>Ga0123342_1004206_pt1 | contig 22248 bp, 24 predicted proteins | sample Turbeawhitnodule_FD_89960 | JGI IMG/M metagenome (GOLD analysis project Ga0123342, IMG submission 89960) | Root nodule microbial communities of legume samples collected from Mexico - Turtle bean Mexico white nodule | ecosystem: Host-associated > Plants > Roots > Nodule | place: Mexico: Nepantla... | reverse complement strand
TTTTCTTCTCTCTTTTTCCACTTTCTCTCTCCTCACTTACTTTATTATATTTTTAAGTTTTATATTGGGTTCCATTGGGTATTACTCTTTTAAAGAGTAACTTGCTAGTTCTGATCCTCGGAAGTATCCGGGAAGTTCCTGTTGTATCCTGGGGGACTTACGCAATACACCGCGGATAAGTCCTTACGGACAGTAATTACTCACGCCTCGGGAAACCTTTTATTTTGTGTTCGTTTTAAAGCCAAATACTTCAACAATATTTGCATACTTAAAATATCAATAAATTTAAACACCAAGTATTTGATCGAATAATTGAGTAATAATCACAAAACTTGAAATATAATTGGCTTATAGTTTGAACTAAACAGTAACAAAAGTTGGTTAACTTTAAACTGAGTGGAGAGTCATAATCAACTAACTTTGAACTGAGTGGTAACAAAGATCAGTTAATTTTGAACCAAGTGACAAATTGTAATTGATTAACTTTGAACCGGTTGAACAAATCATGATTGAATTTGTACCAATTGGTAATAATAATTGGTTAGCTTTGAACCAATTAGTAAGTTGTAATTGACTAACTTTGAACTGACTAAACAAATCATAATTGGTTAATTGATAACAAGTAATGATCGATTAACTTTGAACTGAGTGTTAATTTATAATCGACTAACTTTGAACCGATTAAACAAAACATAATTGGTTAACTTTGAATTGAGTAATTGTAATCGACTAACTTTGAACCGAGTAAAGTAATGATGGTTAACTTTGAACAGAATAATCAATCGTAATTGCCTAATAAACCAATTAATCTATATTTGCTTTGAACCAATTTTCAACTGAGTAACAAATTAGTGTAAATGAAATTTATTTAATCAAGGAAAAAAGAACTACAAAATTATACTCTTAACTGAAATAAATCTTGAGGTGAATATCGTTTCATGTGCAAGACAAGTAAATCAACATTGTTAATGAACACCGGTTTAATTTCACTTTTTATGAATCAACGAATTTTCTTCAAACTCAACCTTAGGATCTAAGGCGACTTCATTTTTAACTTGTGCTCCATAAAAAAAATTGTATTTCTTCAACATTGGGATTTTGCCAAGAAGCATTTCGCTTCTCAGGAGCCTTGAGGATAGAATTTGTATGTGTGGATCCAATTGAAGTTGATGGCTTTATCAAATAAGGTTTCACCCATAAACTCTGGCTATAACATTCCCGAGTTTTTTTGGATCCGCTTTCACAAAAATAATGATGCCATTCTTTGCTAGAAACTTCATGGCCATGTGTGGTGTAGACACAACATCACTGAGGTGATTGATAGTTTTGGATAAAACTATTTAGAGCACCTGATCGGATGAACTATTCATCAAGTCACACACTTTGTTGCATTTCTTAGTGGTATGATCTTGATTTTGGTTATAATTGCATTGCGTGGTTGGATCAACAAGGGGAGGTGTTGACGCAAGTTGCGGAAGATGAACTAATTCTAGTGCAAAAGCTTATTGGAGCATGTCATCACAACTGACATTAAGGGATACATATGTATCAAATCTACTCCTTTTAAAATCTTGGAAAACGGGGGATGAGGCTTTATATCGTTCCTTATCTCTTTTTCTTGCTCCTGCATTTCCTTTTATACCATGTATTTGGCAACTCAGACTCTGAGGTCATCTATATTGATAGGTGGATCAACATATAAAGTATCCAAAAAAATGGCTTGGTCTAAGTCCGACCTTGATTGCATGCATTGTCACTGTTAGGTGTAAGTCGGGAATATTCAAGGAGGCTTTAGCAAACTGAGTCATATATTGCCTTAATAACTCGTTATCTCCTTGAACTACATGTTGGAGTAAGGGTGAATAAATGACGATGGGTTTGCAATCAACAAATTGAGCTATAAATCTTGTACAAAATGTATCAAATGAATCAATGAAGTGTGTAATATCACTCCAAAGTTGTTCCTTTTAAAGTAGTAGGGAACAATCTATAATGTGTTTGTTGATCATCTAAAACAAGATTGGCTTGAGTAAAATAAGCCTTCACATGTGCAACAGGGTCATATGTGCCTTCATATTTGTCAATTGTTAGCCATATTCCAGAATTGGGTAACCGAGTTTGCATGATCTCCTCGGTGAAGGGATGAAATAAGGATAAAGCTCGTATCCATGTATTCCTTTGTGGAGGTGGGAGTGATGTAAAAGTTGATGACAAGGCCAAGTAACATGTGTTTGAGTTCGAGTACCTGTATTTTGATTGTTTGTTGTTTCTGAGCATTGGCTATGACTGGGTATGTTTGTGATTCGTCTATGCTATTGTTCATTATCGATGACTGAATGAGATTCGTCTTCATGTTCAGGTTGTGGAAGTCGGTGTTGCTCGAACCTTTAAATAGTTTTATCCCACTGTATTTCTTGACGAATAGCTTAAAACTCCTCATGATGTTGTTCCTAGAGGGTTTGGATCTCGTCGTGATGTTGAGCCCGTAGTGATTCCATATATTTATCTGGTTGTTGACATATCCCTGTGATAACATTCTGAACTTATTCTTTTGCATTACAGAATCAAAGACGTTATGAATTGTTGTCTCATTCTTTTGCATTGTGGAATTAATATGGGCTTTCAGAGCTTCAAGAATTGAGGAATCCATCGTAGATTGGGATGTCCTATTTGCTTTTTGTCTTATGGTGAATACCATGCGAGAACGTGGTCCTAGGAAATTTTTACCAAATCCCCATGGTGGACGTCAAATGTTCTTATCGAATTTGAAATTGGGTTATCCGAGGTGGAGAATTCGCTCTGAATCGAGTTGATCTATTCCTTAAAGGATTGTCGATATTTAGTAGTAAAAGCCGAGTGAAAGTCCACTTGTAGAAGATTTTCCAACGCAAGTCAATAAAAATATAAGTATATCTTAATAGTAAGTAAATGGAAAGTATTATGTGAGTAAAAAATATTTTCTAAAGATCTATTTATAGGTTCATGTCTCTATGACGTGTATAAGTAATTGTTTTAACTATTATGAGGAGAGCTAATTTCTACGACATGTTGAGATGGTTCCGTCTAATCACGAAGCGATATATGTCGTAACTACAAATGATTAAACGCCATATCATAAAGTGAATATTAAGCAATACAATATATAATTATTAAATTTATTTGTATAGTTTTTTTTATAATTTAATTAAAATAAAAAGTATTCTAATCTATATCAAAATAAAATACTTTTTTATCAATAGTGTTAGTTATCTCTCTACTTTTATAAAAAATCTCTAGTTGTTAAAATCTTATATATTCTTTATATAAAGAAACCATTTTTTTATTCTTTTATATTATGAGAAATTTAAAAAAGAAAACATACTTATCAAAAGAAAGTTCCAAACAAGATCCTTGTACTCAACTCTTTAACATAGGTATAAAATCTTGGTTGCATCTTCAAGAACACGTGCTTCCTTTTATAACACGTTTGTGTGTTCTTTTTTGCCTTTCCAAATATTGATATGACATGAAGAAAGATGTTATACCCTAAAATTTGAGTTCAATTTCCAATTCCCAAAAATACACCAAAATTATAATTTCCATTTAAGCAAACACCTACATGCCACCTACTCTATATTTTGTGAAAAGACCACAATGAGCTTGTCAAATATGTAAATTGGCACTCAAGTGGTATGTTATTAATTTCCTAAAGAATTGTTACATAGAAGACATAATAAATAAATATATAAAGGTTTATTTTTACTTTATTATACACTTTGTATCATATGACAAATCATCTCATTCCTAGTTCCTTACTAAACCTTTGGCATGATACAAATGTTGTACAATAATACACAATCATTTCTTTAAATACTATTATTTGCAAAATATAAAATATTATGATGTTTTATTTCATCTATTTGTTCGTTATTACATAACTAAAATTTGGAGCATAGATAATTTAGCATTTATTTGTATGATATGTTACACTTACAATTCTGAAACATATAATTTCATGATACTCTTTTTTTGTTTAGATTTATATTTTCAGAAAAATAATTTTCCTTAAAAAATTTAATTTATCAAATGACTGGGGATTCCTTTATAAGTGATAAAAATATACGCCGAGAAGATGAGGTGAAGTAATAGCATTAATTAAAAAATAATTATAATTAAATTTAGATTTTATTGAACATATATTTAAATTTATTGTAACTTCAAACTGTTAACTTTTTATTAAGACGTTATCATTACACTTTACACTTTACGTAAAGTGCATTGTCGTTTTAGAGTTAAATTTTTATTTTATAAAACCATTTTATTTAAAACAACAATCTTTTTACAAAGAAAAGAAAAAAAAAGCCAACTTTATTATCCGTTTATTAGATTTTTATTAAAAAATAATCAAATTTGATTTTAAAGAGTTTAAAATTTAAATTTAAATTTAAATTTATCATCATAATTAGGCAAAGAAGAAAAAAGATAGTTTTGAAGATTGGATAAAACAGAAATTTAAGATCACAGAAGCTAAAATGGAGGATGATGTGAGATTTGATATCTAAAATATATCTATTATCTACAATAAATAAGAATTAATAAAAAGATATTATTCTGTGATTCTTTTAACACAGTTGAGATACACAAATGATGAAATATGGTATCTAATGTAGTTTTCACAATGATTCTAAAGGGTAATTTTACTAATTAGTCGGAAAACAAGGGGCACACACTTACTCACTCATTGCTAGCGTTTTTCTCATGATCTTTGTGTATATATATAAGCCAGCTTCTTCTAAACCCACCTTTCTCTCTGTTCTAGTCTTCTGGATCCTCCGCCTGAGACTCTAGTTTTGCCGGCGTTGTGTTCTGACGTTGGATCCATCTCGTATCATAAATATCTCCAAAATCTCACTGAATTAATCATTTTCCGATTTGACTTTCGGTTCTGCTCATTTGGATTTGGTAGATCCAAAGCTTGAACCATTTCAAGGTATCTCACTGCACTCTGCTTGATCGGTTGCATTTTCAGTTTAATTGTGGGATCCCAATTCTACTGATTATTTGGTTATTTCGTGCATTCATTTTCAAAATTGGAAGAAATTAAAAAACCTCTAAGCATGTGATGAAATGAATCCTGGCAAGTTTTTTTTTTTTTTTGCTTCTGGATCTGATTTTTTTTATGCTGAAGCAATTTAATCTCTGGTGCTGATAAATGAGATGACGTGATGTTCCTGAACTTCTGCTTTGAATGTGGCTGAAAGTCGTTTTGGTTGTGTTGTGGTTTTGTCTTTGTTGTAGATCGTTGGAGAATGGCATCAGCGGCGAGTGGCGCCACGGGATGGTACAGGGGAAGGGTGAAGGCTGTTCCTTCTGGCGATTGTTTGGTCATTGTGGCAATTTCCAGCACCAAACCTGGTCCTTTGCCTGAAAAGAGCATTACTCTATCTTCTTTGATGGCACCTAGACTGGTATTTTTAGTCATTTCACTTTTACTTACAATTGATCGAATAATGTAATGCGTTTTAATTGCTTTAGTTTTATTATTTTCTAATTGTTCTAGGCACGTAGAGATGGTGTGGACGAGCCATTTGCATGGGAAAGTAGGGAATTTCTGAGAAAGCTCTGCATTGGGAAGGTGCGTTCAAATATAGTTTATTCATTCAGTTGCTACCTGGATTTGATTGAGTGTTGTGGTTTTGTCTTCTTCCGGCGAAGGATAATTTTCCCTGGTGAAGAGTGGTATGTGCCTTACGTGATTTGATTTTGGAATTTGAAACAGGAAGTGACCTTCAGAGTGGACTACAACGTGCCAGCCATAAATCGTGACTTCGGAACTGTTTTTCTCGGGGATAAAAATGTTGCTGTGTTGGTTGTTTCCCAAGGATGGGTTAAGGTTGAAAACTGTGTCCTTTGAACTGTATCTGGGTGTACCATGTTGGGAGTGTTTTTACTTACCTGTTCATGAATTGGGGCTTTTGTGCATGCAGATAAGGGAACAGGGGCAGCAGAAAGGTGAAGCAAGTCCATACTTGGCAGAATTGTTACGCCTGGAAGAACAAGCTAAACAAGATGGCCTTGGCCGGTGGAGCAAGGTTTGTTTTAGTTTTCCTCTTTAGCATTGAAAATTCTTTTTTTTTTTGGGAAAAAAATTGTAATTTAGGCACGCATTTGGCACAAAAAATTTGAAAATCAGATATGCATTCATTGGTGTCCTGGCAACCTGGTTTGCTTGGAAACCAAATGCATTTTGCTTTGCATCTTTGATGATGTAAAACAAGTGTTTACTACTGTCGTTTTCTTAAAGTTTCTTAATTGCATATTGCATGTAATATACTTGTGTATTTTGGAAATGACCCCTTGCCTAGTTTGTTTTAAGTCAATGAAAAAACTTGTGCTTTGTATTACAAATTTAAAGATATTGTCTTTCTGTCATTTAAATTAATAAGACAGATGATGCTAGGATGGGATCAAAATTAGAGGTGTGAAGTGACTCTTCCTGTTTAATGTTTTGAAATTCCTCGTACATGGGCAATATATGGTTTTATGGTGATTACAGGTTCCTGGTGCTGCTGAGGCATCAATCAGAAATCTACCACGTTCAGCCATTGGTGACCCTAGTAACTTGGATGCTATGGGTTTGTTAGCCGCAAACAAGGGATTGCCCATGGAAGCAATTGTTGAGCAGATTCGTGATGGCAGTACTCTCCGAATCTATTTGCTCCCACAATTTCAGTTTGTCCAAGTTTTTGTTGCTGGAATTCAGGTAAGTGTCAAATGATGTTGCTAATTGCTCTGCTATCTTTATCTACACACACAACTAATTGTTTTTCCATTACCCTAGTCCCCACAAATGGGGAGGAGAGCTGCACCTGAAAGTGTTGTTGAATCAGAATTGGCATCTGATGACACCAATGTAGATGTTTCTGGGGAACCTCGAGCTACACTTACATCAGCACAAAGACTTGCGGTTTCAACAGCTACTGAAGCTTCTGCTGATCCTTTTGCACATGATGCTAAATTTTTCACTGAGATGCGTGTATTGAATCGAGATGTAAGTAACATGTTTCTCTAAGTTACATTGCATTTGCATAATAAAATATTTTTTAATCCAAATGGGATGCAGGTTCGGATTGTCTTGGAAGGCGTTGACAAGTTCAGCAATTTAATTGGATCAGTGTATTATCCTGATGGTGAATCCGCAAAGGACCTGGCATTGGAACTTGTGGAGAATGTATGTACTTCCTGTGTGCGGGGTGATATTAGCATTATTTATTTGTTCTAAATTAATCCATGGTGGACATGACGTTTATTGGTCATTGGTTTATTTGATTGAAACAAGTTTTTTCTCTCTTATACTTGTTCTTGATAATTTATTGTTGAGGTATATTATACTTATGATGAGAACTATACAATATACATGTTGAGAAAAAGGCGTCAAGAGAGACATGGAATGAACTCATTTTGTGTAATTTGCACATTTATATAAGTGGTAAATACTGTGAACAACAGCTACCAACATTTATTTAATCAAATTCAATTTCTTATTGTTCCAGTTTCTTTAGCAATGTATTGAAATTCCAATTTAGTATTTGATTAAATGAATTTGAAAAGGGAAATATTGTACTTGGTATCATTACTGGCTTTATTGGTTGGGGGTGGACTATAGTCTCCACATACTTGTAATTTTATTGTTGTCTTAGTTTGAACGCAATAAATTTCTAGGATCTATTTTCTGCATTACATTTAGTAGAAGTCTGATTTTTCTAGTTTTTTCTGTTTTGAATTTAGACTTTGCTGAAGTGATTTTCTTGATATTTTTCTTGAGGGAGATGTAGAATGTTTCTTCATGTTTTTTTTTTGTATAATGAAATATTAGTCATGTACCAAATATCTTTCTCATTTCACATTTTCAATCAAACAGGGTTATGCAAAATATGTTGAATGGAGTGCAAACATGATGGAAGAAGAGGCAAAGCGAAAGCTGAAAACTGCGGAGCTACAGGCTAAGAAAAACAGATTAAGGATGTGGACAAACTATGTACCACCACCTTCCAATTCAAAGGCAATTCATAATCAGAATTTTTCTGGCAAGGTAAATTATTGCTAAATCATTTATTTATGTCAAATAGTCAATCTTTTCACTCCTATAACATTTTATTTTGGGTTATACAGATTGTTGAGGTTGTGAGTGGAGATTGTGTTGTTGTTGCTGATGATTCCATTCCATATGGTAGTCCACTAGCAGAGAGACGAGTTAACCTTTCAAGTATCAGGTGTCCAAAAATGGGCAATCCTCGTCGGGATGAAAAACCAGCTCCTTATGCCCGTGAAGCAAAGGAGTTCTTGAGAACACGCCTCATTGGTCATCAAGTATGAAAATATCTTATGATGACTTCTTTTAATATCATATCTGAATTCAGTTGTAATTGATTACTGCTATCTTTTCAGGTCAATGTTCAGATGGAATATTCTAGAAAGGTTTCTCCCACAGATGGATCTGTAGTTCCATCAGCAGCTGCTGATTCCAGAGTAATGGATTTTGGATCAGTCTTCTTATTGTCCACTGCAAAGGTTGACAATGGTGATGCTGTGTCATCTGCACCACCTTCTGGAAATCAGCAAAATGGGGTGAATGTCGCGGAATTGATAGTTGGTCGTGGTTTTGGAACTGTCATTAGACATCGTGACTTTGAAGAGAGATCTAACTATTATGATGCACTTCTTGCTGCTGAATCACGTGCTATTGTGGGAAGAAAAGGCATCCACTCTGCCAAGGATCCCCCAGTGATGCATATAACTGACTTGACCGTGGTAAACAAAAATGTAGTTAAGAAAGCCAAAGACTTTTGTCCTTTCCTGAAAAGAAGTAGAAGAGTTCCTGCTGTTGTGGAATACGTACTCAGTGGTCATCGTTTTAAAGTGCTGATTCCTAAAGAAACTTGCAGCATTGCTTTCGCTTTTTCTGGAGTCAGGTGCCCAGGTCGTGATGAACCATATTCTGATGAAGCAATTGCTTTGATGAGGAGAAAAATAATGCAAAGAGATGTTGAGGTAACTCAATTCCCTTCTGAACTTTAATTCCTTTATGTTGGTTATGTTTTGTTAAATAATGTTTTACTGTTTGCAGATTGAGGTTGAAACTGTCGATAAAACTGGAACATTCTTGGGATCCTTATGGGAGTCGAGAATCAATGTAGCATCTACCCTGCTCGAAGCTGGTCTTGCAAAACTCCAAACATCCTTTGGCACTGATAGAATTCCTGATTTTCATCTTCTACAGCAAGCTGAACAATCTGCCAAGAGGCAGAACCTGAAAGTAAGAATGAGTCCTATCGTGTTTTCATTAAACACTATTCTTTCCCTGTTAACTATTCTAAAATAAATTGTTTTGCAGATATGGGAGAATTTTGTCGAAGGAGAGGAAGTATCCAATGGTGCAGTTGTTGAAAACAAACAGCAAGAAGTGCTTAAGGTGCTCAGGAATTAGTATATTTTCACTAATGACCATTTTCATGCTTAAAAATGGTGAATGACTCGTTCTGTTGTTATACATTGGCAGGTAATTGTTACAGAAGTCTTGGGTGGTGGCAAATTCTATGTTCAGACAGTTGGAGATCAAAAGATCGCATCCATTCAACAACAGCTAGCTTCTTTGAATCTGAAGGATGCTCCTGTGATTGGTGCTTTCAATCCTAAGAAGGGCGACATAGTCCTTTGTTATTTTCTTGCTGACAAGTCTTGGTACCGGGCCATGGTATGTTTTGCAATTCTGTAGCTGAAAAAATGTGACTGTTAAATAGGAGTTTGCGAAAACAATATATAACTTGATTCACTTCTGGGTCTCATGACCCTATTTTTTCACAACTCTTTTGTAGATCTTTTGATCGGGTCCCCCCCACTTCCCACTTTTTTTATTGATTTGATTTTTAGGCTTCTTGACAAGCATTTAAGTTGATATTCTTTCAATATGATTTATATTTATATCACCCTGTTTGTAATTTGCTTCTCAGTTTTAAAGCGAACTGTTAGATTTTCAAGTTCAGAATATTAGTTTAAAGCGGTTTCATTTAGGGACATCAATTTTTCTTGTTCACATCTTCCACAATTCAATTAGAACTCATGTAGTCATATATTTTACCTTATGACCTACACTATATGCACTTGTTCATTACCACTTTCTGCCATGTCCTGTAATTTTACAGAAGTTGATGAATTGCTAAAGAGTCAGTAGATACTTGTATCACCTTCTCTATTTGCACCCAATTTCTCTCTTCCGCAATTGTCTGTTATCTTTTCTATATTAATTGAATTCTGTAGGTTGTCAACACCCCTCGGGGACCAGTTCAGTCCCCCAGTGACATGTTTGAAGTATTTTACATTGACTATGGAAATCAAGAAGCAGTACCCTACAGTCAGCTACGCCCTGTTGATCCATCTGTGTCTGCTGCACCTGGCCTTGCTCAACTGTGCAGCCTTGCTTACATCAAGATTCCAAACTTGGAAGAGGATTTTGGGCAAGAAGCAGCTGAATATTTGAGTGAACTGACTTTAAACAGTGGAAAAGAGTTCAGGGCGAAGGTTGAGGAGAAAGACAGTTCGGGAGGAAAAGTTAGAGGGCAGGGAACTGGGACAATTCTTGGCGTAACTCTTGTTGCTGTGGATGCCGACATCAGTGTTAATGCTGCCATTCTACAGGTAATATTACTATTCATTCTTGGTTGAAGTGGTTTCAAAGTGTTATGGTTTGGTTCTCCATGCTCATACAGGAAACATTATATTGTCTGAAATTTCCAGGAAGGGCTTGCTAGGACTGAAAAAAGAACTAGGTGGGACAGAAAAGAACGGCAGTCAGCTATTGATAATTTGGAGAATTTCCAGGAAGAAGCAAAGAGCAGCAGACGTGGCATATGGCAGTATGGAGACATTCAGTCAGACGAGGAAGACACTGCTCCTCCTCCTAGAAAGGGTGGTGGTCGGAGATGAGTGTAACAGGAGGAGCTATAGTTTGTAATGTAGACATCTTCAGAGAACATGATTTAAGTTATAGGCTTCAACATTTTTTTTTTAAGTTAAGAGAGAAAAACCAAAATGTCCTGCGGATTCCTTTGTAAGTTTTGTTTTAAATTTTGCCTTTAGGTTAATGAAACAATTGTTTTCTTTAGACCTTTTAGTAGGGTACATGCGGCATGCTTCTTTGTTCTAGTTTAACAATGTTTTAATACACATAAATTGCATGTTTAACATGATTAGAATGTTTGTGCAAATTAATAATAGATCTATTAAACTTTATATTAGGATGGGGGCATCAAGTTGGAATGTGCATTTCCATAGAAGGAATTGATTACTAGTTTTTGAAGAAAATAGATATTAACAAAAAAGTGACGAAGATAAAGAATTTGTATAAATATTTCATTACAAACTAATGAGTTCTGAAAGTAAAATATTGAAATGTCTGAAGTATTTGTTGAAATTAGGATTGGCTAAGTAGGTAACAATAATGGTATGCATAAGTGCATTTACAATGCATATAAACTTCAGTTTTATTTTATTCAAAACTATGATTAGTAGTTTTTATATACAAGTTAAAAATTTAGTTTCCAAATATAATATATTGCCACAATAATCCAAAAAAATAAATATTGTTCACATTCATTATAAAATGGATAAATAAATTTCAAAATAAGTAATAAAAAAAGTTATTTATACTAATATGAACATTATAAGTGTCAGCTTTTCATATAAGCATATAAATGTTATATATTATAATATTTTACATTCTTTTAATGTAAATTTACTTTAAATGGATCAAAATTTATTTTAACTTTTAACTTACATACAAAATTATCTTTATTTACACTCCACCTAAATTAAAAGTTTATCATAAAAAAGGTAAAAGTTGTGTTTGAAAGTACAACTTTAAAATAAATATTTACAAGTAAAACTTCACCCTAATTATAAAAAAAATAGCACCTAGAGAAGTATTTCTAAACACAATTTTTATACTAATTTAAAAATAAATTAACTATTTTAGTTTTATTACTTTGACGACGCAAATTCTATTACACCAAAATTAGCTCAAATGGTGAGAAATTATATAAAGATTAATTTTCTTTATATTTTCATAAAATTAATTATTGTGAATAAAAAATGTGTTTGGAAGGAAATAGTATATTAACAAAATTTTATATAAGAAGAAGTAATATCTGCTTTTAAAAGAATGTTTCATACTTAATTTCGTTTATTAAAACAATGGTTGTCACAGATATTAAAAACAGTGTTTAATCAGTAAAAGTATAAAAAGTTAAAAACGTGAACGGCAGGATTCGAACCTGCGCGGGCAGAGCCCACATGATTTCTAGTCATGCCCGATAACCACTCCGGCACGTCCACTTCATGATTACCTTTTACGTTTTTATAATTATATACTTTTTCTTTTCTTCAAATTATCATTTAATTTTAAATAAAATAAAACATTAAAAACGTGAACGGCAGGATTCGAACCTGCGCGGGCAGAGCCCACATGATTTCTAGTCATGCCCGATAACCACTCCGGCACGTCCACTTTGTGAAAATTTTTATATTTTTAAAATGTTATACTGTTTATTTGTTTCTTCAAATTATCAAATAAATACAAAATTAAAAAAAAAAAAAATGTTCACGTATAATGGAATAAGTTATGTTGGTAAAATAAAAAGGATAATTTTTTATTTCAGAAGATAGAATGGAATATTAAACAATAGTCATAGACTGGAAATAACAAAAAGTATTAGTCACAAACTAGTTTAGGTATAGTTAGTGTAAAAGGGGAAAGGATGAAAAAAACTAGGTCAAATAATATTTTTGGAACAGAACTTTGAATTATACTAAGGAATAGGATTCCAAAGAATCATCTTTCTTATTTTAGTACTAAAATTAAGAATGGAGTTTCAAGGTTTCAAAGAATGAACTTTTCGGTTGCGTGAAAATGAAGTACACATGGAGAAAACAGTCAGTGAAAGAGATACGATAAGGAAATTTTATTTTTATATTGTATTGTTAAAATAATTAAAAGTTATTAATTTTGTAATAATTATGGTGAGAGTTGTATTAAAATTAAGCTCATAAATAAATAACAATATGAATAAACATGTAGTTGACATAAACATGGAGAAAAAGTTTCTGAGCTTCTGACTACAAAATCCTGATTTAAGATATCCTCAGAATGAATGATTTTCTAATATAGCCTCTTATCGTCATCATCAGCAATTCATGACTTCCTAAAAAAATGTTATCAGTACAATTGCATCAGCAACTCATAATACTCAAACCATGAATTTTATATGCAATGTGAATGTTCACAACTCTGGAAGTAACCTTGTGCCTAGGGCTAAGCTCAATTCTTGATACTTCAAAACGGGCTTTTTTATTGCCTGGAAACATAGGTACCCTAATCCAGATCTAGATTCTTCTTCATACTTTCATAGACCACATAAGTAATGCTTGCAGCCGGCACAACTTTGAGGAGATTTGGAAACAGTCCCTTGTAGAAACCTATAAATCCTTCAAGCTGAAAAGTTCTCCGAAAGGCATCAAACATCCCCTTGTATGCATCGGAAGCGTTGGAAGATTGTGCCTGCAGTCTGAGAAAGATGGTAATGGAAAATTGTCAGTAAAGAACATCCATAACATAAAACAAAAAAAACCAGCTTTAAGGAAGGTGACTTGTACCATCCTTCAACCCATCAATTCTTTTGGGGAAGGAGAACAAAGAAAGAGTAAAATACTGACTGACCAGTGAGGAAAATACCTTGTCCGAATAACCTGCAGTGGATAGACACAAGTAGCTCCAACAGCCCCAGAAATTGTCCCACATCCTAGTTGTACTAGAGGACCAGGTTCTATGAAGGAGAAAAAAGAGTAAAAGATCTCACTCTAAGGAGAAAAACTTTTAAGAATCAAGCTATCGTAAAAAAATTGAAGCTGCTTATAAAATCAGCCAATTCAGGAGATTTTGTGGCTTCAGTAATAACATACCCCTATCCTGAAGAATATGTCTCTTGGACATATCTTTCAAGGTATCATATGCAGTGAGATCAATGGCTGCGTAGGGAATCATGCCAAGCAGAGATGGAACAAGCCCTCTGTAGAAAGCTCGAGGTCCCTCTTGAACCCATATATTCATTGTAAGTGTTCCCAGCTTAGGAACCTTTCCACCTTCAGAGGGACAAGTCTGTAACCTTGTTTTAATGAGATCCATTGGATAGATAGCAGCCTGTGCAACTGCACCAGCCATACCTCCTGCAAAAAGCCTCCCAGCAGTACCAATATCCGACTTGCTGCCTTGAGCCTCTCCAACTACCTTTTTCAGCATTTCAAAAGCATAAAATTTGATGGCACTTTCTGGTGTTACCTTCACAACATTCAATCCATTACCTCGGAAAAATCCTGACAGACCATCTTGCTTCAATATCTTCGTTACTGCTGGCATGATAGAAGCATGTGCAGTTTGAACTTGTAAAACCACCTTCAGACGATCAAGAGGTGCAGTTACTGTACGAGAAATACTTCCTGCTACTCCACCAGCAAGAAAGTATTTGGTCCGGTTCGCATGCTTGCTGATGCCTTCAGGAATCACAGCTTGCTCTCCAATGTCCACAAGGCACACCCTCTCCCAATGATGATATATATTTTCAATAGTTGCTTCATGAGGGTAGAGTAGAAGAAAATCTCTCCATTCCTCGAAAGTGATAATTCCATTGTTATCCTTATCAACATGGTCCACAAAGCGAGCAAGCTCCTCGTCATCCATTTCAATCCCTGCAGCATTGAAGCTGCACAAGCTCATTATAAATGCTATTAGGGAGAAACAGAAAACATCGAAAAAGCTTCGGCAAAAGCTATCAAGAATATTAGAAAACCATCTTCAAAATCCAATAAAAGTGCACATACTAGAGCAGATTATGGCACTGGCATACCAAAATCTAAGCATGCAAAGAAGTAACAAACACAACAGAATCCATCATAAGAAACTGAACCAGCCTTCCCATATCTCCAGCATCATGCAGATCCAAAGAATGAAACCAGACTAAAAAATACACAGGACATAATTAAAAAGACACGTACCAAGGAGATATAAAACATCTCACGTCTCTCTAACATTCTTCAAGCATAATTGTTCTGATTGGCAACAAATGTCCGCCAAAAATAGAAAGCAAACCTCTTTCCAATTACAGAATCAACAAATCGGTTTCCTACTAAAAACAACCTTACTTCACTCACAGAAAAACGTTATCAGCCAGCCAAAACATCAAATGTCAACGTCTTACCTCATAACTCTGTGTTTTGCTGTGTTACCAAACTTGATTCCAAATTACCTTAATTTTGAATACTAAAATTTAATATAAAATTTTTCAACTAAATAGAAAAGCTATATCTTCTCTCTTTTTATTCATGCCTGCTTTCAAGAACAAGCTTTATTGATTCTAGCAAACATAAACTAAACACGTTTAGTTTTTGCAAAAATCTTATTGGTCACCACTAACTCACTGTTTTGGGGTAAAAGGCTCTGTAAACAACATGAAAAGAAAATAAAAAAATATTTTTTGAAGTAAAATCAACTATACATGTCAACTTTTAAGAAACTTAATTATTATAAAAGTTAAATGAATAAAATAAATTCACTTTACTTTTTATTTTGTATTTTTTAATCATACACATAAGAGCAAGTTTATCCAATATAAAAGCAAGTTACATTTGAGGAGCAGGAATGGGACAGAAACCTAAATAAATAGCTGTACCAGCTTTAAGAAGGGCTTCATAGAGCTCTTCAGGGATAATGTTGCCGTCGTGTTCAACATCAATGGCTTGGAAGATGCGGTAAAGCTCCAACTCCTTGTCGTCCATGTAGCGGCGGAACTCGTGGTACTCCACTCTGCCATCGCTGTTGGCGTCGCAAACCTCGCAGAGCTCCCTGGCGTACTTGTACTCCGGCGGAATCTGCAGCGCCGACAAACCAACCTCTATCTGAGCGACGTCCAAGTAACCGTTGTTGGCAGCGTCGAAGAAATTGAACAGGCTCCGAATACGAACCTCCCTCTCCTCCTTCGTCTCCCCCAACGCCGCGAGGAGGTGATCCATGGAAACGACGCCGTTTCCGGTCATCCGACCATTCGAATTCCAGATCTGAGGCTCCGGTGTGGTTAGTCGGAAACGCAGTGTAGTAAATGCGGGAAAGAGGGGAGAAAGTAGTCAAAGTTGGTGAACTGAAACAGTGGAGATCGATAAACCTGCAAGTAATTGTGATGTTTTTTATTCTACCTTTTTAGTTCAGATATTTTATTATTTTACCCTGTTATCGTATGAAGTTTGTTTTGTTGGTGTTTAACACGAGGATCCAAAAAGGAAAGGAGAAAAGGGGAATTTAATTGGATATTCCTCTCCGACATTCTGGCGTGCCAAGCTTTTGACTTTCTATATACTGGTCACTCAATGTTGCAAAAGTTTTTTTTTTTTTTTTTACTGCTGATTGTTATTAAGATCCCAGTTGCTTCAAATAGCTAGTTGAAAATTGGAAAGCAATGTACTAAAATAAAGTTGAAAACACAAATAAGGTTATTTCATAATGTGTCCTTTGTTGGAAGGATTTATCTATGTATGTGTTGTGTAAGTTTACTAAAATACAACAATAAGAATGGTAGAACACATATGAACAAAAGAGAACAAAGATCAACAAAAGAGTATAAGGAAGACAAATGATATAAGAATGAATATCTCTTTTATTATATTCAAATCAGAACGAATAGTCTGAATATATACAAGTTGTACACTCATTCTAACTCTAACTAAAGAAAAAGAAATAATCAATCAATAAATACTATAATCATAATAGACAAAGACAAAAAACAATTAATATTAACATTTTTCTATAACGTTTGTATCCATATACTTTAATATCCCTCAAGCTGGGGAGCAAATATTGATGGGATCCAGCTTGAAACAATACTCTTCAAAGATTGAGGACTTAAAACTTTGGTATAAATGTCAATCAGTTGCTATGTGGTGGAAATGGAAAGTAAAAGGATGAGACCCTTCTTTAATTTTTCCATAACAACGTGACAATCTATTTCTATATGTTTCGTACGCTCGTGAAACACTACAATGTATCTTGCTGAGTCATTGTCACAGTATAGTATAAAAGAGATGGTTGCTCAAAAGACTTTAAAATCTTGAAGAAGATAAGTTAGCCATTGAATTTCACATGTAACCGTGGTCATTGTCATGTATTCAGCTTCACAATCTTTGATATTGTGCCTTGCTTCTATGATTTCCAGGATATGAGAGAATTCCCAAAATACACACTAAAACTAGTCACTGATTGTCTTGAATCACTACAGGTGCCCCAATCACTTTCACAAAAGACTTTTAGATGAGAAGAAGTATTGGAAGAGAAAAATAAACCAAGACTTGAAGCTCCTTTAATATATCTGAGAATTCTAATCGTTGCAGTATAGTGAGAAATTATAGGCTTAGCGAGAAACTGAGAAAGTTGTTGCACAGAAAATGTTATGTTAAGTCGGGTATTAGTGAGATAGATAAGTCTTTCAATCAATCTTCTGTAGGCTTGAATATCTGTGAAAGGAATACCTCCACTAGAAGAAATTTTTCATGATTATCAATAGGAGTGGATGCAGGTTTGCAGACTAAAAGACCTACATCTGTTAACAATTCCAATGCATATTTCCTTTGATTCACCATTAAATATCTTAAATCCCCAAGATCCTTAATCTTGAATGTTTGTTTAATTTGAGCAATCAATTCTTTATCATTTCATGCCAATATTATATCATCCACATACACCAATAATGTTGTAAAAGATCCTTCAGGAGGAGCAACCATGTATACATCTACATTCAAATCTCCATGTAAAAATGCATTGTTTATGTCTAATTGTTTCAATTCCCAATTATAGATAGAAAGTATCAAGGTAGTCAATGCCTTTTGTTTGTGTGTATCCCTTTGCTACTAACCTTGCTTTATACCTTTCAATTGTCCCATCAACCTTATATTTTATTTTGAATACCCATTTGCAACCTATGACAACTTTGTCTTTAGGCAGAAGAGCAGCCTTCCAAGTTTGATTTGTCTCTAAAGCAAATATCTCACATTGCATAGCTTTTCTCCAACAGTCATGTTTCACAGCTTCAAAATACATGTTTGGCTCAACATGTGAAGAAATAAACATAACAAAAGATTTGTAAGAAGGTGATAAATTGTTATAAGACAAAACAAAATTCAAAGGATATTTAACTCTTGAAGATGTATTGAAAACATTAAGATTGCAATGATAACCCTTTAAATACTCAAGTGGTCTTTTTATTCTTGTACTCATTCAGACAAATGGATCTGATTCAGAATTTTGTCCTATTTAATGATCTTCATTGAGGTTTTGGTCTATATGGGAACAAATTTCTTCTGAAACCTCAATGTGCGACTCACAATTATTATCACTATTATTTTCAACATTATCACAATGTGTATTATCACAAGGTGCATTATCACAAGGTTCAAGAATGGCTTGTGATGGCCGTCTCAATACTTGTTGATCTTCAGCAAACAAAAATTTGATCATAAATGTCAGGACTGTTAGTTTCATTGCTAGTATCTTGAACCCTTTGATATGGAAAAACATGTTCGTAAAAGACAACATCCCTAGACATAAATATTTTTCTTATTGAATATTCAACAAAATATATCATTTTGTCCCCTTTTTAAAACCAATAAAAACACATTTTGATGCCCTTGGATCAAATTTTTTTCTATTGGTTGACAAAGTACAAGCATAACATAAAGAACCAAACACCTTTAATCCAATAAAATCTACTTCAGTTTTGTAAAGCATTTCATGAGGAAAAGAATAGTTTAAAACATGTGTGGGAAGCATGTTTATAATATACGCAACATGTATCACAAAATATGGCCAATAAATTTTGGGTAAATGAGATTGTATCATGAGAGCTCTTGCTACATTTAATAAATGACCATGTTTCCTTTCAACTATACCATTTTGTTGTGGAGTATTGACACATGATGCTTGATGTACTATTCCTTTATTGACAAAGAAATTAGTCATGAAAAATTCAGTCTCATTATCACTTCTTATTATGTTTATTGTTGTATCAAATTGTGTTTGAACAAAAACGATAAAATATTCCAAAACCTTGACAACTTCAAATTTTTGTTTTAAAGGAAAAATTCATGTGTGCCTCGAATAGTCATCAACTATGGTCAATAAATATTTATGGCCATGAATTGATGGTATTGAAGATGGTCCCCAAATATCTACATGAATCAAATCATTTTATTTTATTTTATTTAGATGTACTAATAGGAAAAGAAAGCCTTTTTTGCTTTGCAAAATGACAAACATCACAAACAAAAGATTTGTTATATTTAACAAAAGGAAATTTATTCTTGATAACATCACTACATTTATTTGAAATATAACCTAATAGAAAATGCCAAAGGGTTTCTAGATCACTAGCACTGACATTAACAGTATTGAAGATGTGTGTAGATTTGATGAGTTTAATTTGAAGTTTCTGGTAAGATTGAATCCTGAGTATATAAAGTATATCTTGCATCTTAGCAGAGCCAATTATTTTCAATGAGTTTTTGTCTTGGATGTGACAACCATTAGAATCAAAGGTAAGAACACAAGATAATTTATCAATCAATTTTGTTACTGAAAGAAGATTAAAGGTGAAGCAAGGAATATATAAAAACATTGTCTATGACATGATCTTGATTGAGAAAAACACTTCCAGAATAATTGGCAATGACTTGATTACCATTTGGTAATTTAACATAATTAGGATGAATTTGTTGATATGAAGCGAAATAAGTTAAGGATGAACAAATATGATTAGTAGCACCACTATCAATAATCCAAGAACTAAAGGAAAAAATAAATTTATTACCAGTTTGTGTTGTCATGTTGGAAGGAATAACAGAGACTTGACTAGAAACATTGTCACTGGATTGATTTGACCTGTGGTAAAAGAGCTAACAATGTTTGATACTACTTAGGAGTAAAATGAATTTGTTGAGACTCCACTTCTGACTTTGAACCTTCATGATTTTGCCCATTATTATTAAAATTTGTATTTTGAAAAACTGCATGACTTTGATCATGGTTCTGATTTTTAAATTTGAAATGAGGTGGAAAACCATGCTTTATATAGCATGTATCAATGGTATGTCCTGTCTTTCCACAATGACTGCAAATTTTGTAAATATATCTTCTTCCATAGCTTCCTCTTCCATATCCACCACCTATGCCCTAGGTCGTAGCATTGTCTTTACAGCCTCCTTTGCTAGTAGCAATCATTGTCTTGTATTGATTACCAAAAAAATTACCTCTCTTGTTGTGTAACACGAGAAATCAAACTCTATTCAAGAATGAATTATCTCATTAATAACATGATAAGGTGAACAAAGATCTTGTGAGTGATCAACAACTTCACCCATATTATAAAACAGAACAGATATGGACAAAAGAGAACAAAGATGAACAAAATAGCATAAGGAAGGCTTGGTGAAGTGACGGTGATGAAATGTGAAGAAGAACAACAATAGAGTTTCAGAATCTCAAAATTAGGATTTTGGAGACATTAACATATTTTTATATTATTTCTCTCTCACAGTTTTCTTATATATCACTCTTTCATAATCTCTCAAAATTAAGATTTTGGAGGATTTTGGAGACATTAAGATGTTTTTATATTATTTCTCTCTCACAGTTTTCTTATATATCACTTTTTTGCCTAAAAAAGTAACCGTCCATAAATCCACATTTCATCCTCTCTCCACTCTTCCCTACTAAAAGGCACCAATCTCTCCACTTTCCTGTCACTAAGCGAGAACACATAAAATAAAATTTTAAAATTACAAATATGCTTATTTAATAAAAAAGAATATCAGTTTAAAACAGAAAAGTAACCAATCTCTCCATTATCCTACCAGTTAGGTGATAACAAAAAATAAAATTAACGTACTAATCTCTCCATTAAGTGAGAACAAATAAAATATTTTACTTCCAAATGATACTCACAAAAAAAAGTGGAATAAAAGATTTTCATCTATGACATCAAAATATATTAATTTTTCAAAATAATATTAATTATTTATTTTAAAACATTAATAATCAATACCTTTTTAACACTACCTTAATAATCAGCACCCTTTTCTATAAAATCTCAAACTAACCGCGAATAAAAAAAATTAAAAAAAACAAATAATAAACTTGTACCTATTGATTTTTTTTTGTTAAATTCTTTTTGTTTAAAAAAAATTAAAATCTACCGTTTTTGTTATATTATACAACAATTAAATATACACATTTTTATATTATAGAAATATTGAACAAAAACAATTTAAAAAATGAATGATCCCATTAAAACTCAGATCAACTCAAAGATAATGGTATTTTTTAAAAATGTTGGTATAGTTAGTGGAGAGGAGAGGGACGTAAATAATAAATTATTATAAAAGAAACAAAAAAAGATAAAAAAGGGAAGAGGAGAGAGAAACATAAATAATAAATTATTATAGAAGAAGAGAGAGAGCACACCTTTCAACATAAAAATAACTACAACTATTCATTATTTAAAATAAATTACTAATCCTAATCAATTCAAGAAAGCCATTACAAAAGGGTTACCTCCATATGGTCTATATGGTACCCCCAAGGACTATATCCTACAAATGAGGCAGAGTTCTTATCGGATTTGATCAATTGCTTCAATAACCTAAATTCAAACATAACAAGACAACCACCAATTCATTATATGAACATTTGGAATGTTGTTGCATTGGGTTGCACACAGAAAATAATTATTGGTGTGATCAGATATCCAACTTCAAGTCCCATTACCCTTGTTACAATCTCCATATCAGGTTTTGTGTTTTCTTTAGCAGCAATACTTGCATCACTAAAATCATGTCCCACAAGCCACATCTTGAAGGAAGCACTTTTCACCTCTCCTGTTCATGTAGGTCATTCTTCATGAAGTAACCAAGGTTGAATATATTAAGAAAACTTAAAACAAACCTCTCACAAATACAAAGATAAAATTGTTATGACATATACGAATCCCTAACTGCAAGTATTTTTTTTGGGTTTGCAAACAATGTCTTAAAATCTCACCACACCAAAAATAGAAAACAAATAAAAACTATAATTAAATAAAAAAAACTATAATTCATGGATTTATTTATGCAGAAGCAAGCACA
>Ga0123342_1004205_pt1 | contig 22250 bp, 16 predicted proteins | sample Turbeawhitnodule_FD_89960 | JGI IMG/M metagenome (GOLD analysis project Ga0123342, IMG submission 89960) | Root nodule microbial communities of legume samples collected from Mexico - Turtle bean Mexico white nodule | ecosystem: Host-associated > Plants > Roots > Nodule | place: Mexico: Nepantla... | reverse complement strand
CATGAAGGCCACTTGAGGAACCACCTTGTCCACCATCCTTACTCACCCATTTTCCATTGATCTTGGTAAAACCCATCTTGCTTAGTGATCCATTGTTCACTTCAAATGTTGACTTCACCAACTTAGATGTTTCACCATCAAGATTCACTTCAAAATAATGTAAGAATTTAGAAATCAAGATAGCATAAGGGTAATGATAATCAGTTAACCTCGTAGACTTTTGCATATGCTCCTTGATGATAGGTATCCAATTAATCTTGACTTTGTTCATTATGCAGTAGATGTAGACAAGATCTTCCTCAGTTAGAACCGAATGATTGTTTCCTCTTGGTGTTAGAATCCAAGTGACAAAGAGAGCCAACAACCTTTCATTTAATTTCAGCCCTCCAATCGAACAAGTTCTTACTTGTTCATGAGGATTCTTCAAACAACTTTTGTAATATTGAATCTTGTTGAAGTTTTCCACCACACCAATGTTTCCTTTGTTGATTCTCAACCCAGCATACTTTAGACTAACAACAATAGCCCACACCTCATGAGTGATCTCCATATCCACACCCTTGACATGAAAAACAAGATTGTTATTTCAAGTTGGTGTAGAAAACCCGAATAAGACCCGGATAGATGTTTCCTTTCATCTCCAAGAACCTCTTTAACAATTGTTCTTTGAGAAGCCTCCTCACATCATCTAGCTTTTGACTTTTCAACCAACCAAAAGAGATAACTTTTGGGTTGTTTATCACTTTGAAAGAGTATCTGGCTAGTCCACCAGTATTGTGCAAGCCAGAGCTAGGTACTCCGCTTCGCCTATATTTTGTAGTTACGGAGAAGGCAATTAGTTTGATTCTGCTGCAAGAACAAGACCAGGTGCAGAAGCCAATCTACTTCGTCAGCAAGGTGTTGCAAGGGCCAGAGGTGAGATATCAGGCCCTAGAGAAAGCAGCTCTGGTGATAGTATTCTCAGCACGAAGACTTTGCCACTACTTTCAGAGCTTCACCGTGATAGTGATGACAAACCTTCCAAATCGCAAGGTCTTACAAAAGCCAGATGTGGCAGGCAGAATGGTGCGGTGGGCAGTAAAGCTATCTGAGTTTGACATACAGTATGAGCCTAGAGGCCCCCATTAAAGGTCAGGTTTACGCTGACTTCGTAGTAGAGCTCTCCTCGGCAGACACGTACTAAGAAGGAGCAGGCTTCAGATGGGTGCTCTCTGTAGATGGTTCCTCAAACCAACAGGGTAGTGGGGCTAGTGTCATCTTGGAAGGACCAGATGGGTTGCTGATTGAGCAGGCCCTACGGTTCGCTTTCAAGGCCAGTAACAACCAAGCAGAGTATAAGGCCCTGATTGCTGGAATGCTGTTGGCCAAGGATATAGGAGCAAAAGGTTTGCTGGCAAAGAGTGACTCTTTGTTAGTCACAGGTCAGGTCACGGGGGAGTACCAAGCTAAAGACCCTCAGATGGCCGTATACCTAGAGTACATCAAAGTTCTGAAGGAGACGTTCGAGGTGTTCAAATTAGTTCATGTGCCCAGAGAGCAAAATGCCCAAGCAGACTTGCTTGCAAAGCTCACCAGTTCGGCCAAGGGGGGCAGGCAGAGGACAGTGATTCAGGAGACCCTAAAGAAACCTCGAACTATCACGGACAATATGGCAGAAGTCCAACATATCAGCACATCAGAAGGGGTGAGGAGGAGTCACCGGTCATTAACACAGTAAACGGTAAAAACACCTAGAGTAAGCATGTACCCGGTTGCTAGGGAGATGTCATCACAAGTTTACCAAGTTGAAACAGGAGAAACTTGGATGACACCCTACCAACGTTATTTGGCTGATGATGTACTCCCGTTAGAATCCACAGAAGCCAGAAAAATCAAGAAAAATTTAAACAAGTACACCTTAACTGACGGGAAGTTATTCAGGCATGGGTTCACCCATCTTATCCTAGTGTGTAAGTGGCGAACAATGCACGCGCATCATGGCAGAACTGCATGAGGGGATATGCGGTAGCCACGTCGGCGACCGGTCCCTCTTGTCGAAGGCCATTCGTGCAGGATATTACTGGCCAACCATGAAGGAATATTGCACGAGGTATGCACAACAGTGCAAATAGTGCCAACAACATACTGACTGGCACAAGGCGCCTCCAGAGGAGTTGAGGTCGATATACAGCCCATGACCATTTCATATTTGGGGGATCGAAATTTTGGGGCCTTTCCCTTTGGTAGTATGCCAGATGAAGTACCTCGTGGTTGCCATAGAGTATTTCACAAAATGGATCGAGGGTGAGCCAGTGGCGCAGATCACAACCTATAAGATCCAACACTTTGTGTGGAAAAATATAGTGTACTGCTTTGGAATCCCAAAGAGATTGGTGTTTGACAATGATACCTAGTTTGCAAGCCAGCAATTGGGCAAGTTATGTACAAAGCTGGGAGTGAAACATGTATTCGCGTCAGTCGAACACCCTAGACGAACGGGCAGGTCGAGTCTGCCAATCGAGTTCTGCTTAGAGGTCTGAAGAGAAGGCTAGACAAAGCCAAGGGGGCCAGGGCGGAAGAAGTTCCTAGAATTGTGTGGGCTTACCACACTACTCCCCAGTCCACAACCAGGGAAACACCCTTTAGCTTGGTGTGAGGTTCAGACTTAATGATTCCAGTAGAAATCCAGGAGAACTCGCCGCGTTTCCAAAACTTCATGGTCGAGGAGTCCAATGAAGAGAGAAAGGTGAATCGGGACCTACTAGATCAGGTAAGGGAGGAAGCAAGGATTAAGGCTGAAGCCTTGAAAAAGAGGGTGGAGTACAAATACAGCTCCAAGCTGAGACCTCAGCAGTTCCAAGTCGCCAACCTGGTGATGCGAAAGGCCCACACGTACCAGCTAGAGAACAAGCTATCTCCCAAGTGGACTGGTCCTTTTAGAATGACAGAGGCCCTTGGGAATGGAGCATACAGGCTCGAAACGTTGGAAGGTGACACAACCCCTCGTACTTCGAACACGACCAATCTTAAGTTTTATTTTAGTTAAAGATATTTTGCATTGTACACGTTTAAAGGGACACTCTTTTTCCCTCATAAGGGTTTTTTAACGAGGTCACCCAAATAAAATTTCAGTTATTCAGTTGAGAAATGTGCATTGCAATTAATGAACCTCTCCCTTGAAGTGATACACCAAGAGCGGAGGTAGTTTGGTTCCCCAACGAGCCCCCTCTTGTGTGAGTTCACCAAGGCGAAGAATAGTATGGTTCGTCAGTTAATGAACCTCTCCCTTGAAGTAATGCGCCAAGGTCGAGAATAGTATGGTTCCTTGGGGAACCTCCCTCTTGTGCAAGTTTACCAAGGCTGAGAACAATATGGTTCAAACGTTAAAAGCCTATCCCTAGACTTTTATGGCAAGGTCGTGGTTAGTTATTCAGACTTGTCCCTTGACTTTGTACATCAAGGATGAGGTCGGTAAGAGCCGTTCACTCGAGTTAGAAACACCAAGATGGGGGCAGTATGGTTCCTTAGGGAGCCTCCCTCTTGTGTAGGAACTCCAGGGTCGAATAACATGACTCATCGGTTAAGTTCACCCTTACCCTTGTGATGTAGGGTCGAGATCGGGAGGATACACTTCTCCCTTGTTTGTAAGCCAAGGTCGAGAGCGGCGTGGTTCACCAGTGTTACCAACAAGACATTCTCGTCGATCTGAGAAGGGTAGGGACAAGATCGGTAGGAAGCCTCACCTTGCAAGAAGAAGATCAAAAACAGCAAAGAGGAGTTTATCCTCGAACAAAGGTTGAGCCAGTTAAGGGATCCGCGCACGCATCATCAGTGCCTTGAAGACAATAAAGGGCAAGAGATAAAGCGAATGAGGTTAAAGTGTGCTACCTAAGAGGCGAACCTATGTCAAAGGCACTGTTAGTTGAAGTCAATGCTAGTAAAGGCAGAGAAATGAAAGTCAAAGCAACTAAGACAAAGAGATAAAGGAAAACCCGATGCTCATAAATATATATGTACATATACAAAAGGGCGAAATTGTTTATTGAGAAGGAAAAATTATAACAAGAAGTCATCCTTTGAGCACAAGCTGCTCATCGACGACACACTTCGACTCCGCAAAGAGGGAAAGATCCACCTCAGGATGCACCCAGGAAAATTGAGCAATGGCATCTTGAAATCCCTCACCGTAGGCATCCACAACATCGTTGGTGAGCTATTCCTCTGTCTTCTTAAAGAGTTCAACCTTCTCAGCCAATTCCCCTTCTACTTGCCCCAGCTGGACCTCGCGCTGGGTGGCCCTCTCCTCCAACCTGGCCATTTTGGCCTGCATCCCCTCGACCTTCTCCTCCAGGTTGATAACCTTATTGCAAAGAGGCAAGATCTTCGCTTCCAGTTGGATGACCTCATGGCTCTTGTCAAAAAGAAGCTTTTTGACGTCCTTCTCGGATTGGCGAAGGCTCGCCAGCTCCTGGTACAAAGCGATCTTACGGTTGGAGAAGGCTTTGATTTCGAAGGCTAGCTCCTCCTCCAGTTTCCTCATCTTAGCCTGCAAGTCTTGCGTTTCTTGCCTCCAGGGGCACTCTCCCCCCCACCTTCATGAATAATAAGGTGACGCGGGGAGGAACCACTTGGGGGGTTATCCCTGAAGGTGGGAGTGAGCCCACCAGACGCAGAGTGAGAGGGCGCCACGGCTTCGCCCACCCTTTGCCTCTTGAAGACGAGGCTCGTGCAGGTGTCCTCGTCCTCTGAATCGACAGCCACTGCCACCACCCCTTTCTGCCTATTGTCAACAGGGGCTGGTTTAGTGGTGTTGGGGGCAGAAATGGCAGAAGGTGGAGGAGTTGTGAGTGATGAAGTGCCCACACCAGCAGCGGCCGTTTTGCGCTTAGCAAGCAACTCGACCAACTTTTTCTTCTTATCCTTGTTAAAGCCCATGTCTGCACAAACAACAAAGGGTCATGACATGCAAGTGAAAACAATAAGGCAAGTAAAGGTGTAGGCAACGATAAATCAAAAATAAAAAAGGTACTGATGTAACTCTTAAGGGCCTTGGGTCTAAACTCAAGCTTGAGCAGCTCCAACGTGCTAAATGGAGTATGAAGGCCCGAGAGGAGGTCGCATACTTCCCGCTCCTGGGGAAGAAGGTCCTCAAGACACCTGGGCTTCTGGAGGTTAGGCTTCTTCGCCCAGTAGGGAGGGAACCCATCTAAGAGAGTGGGGTCTTTCCGGTTGCACCGCACCTTGAAAAAGTGTTTCTTAAACCCCTTGTACGATTGCTGGAATTGCGATAGTAGCACCCTCCCAGCGACGCCATTGAAGCTGACCCACAACTTCTTGCCCAGACTCTTCGCTTCAAAGAAGAAGAGGAACACATCCACCGATGGCGTATGGCCAAGACAGTGGTAGAGGATCTCAAAAGCCCTCATGAATGCCCAGTTGTTAGGGTACAGTTGGGCGGGGGCGACGTTCACCTTAGTCAGGAGTGCTCGCTCGAAGGGGGTGAAGGGTAATCGTAGTCCAAGTCTCCAAAAGACCGTGGAGTAGATAAAGAAGAAGGGACCTTCGGGGTCTGAAGACTCATCAGCACACACCGGTTCTCCTTCCTTACAAGCCACCATCCTCACGAACTTGTCGTAGTCTTTACCAAAGACCCGTAATTTGTGGCAGGTCTGCTTCTTCCTATAAGCAGCTATACTCGCAAGAGACGTAAAGCTTGAGAAGAGCAACAGGTGTCGAGCGGTATAGGGACTTTTAGTCTGACGGAAGGAGGAGGGTTTGGTGTTGTAGGTGGAACAGGGGATGAAAATGAAACTGAACGAGAATCTAAAGGAGGAACTGGAGAAGGTTCTTGTTGGGTCATCTTAAATAAGGAAGCTAAAAAAGAGAAGAAAAAATGAAACTTTAGAGAAAGAAGATGGCGTGACTCGACAAAACCATAAAAATAGAGACTCGAAGCGTAAACATATTATAGGCAGCGAAATCATAAAGCAAGAGCAATCGGTGAGTAAAAATCATACCTTTGAATGAGTTGAGGTTCGAGGGTTTGAAGTTTGGAAAGGGAGAAGAGAGAGCGTTTTGGAGAAATGCTTAAGAGAAGGTTCGCGTAAGTGAAAGTAATGAAAGTGAAGAGAGTGTAAGGGTTTAAATGTTTGAACAGTTTACGAAGAAGTGCAAGCGCCAACAAGCGATAACTGTTGATCTTGCCACATGTACGTTGATTTGAAGAGTATGGTGAGATGTCACTTCGGTGTCCTGTTCACATCCCGTCACCCAGTGCCACGTAGGTCGCCTAGGGCGATCACTTAGTCTCTTCGCTGAAACAAGTTACAGCTCAAGACTGGGGGGCTTGTGTCCCGACCAGTCCTCGATCATCAGTTCCAGAGACTAACCTCAGACATCGCACACCGATGTCTGGTAGTGGAAGTAGGCCACGTAAGGGGGGCCCCAGACACACCTATCAGGAGATTGGTCAGTCTTCGGACATCGGTTTCGTAGACCCCGATGTTGGAGATCGACATCAGACCTCGCCAATAGAGGGAGAGATCGGACATCGGCGGTCTGAACGTTATAGTGGGCCACGTAAGGTGGTCCCTAGAATTATGTTAAGTTAACAATTAAGATATTAGATATGTGGGAAACCTAAGTCACGAAGGATCCATGCACGTGGTGTGTATAACGCATGTAGGTGCGACACGAGTGAATAATCCTGGGAGGCGCTAAGGCCCATTACGGTTAGGGTTTCCAAGGAAAGTTGCATGCATGGCATGTGAATACTTAGGGCACCCACAAAGCAGATGGCGCTAGAGATTAGGTGCACAAGTTGGTACCCAGGCGACCACTCTATCATTCGTTGCACTCCAGTTAAGGAAAGTTCCATGTGCCAGATACGCTAAGATTATGTAAATAGCGGCGCAAGGACGTTCCCCAAGGAACCCTAGACGAGGGTAACAAGACAAAGGTAAACCCTAGTTTCAACCTATATAAAGGGTGCCAAGAACCTTAGCAAGGTACACAGTTTCTAAGACTGAAACTAATATATACACTTGGTGTTTCTTTGCCCTTATACTGACTTGAGCGTTGAAGTGCAAACGGTCGTCAAGGCGCCCCTTTGTCCTTGCAGGTGAGATATTTCTTGATCAAGGAAGTACGATTCTCAGACGGAGATAGGAGGGCCAAAGACTGTCGTTAGAGTCAACCGACAAGAACAAATATTTAAAAAAAAGAACATAAGGTTACATTGTATATCTTTTGTCTCACACTGTCTACCTCTTGCCTTGTGGTTTGAAAGACTCCTTTCGCAACATTGTCTTATGAGTAATCAACCTTTCATACACTTTCGTGCACCTATATTCTTCATTGAAACTCATTATTGTCTAGCCAATATGATCATTAACATTTGTGTAACTAATATGCATATACATTATGTTGACTATGTTGCTTTCTTATGCCTACGTTAGTTCCACAATATCCATGCATCCATTGTCACTAACGATGTTGACAAAAATCAACATTTGCATGTGCCGAAAGCCCATAACAAATTAAGGCTTAGAGGCATAATCGATTACAAGTCTATAAAAACTTATTAATTTATAAAAACTTATTAATTTTGTTGTTAGCCACATTACCTTATTAACAAAATTAATGTAGCTTTTGCAAACTCCTTCAATTCCTAATGGAATTTGTTACACAATTTTAATTTCTCATACCTTACCAATAGCATAGTAGTTCTAAACATTCATAACTTTTCGATCCCATAAAAAATCCATAAATCTCAAACATAACTATAAACATAAATATCTAAATATTTATTTTTATTTTAATTAAAATTCTTCCTAATTTCATGACAATTACTAAATAAAAAAATTATTATTTTATTTATATTTCAGTTACTGCAATCATATCTTCTATTGTCTTTTAACTCATATCTACTCATTTTTTTCTATATCCAAATAATATAAGTGTGACTCATTTCCTCGTCCTTTCCTCTCCTTCCCAGCCAACCTCCTCTAAACCAAATCTAAAAAAAATAAAAAACATCATTTCAAAATTGAAGTGTATTACAAAAATCATTGCTAATCATATTTTATGATCAATAAAGAAATGAGTTTAAACATTAAAAAAATTAGGTTTTTATAAACTAAAATTAGTTTATATAAATTATTCGTAATACCATTTATAAATTTGTTTTTTAAGTTATACAAACTGATTAAAAAGTTATTTATTATTTTTGTGAGAGTCTATGTTTAATTAATTTAGAATGACTTGAGGTTTCCCAAGTCAACAGGAGAGAATATACACGTCAGCCCCATCAAATCCAATGAAAAAATGCCACGCAAGGAAAACACAGAGATCATGACGTGTCCCAAAGGAGTCAACCCAAAGTTTTTCTTCTATAATATCCACTCTGATATTTTCTATTCATAATCACTACGAAGAAACAAAACAACACAACAGAATAGAACACAATACATCATTCCTGTGGCAGTGCGGTTTGTTGTGGTTTCGGTTCCACGGAAGAATTGGGTGCACTCCATGGCAGAAAAACACAACCTCAAGAACCCAGCCGTCAAACGGATTCTCCAAGAGTTCAAAGAGATGCAATCAAACCCTTCTCCTGACTACATCAGTCTCCCTCTCGAGGTTCTCTTTTACCCTTTTTCAACTTTTCATTTCTTTCCCTTTTCTTCAATTGTTCTTAGGGATTTCCATTGCCTCATTTCTACTTTTGCTCTTCAATTTCAAAAATTGTTTGACGGCAGGATCAGGTCATTTGGTACTAGTTGCAATTTAATCAAAAATATTGTTCAAAGTTTGCTTTTGTAATTGTGAACAATTTTTTTTGGATCGGATAATTATGAACATTTTTTTTGGGATCGGATAATGGTGCTGATTTTTGAAGATATAAAGGGAGGGACCATTTTTACAAAAAGAAACAATCTTGTAAGGGTCGATTGTTTCATAAATATTTTTATGAGAAAAAAAAAGTTTTTTCATATACAAAATTCATCGTATAACTAATTAGGTTACCAAAAGGATTATTTCATTGACAGTGTTTTCTGAGCAACTTCAGTATGTTGTTTTCTTTCAGGAAAATATATTTGAATGGCAATTTGCGATCAGGGGACCTCGGGACACTGAATTCGAGGGTGGTATTTATCATGGGCGGATTCAGTTGCCTTCAGAATATCCCTTTAAACCTCCTTCATTTATGTTGCTGACTGTAAGATGTTTGTTTCCCTCTGGACTTGGTTGATTCTTATGTTGAAATGTTTATCTGAATTTGTTTGGTTTGATTTGATTTGATTTGCTGACATTAAGCTAAATTTCACACTGTCATCATTTCAGCCTAGTGGCCGTTTTGAGACCCAAACCAAGATTTGCTTGAGCATATCAAATCATCACCCTGAGCATTGGCAACCATCATGGAGTGGTAAGTACTGTTTCTTCCCCCTCCTTCACTCGTAGCATATGTAAACTAGAGTTTGTTTTTTTGTTTGTTTGTTTGTTTGTTGTTGCTCCGATCCAACTCCAACAGGAACGGAAATTGAGGGAGGGAACATAATCTTGCTTCACTTTCTCCCATCATCTAAAACATATCTTGTAAATGGCAGTGAGGACTGCTCTAGTTGCGCTGATTGCATTCATGCCCACCAACCCAAATGGCGCGCTGGGCTCATTAAACTACAAGAAAGAGGACAGGCAGGCCCTAGCCATTAAATCCCGTGAAGCACCTCCAAAATTTGGGACTCCTGAACGTCAAAGACTGATTGATGAGGTAAAAAATGTTGTTCATTTTTTTTGTCCAGTGCATCTTTTTGCTGTGATATCTTATGCTGATTGTACTAGGTAAAATGTTGCATGTTGTCTTTTCCTGGTGCATACTTTTTGTAATATATTGTACTAATTGAACACACTTCTATCCCAGATACACGAGTATATGCTAAGTAAGTCATCCCCTGTTCCAGAAGGTGGCCTCTCACAAGTTTCTGAAGAACAATCCAACACAGAGGAGGCTGAGACCCTGGTGAATTTGCAAAATCCTGAACCTTTACCTGCAGGAGAGGGGATTCAAGAGGAAGCAGGTGACAGAATAATTGAAGAACAAGAATACCCTGTCAATGCTAATCCTAACCTTGCAGGAGTTGAAGTTTCAATGGCGAATACATCTAGTGTCCCAATTAACCAGTTGCTCCAAACGTCAGATGCAATGGTTCAAAATCTGAAACCAGAGACAAGGGCTCAAAAACCCGACGACCGATTGTTCACTCTGGCTGCTATTGGACTTACTATAGCAATTGTGGTTCTTTTGCTGAAGAAGTTCGTTAAATCTACAGAACACGGTGCTGTTTTCATGGATGAATCTTAGATGAATTCTTTGCTCATGTTGGCTTAAAGATCAAGATTCTTGGCCCGATGGTAGTTTATAGGGAATTTCTCTACTGGAATGATTTTTTATGATCTTTCATGTGTACGTATGTCTTGTAACTGTTGTAATATAAATGTAAGTATCCTACAGATTTGAGTTCGTGAGCAAGGGTCTACTACGTGGTAGTTATGGTGCTTTATTGTTTGCTTATGACTATCCTAATTTATACATACTGACCTAAAAGTGCTCATCAGTAACAACGTTGGATAAACATCTTCATGATTTATTGTATTTCCTTGTGACTCCTTTAGATCGATAGTATTATAAGTCAATAGGCTTATCTTCTTTTCTGTGTAGCAATTGAAAAGAATCCAGCTTCCATGTCTAATTAGACAAGGAGGTTAGGCAAAAGAAACACTATCGATAATCCTTTCTTTACCCGAAGTATCGATAACCACTTTCACACTACAAAGTGTCTGATTCATGGCTTGTTCCCAGTTCCTAATCCAGCAGAAACAACCATTTCGTCCTTCACATTCTCCTTGTCGGCTTATTTTCCATAAGGCTCCACAAGCGACAGCCAACCAAGGTAACCCTGAAATAGTAAAAGGCAACCCAAAATCCACCAAGAATTTCCATTAATGACTGAATCTTTAGAAGCTTTTATAGCAGCAAATCAGCCAACAAGATAAGCATATACCAAATAGAAGACAGTTACTTCGTAAGAAGAGTCACAAAAATCAGATATATAAACACACAGGCATAGAAAAAGAAAATAAGGAAACAAACTTTCACTTTTAATAATTTATTTATGCTCAAACGAGAGTTCATCCACTGTATGCTTAGTGATAACTAACAAACCAACTACATTATTAACAAAAATAAAGAATATTAAATTTGCTAATTTGAAAGTAGGGAAATCAAAATCAAGTTTAACAAAACTATAAAGATTGAAAATATCTATTGCAAAACCAAACTAAATTTGACTCAAGTTACGGAATCAAATGGGACGTGGACGTGCTGATTAACTTCTGTGTTTGCTTGCAATTATAAATGACATTAACTCTTGTTCTTTATATATTTTGTTTAAAATCTAATCAATTTCAAGTATATGTTGTTTTCGGTAACAGAAAAAGAAATATTGTTTAAGGAGAATATATTTATTAATTTTAGGCATCTCTTTGAAAACCTCAGAAGACATTATCAGCATTAAGCGCTCCAAGATATGATGCAACATATGGATATATGCAAGTAAACAACCAACGTCCTCCAAATTTGCATCATGAGATTCATGTAGTACGAGTTTTAAGCCAATTGCATTTCAATATCTTCCTCCATGATTTCGGGGCTCTTTTATACTCAAAAATTTGTTCAATTAGCCCTGCAAAGTAGAATTTATCCTCCTCATATTCCACTTTTCTGCAAAGCCTCTTAAACAGATCACAAACTTTTTTCTCAGGGTAATTATCCATGATCAGTATCCTTAGTTTGTGGAACAGCTTGGCATCATTTTCAGTGCACACCATGGCTTGCATTAGAAGGGCATAAGATGTGACAGGTTGACTATCATTTTGGTGCTGCTCCAATGCTATCATATTGGAAAATAGCATTTCTATGAAATGATGGAGTGTGAAGGGAGGAACATGAAGCACCCCATTTGCAAATTTCAAGTTTAGTAAGAACTTGGTGTTGGATCTCTTGGACTTAATCCCATCCTTCTTGAGCTTTGTTGCACACTCAAGATCACCTTGAGATATACTTTTCGTGGACACTACTCTTGCATAGTTTGGAAGGTAACACTGGCGAATCAGGTCAAGCAAATGGTAACCCTCTTGGCTAAACTTCTCATTCACAAATTCCCTATCCCCCGGCAACATTTTTCTGAAGAAACGAAAGATAAGCTCAGAGAGGGTCAGGGTCTGGTCATGTTGTACTTGAATGTGTACAATTTGAAACAACCTTTGAAGAATGAGAAATGGTATTTGGTTTTCTAACAATATAAGGTCACACCTCACTCTATTGAGCAACCCTGGCGTGACAAATATGGGGTCACCACGACGTCTTATACCCTTTAGAGCATATTTCAAGAGAAGCTCAATGATGAAACACCCATCAACTAGCATCATCTCGATGAACTGGTTGCTTCTGAGTTTGAGTTCTTCTGCATAGAAATTACGTGCTGGCTTCTCTAGATCGCTCATTGCATTCGCACATTCGTGCAAACTTGACTCTAGACGGTTTGGTTGTCGATTCAGCAGTGTGAACATGTAATGCCACTTGCGATCTTCCATGTATTTGAGACCATCCTTGCCATGATGGAGAGGACCAATAGAAACATTGCCAGGGATGAACATATTCTCATTTGCTTCTAGGAGTTTCTCGGGGACTCTGAAGATGGATTTCAAAGATGAAACCGCTTCAAGCTTCTCTTTGATCGATGATACAAGATCTTTATCTGCTTCTATCTTAGCTGAAATAGGGCTGTGATCCATTTTTCTTAACTGCTCCCTGGATTTGTCACTGCTTGTTTCCATTAAAAGATAGCAGAAAAGTGTTCTTTCTCTTTATCAAATCCACTGTGGGAGTAAAAACGAGATCGTTATTCCTACAAAATTATACTTTTCTTTTTCTTCATCATTTTAAAGATATATTATTTGTTACATTTTCTCTTTTCTCTATTTTAACCATAGAATTTGTTAAACTAATATCTCTTCTACAGAAAGAAAAAACATGGCATGTATGTCACTAAAATCATATTAAATCACATATGCACGCATGCAAAATAGACAGCGAGAAAATATTACAAGTTTTATTAAGAAAATAAGTATGAGAATGAATATGCACATGCACATCTCGAACTCAAACGAGGGCCATCGTATCCAAATTTAAAGGAAAAAAAGAAGGAAATAATGCCAATTAATTTGCAAGGCTAAAACTACAAGGCAAAAGATAAGAGCTATGGGAAATTAGGGAGGGGAACAATTCCATAATTCAATTGGAAGTTAAATCTATATTTTCTAAGTTCACAAATGGGTTTGGGTTTGATTTTGATTTTAAAAATGATACTTTTATAAAAATAATTTTAAATTCAAAATTAAAGATAAATAAATATTTAGAATATTAGACATTAAATAGGTAATAACATAAAAAAAATTAACAGATTTGTAACTTTATTCAATATGATGGGATAATTTAAAAAAAATATATATATATATATATATATATATATATATTTAGTGTGAAACATTTTTATATTAAATTTACATAAAAAAAATAAACATTTAAGTAGATATGAACTAAATAAAAACATATAAAATTTGGTTTACCATATATATATATATATATATATATATATATCATTAAAATATTCTATTAACTTTTTCTAATGTTACATATATATGGTTAAAGGTGAAATAAATAAAATAAATATTTTTATTTTTATTTTTATTTCCTTTTTTGTTTTTTTAATAAATTATGATACTTTTTTAAAGAAAAAAAACTTTTACAACCCCATTAAAAAAATATTTTGATGTTTATAAAACACACATCTTAGTTTTATGTTTATTGTATATTTTTTATTAAAATATAAAAAATGATACTTCTAAAATTTTAATACTAAATACATATTTTAAATTTTTTATGTGCATGCACTCTCATTGTATCAAACATTATATCTAATTCTAAAAGGCATATATATCAAATGTAAAAAAAAAACTATTTTATTTTGAAATTATCAAATTATAGGTTTTATGAAATATGAAAAAAATTAAGAAATTTTTATTATAAAAATAATCTTAAGAATATATATATATATATATATATATATAAATTTTAAATCATTTAAATTAACTTTTGAAAAATATCAATTTTAAAATCAATACCTAACCCATCTTTAAATATACAATCTATTTTCTTCTGAAAAATATGAATTTAAATTTAAAATTCAGTCTAATTATTTAGATTTTAGTTTATAAAAATTTAAACTTAGTTTTAAAAAAAATATGAATTTAAATTTAGTTTATTTTTAAATTATATTTTTAAAAATCCAATTTATCTCCACCCAACTAGTTTAAATATAGTTTGGCTATTTTATAAGTTAAGTCTTCATGCTAACCTCATCCCATAATCAGTATTTTCCATTAATGATATTAGATTATGTGTCCTCAAGGTTACAATGAATGATGTCAATTCCTAGAGCATCTAACACTGAATTGTTCCAAAATATAACTCATAAAAGTAAAATAAGAAATAGTTTTTTAATGAGACAAGCATACATCTAAGAAAATAAACTGGTCTCTCTCAATATACATTATCAAAAGTAACATTTTTTATATCAATCAACCATATATGAACAGAAAATAAACTCTGAAAATTGAATCACCAGTCTCCAGCCCCAAATCTTATTTTTGTTCTTAGCTACATATTTTTTCAATTCCAGCTACCCATTGCTGGAGAATTGATACTAAATTTATTGCAAAAAACTTATTAAGGAAACTAGAAAAAGAAAGCCAAAAAAAAAAATATTAGACCTGGCTTTGTCTCCCTCTGAAGGTGATGCAAGAATGCTGAATGCAACAATATCTGAACAGCACCCTAAGCAATAATGGTTTCTGCTGCTGCTGCTACTATATATACATATACATTAATTAATTGAAACTTATTAGAATCCTAGATAACTTGAGAAGTGTGGTAAGAGAAAGGAAGTAGAAAAACCAATGAATAAGAAAAGGGAGAACAAAACTACTCTGCTACACTTCTCTTAACTGTACGTAACAAAAAGAAATCACAACCCCTAATGGTAAAGCAAAAACCTGTTACTAATTATTTAACATATAGTTTAAGAATTGTTCACACTAATTCTAAGAGTCAGCGTATCAACCCTTTGCATCATGGTTTCGCCTTCTTTTTACCTTATATTTTGTTCCAACTCAAGTTAGCTAAGGTGTTGAGAAGAAGCAGAGACAATTCAACTTTCCTTCTATTGAAAATAAACATATTGTTGCCTTCACTTTTTCTTTTTTTTTTTTCTGTTCATCACTGTGTGAGCATTTGTGTTTTTTATTGTTATTTTAACATTTTGACAAAAGCTTAGAAATTTTTATTTCACATAGAGGACGTATAATTATTATTATTTTAAAAAAACAATAATACATGACTATAAATTAAAATATATAGTATTTTCTTTTCTTTTCTTAAAAAAATTGTAGAAAACGTTATCTATCTATTTTTCTACCATTTCTTAAAATAATATTATCTGAAAATTTATATTCATAGGAAATTTTTTAAGAAATCATTCATAGTTTTTAAGAATTTTATCAAACAAGAAAAAACTAAATTAACCTGAGCTAAAAAAATATTTCTTTTAAATTAGATTGGAATATTTATTTTAAATAATGAAGTAAAGTGAAATATTTATTAATGCAGAAAACTAATCTATCACTATTTTTACAACTTACGAACCAAAGTATAGTTTTCTTAGCTAAATTATTTTGCTTTACTAAATTATTTAGTCATAGTTATGCTTGAAACAACATTTAACTTTTATTTCATAATTTTGCTTGAAACATATGCATGCAATACTAAACTATATTGTTTTGGTTGAACTAAAACTAATATGAAAATGAATACTCTAATAATATTTTTAATATTATATTTTTTTTGTCCCATTTAATCTAGTTATACTATTCAAAATATAATATCATATAACATAGTATGATAGAAATCCTCTAGCCACAAAAAAAATACACAAAATAAAGGAGGATAAATGTTTAGAGTTTGTCTAAGCTTATAATATCATATATAGGTATCATGTATGGGTCTAATGTGACTTTTTGTTTATCTTTTACAGTCTCACCCAAGAAGACAACTCTAGAATGAAGGAAGATCTCCAAGTCACCCAACCATCACTAGACCAATGACTAAAGAGTTCACGAAGAGTGGAACAATAGAGAAACTCTTTATATATATATATATATAGGCTTTGATATATTTGTAAATAATTAACATATTATTTCTTTTCTTGTAAATAATTTGGGCCTAAATATTGGACCAAGTAGCATAGGTCTAGCTAGGTTTAGAAGTGTTTAGTTAGGATTACATTTAGGCTTGTTTGACTCCAAACCCTATACCATCTAGGGTATGGAAAGGAGCACATGGATGTCCACATGGCAGTCTAGAAGGGGAGAGCACTTAACATGGAAGATGAGCTGCACATGGAAAACATGAGTCCACATGACACCTTCTCATTGGAGAGTTTATTTTTTAATTTCAAATTTCGATTCCAAAATGTTAAGCCTATTACACTATAAATAACTGGGCAGATTATATGTACATTAGCTTGGAAATATATACGTGTTATGCTGCAAAATTGTAGCCAAAACACTTGTTTAAGCTCTCTCTAGGGTTGTTTTTTTCTTAGCCTTCTCTAGAACATTTCCTAGTGAATTGACCTAACCTTTCACTAGCAATTTCCACCTTCTTCCACTTTAATTTCATAACTCCTCTTGAGTTCAACCAAGCTTTCACAACTCACTTTCCTTCCATCATCCATCAAAAGTTAAGAAACAACATAAGAATGGATAAAAAGGCCATCATGTTACTTGCATATAGTATATATCGGACACTATTAGAACTTAGTTTTCCAAAAAATTATATATATATCACTACAAGAAAATAATTTAATAATAATTAATTTAGAAAAAAAAATAGTTTTTATAGTAACTAATTTAGATACTATTTTATAAACAAAAAATTATTGCTATCTAAAAAAAATCTATTATTAATAAAAAATTATAATATAATTAGATAGTATATTTTTAGTAGCTAATAATAAAAATAAAAATAAAAGTTTTTTTAAGGGACAATGTTTTTAGTCTCTTGTTAAGATGTAATTGGAAACCATTTTTTTAAGTCACTTTTAATCTATTTTAGAGACTAATTTTTGGTCTATAAAAATAATAAAATTAGAAACTAATTTTTTAGTTTCTAATAATCATATAATTAGATAGTTAAACTTTTACTCACTATTATTTGAATTTAGAAACTAATTTTGGAGTAATTAAAATTTATAAATTAAGTATTAATTATTAATTTATTAAATATTTTAAATTAATATCAATAAATTTACTAATTTATTAATTTTAGTATAATATTAAAATAATTAATAACAATTTAAAAATTACATTTAAAATAGTATTTTAACCTTTTAGTTTTATTTAAACATAAAATTAAATTAATAATAAATTCAAAATATTATTTAGATTAATTTTTTTATGAATTAATTTAAATAGATATGCACAAATTGTCTCGTAACATACTTCTCAAAAACATATTTAATTTTTTTAACTTTGAACAAATAGTCTGCATGGGGATTGAATTTGTATGTTTATCTCTTCCTTCTCTCTTTAACTTTTTTTCACTCATCTCACTCTCGAAAACTCTACAAAAATGGGCGATTATCTGCCTCCAAGGAGGCCAACCTCTTCAAGCTTATCATCTTAAGTTTCGATTCGTGCTCCATTCTCGCCCTTTTCCCTTTATTTTTGTGCTTGCTCATCGAAGCTCCGCACAACTTTACTCACTGTGTATCTTCCCCATCTTAAAACCCTAGATTATGCTCTCATGTTGTATTTCCTCATTTACAATCTCTAAGAATCTACGAGAACGATATTAGGGATCTTCAGTTGAATTTCGTTCTTCTATTTTGTGATGTCTTTGGGAATTGATTGTTTCGTACTTTAGACTTTGAGCTTGTTGTCTGACTTCATTGTGCTCTTTGTTTTTATATAGGAAGTAGTTTCTTTAGGTGTTGCAAATCTATGACAAAAGTATTTGTGAATGTTACATCTATTTTGACTTTGACTCCTTCAGACATTATAAGAGTACTTCTTATCCTTCTTTCTTTAGACTTATTATGACTTATTGTTTATCATGCAATTTTTAGTATTTATATATAAAGTATAAGTTATTTTGTTTGTATTATAACCTTTAAAATAGCAATCATCCATCCTCCTACTATCATGTTGTAGTGTTTTCAGAGTTAGCTGATACATGCCACTTTCCAAGATTGAGTATGTTTTTAATAATACATGTTAGAAAAATGCAATTACGTTTTTCTGTTTTTATTATTTTTCTAATTTCAGTGCACTCCGATACTGCTTTTTTAAGTAGTTGGTGTATTTTTTTGCATTTGATTGCTATCATGAGTTGTTTTTTGCCAATTTTGGTGCACCAATGCGTGTAACACCAATTACTATTAACTAACTTATAATAACTTTGAACCTTTTCCAAGTGTTTGAATAAAGCTGCGATTTCTAATCTTGATTTATTGCTCCATTTGTATTGATTAAATTGTTTTGTCTTGTCTTTTTATTTATATGTTGTTGAACTTAATTGTTGGCGAAGTGTTGCTTGGCTTCACTTTGAAAAGTTGTTATGGCTCATTTGTAACGTGATCTCTGTTATATATAACCAGTTGTAGTATTTTGAAACATTTTGAATAACACTGATTTGATAAATAAGATGTTTTTTTTTAATATATATCTATGGTCGCTCTAGATATTTGACTAATCTCTACCTTATTATATAATGTATTTTACAATTCAATATTGTATGGATAAAATTTTGTAGGACTTGCTTATCCTCCACTCTATTTTTATAGTGGAGGAGTGAAAGAGTTCCTTGCTATAATAAAACAACATGTTCTTCTTGTGAGGTTAGCCTGGATGTTATGTCCTACTGATATTTTAAATTTCTTTTTTATTTGGCATTAGTAGTGCAATATTCGATATTATGTAGCTAGTTGTTTCTATGAATTTATATGATGTTTTTGTTTCACTGTGTATAAAATCAATGAACCTAAAATTTGACATTTTTTAATTGTCAGCAAAATATGATTTTTATATGACACCATGTATTTTTTGAAATGGAGAATCATCATCATGCCCATTTTCTACGCTTGCAGGTTATTGGTGTCTTTAATCGCCTTTTCTCTTCATCTGATAATTCTGGTTTCTATATTTGCTTTGCCATTCTCAAATGTCAATATCCTAATTCAAATTCTATTTTATTTTTTAAAATTCATCTTTAAATTCCTGTTTTTGCTACGTGTAATAATTCCATATCATTTTAAAAAAATAATAATAATGATTTAAATATAATTCTTTTTTAATTTTTATATGTCGATATTGGATGCGGTAATTGACTTAATACTATAGTCGAGGATAAAAATTATGAATTATAATGATTTATAAAATTACAAAAAGAAAAAGAAAAAAAAAATATATTCTAACATTCTTATATTTTTCCTATAACTAATAATTATAATTTGTATAAAATATCAAAATAAATATATAAACTTAATACAAATATGTTCACAACTCTTTTATATAGTGTTTCAAAACATATCCCTCTTCATAGGACTTTAAATATTTACATAAAATTAAAACAAATATTCAAAAGAAAATAAACATTTTCATCATCCAGCTTCTCACTGAGGAGCTTTTTCACTTGTAACATCATCTGCTCTCGTGTAAATACACAATCATCACATATTAAAGAAAACAACCACAAAACAAAGCAAATGGTAAGCTAGCTATTTTTAAAACTTCTAACATGAATATAACTTTAATATCCACATAAAGCCATTAATTCTCATGCATTTTCACATAACCATCAAGCGTCTATCATAAATCATAATTCATAATTCATTTTTCTCATGTCCGACTTTTATTGACTCACAACACATAAACACTAGACTCTACTTCCTAAAGACTCGTGTATTAACTTAGACTCAGAGATCTGCACTTGTCATACTATTTCACTGTGAAATTCACACAACTATGCGCATAAATAATCTCGATATCATCTCTCTCCTAGTATGACAAGGTTAACTCATATAACAGGTCAACTTAGTTATCTTTCAAACAACTTTACCCATTCATATGAACCTCCTTCGATTCTCACCACCTAAATAACTTCATCTATATGATTCCATTATCTTAGGAGAGTCGGGATATCTCCTTCTAGACGAATTCGTAGTTAATGCACATCCTAAACAATCTTAACACAGTATTTTCTTTTCTGAAAATACTATGTCTTGATTAAGATTCATATTCCACATCTCAAATATCCAAAATCAAACAATTAAATCATACCAAAATCTTACAATTTCAAACCACACAAAAATTCATCCAATAATCACATACATATCTAATTAAAGAAATTTTCAATTAAATATACATGAAACAAAATTTTACATAATTTATATGTAAAACTATAAAATAGAAATAAACCAACCTTTTAAAAGCAAAGATTAAAATTTTAGTTTTAAGGTTTTTTTTTTGTTTTTTTTTTTTACAAAATCTAGCCTGAGTGAAAATCATCTCGCTTGAGTGGGAATGGGTCTCGCTAAAGCGGCAATTCTCTTGCTTGAGCGAGATTGAACCCGAGAGCACCTAGAATTCCATCCTAGATCTCGCCTGAGCAAAATTTCTTCTCACTTGGGTGAAAACGGACTCGAGGGCACCTTATCTTTCCATTTTATTCTCGCTTGAGTGAGATATGCAGAGAAATCTGCATAACTGCCCAATTTCATCATTCATAATCAAACAAAAACAATTTCAATAACTCATTTCAGTTCAAAAGTAACTTACATTATATCAATTATACAAATCAACCAATTTTTCATATTCAGACAAAAGCATCTACCATAAATCATCCCTATCAAAGTCAACATATTCACATTTTATTTTAAATAATATTTTGCATTACTCATAAACAATCGCTCCTGCAAGCAAAATTTGGAACTGGTGACCACGTCACCCCACATCCAGATTTTCTAGTCTAGGGTTCTATTAAAAATTTAAACTAACTTCCCTTACCTGAACTTGAGAGAGCTCCATAGAATCCTGATAAAAAAATCTAACTATATCACTATGACCCTAAGCTAATAGAGATTAACCCTAAAACTAAAATGGTCACATGCAAAGCCTAAACAGAGATAAACCTAACAAGTTCAAAATTTGACTCAAGGAGAAGAGGAAAAATGAATTTACTCCTTACAAATGTCTACTTAAATTGTGATTTATAATAGATTTCATATAATAATGAAGAGTTTCTTTGATAGTAGAAAATATATTATTAGTATTTAATTATAAATAATAAATTTAGATTTAGTATAATTGAATTAATATATTTGAAACATCATCAATATGACATTCCATCCATTGTAATTATTGTAATTGAAATAGTAAAAAGAGATCCAATCTCAATTGAAAATTAAATTCACAAAGTTAAATTATAGATGAATCACACAAGTTTGTAGATCCATCTATACCCAATTGCATTTCTAATGATTAAAAATGTAACTATAAAATTTTACAATGAAGGAAATTATTTAGCTTTGTTTGAAATAATTTAATTAATAATATTACCAATATTAATTACTATTTCACTTAGTTAAGGAAATAACAAAATTTAGGATGAGTATTAACGAGAACTTACAAGTCTTTTCATGTAGGTGATTTAAGAATTACTTTATGTTGAATCAAGTGTGTTCAAGCTTTGAAGAATCCAAACCCTTTGAAGTTTGATGGAAGGCTGGTTGTGCTTGCTGTTGCTGAGGTGTTTTAGAATAGGATCTGGGGTAGATTATCTGTGTAAATCCACTCTTGATTGAATCCAAAGCTTAAACATTCTTAAACCTTTTAATTGAAAGTGTTTTTCAAACTAAGTGAAAAACAACCTGTTGTTTTGTCGAAACAACCGATTATTTTATACAAATGTGTTTTTAGAAAGGTTGAAAACTGTTTTTGATGGTTGACTTGCTGTCAAACCAAAACAACCGATTGATTCGAGCATTCAACCGATTGTTTGTTTTGGGACCATAACAGAAAACTGTTTTGTG
>Ga0123342_1004204_pt1 | contig 22262 bp, 13 predicted proteins | sample Turbeawhitnodule_FD_89960 | JGI IMG/M metagenome (GOLD analysis project Ga0123342, IMG submission 89960) | Root nodule microbial communities of legume samples collected from Mexico - Turtle bean Mexico white nodule | ecosystem: Host-associated > Plants > Roots > Nodule | place: Mexico: Nepantla... | reverse complement strand
ATTTTATTATTTATAATTATATGTTGTTATTAATAGTATAATTAAATATTTTTAAAATTATAAATAATAAATAAATTTATGTAATATTTAATTTTATATATTAAAATAAAATACATGTACAAGAGTATTTTGGTAAAATGCAACAATCCTATTAAATCCTCATAAATCTCTTCATTTTGTGAAGAATGAAAAAATCCCTCCACCCTCTCCCCATCCTCTTTCCCACTCTCAAAACCATGGAAACAAACACAAAAAAACACCCCTTCCTCCTCCCACTTGGAAGGAAACACACCTTAGTAAGTCTTGAGAACATCCGTTATTATTCAAAAAATTATAAATTGTCACAATCAAACGTCAATAACGAGTTGATCCCACCTCACTGAAATGCCTAAATGTCCCAATTTTGATTGAAATAATTTTAAGTTATATGCATTTTTTTTCTAAATTTTGTCACTGGATCATCTACTTGTATATCAACACGATTACATCTACCATTTTATTCTATCTGTGTCATTCAAACATACAGTTGCAACCAAATTTGATCATTACAAAGATTTCAAGGTATAGCTCTAGTACTCATTTACAGTAATGCTCTAATAATCAGGAATGGCAGAAAAGCGGTATCCTTGAGCACCCCTCCATGCATAATATGCAATTCGAGTCTCATAAAAACCTGTATCCAGAAATTAAGGAGAATTATGTTTCCAGAAAAAGATCCACGTGACAGATAGTTAATATGTGCATAGTCATGGTAGATACAAACTAAATTAATATTTAGCAGTCAAGAAGCATCTGTGAACGAAAGAAATGAGACACTTCAAGCTCTAGAACAAATAAAACAGGCTAAAAAGTACGGCAAGACACATCATTCCATATATATGATGGAAATAATCATTAATTCATAATTGTAAACATAATCATAGAGATGAACATGACCTCCACCCATTCCATGCCCAGTCTCATATTCTACTCTCATCAATTAAGTACACATTAAAGTTCTTTTTTAATAAGCAAGGAAAAGTTTTAGCTAATGAAATTATGTTACTATAGTATTAATGTCATGTTATTGTCTAGGTAGCATATTTTATGTGGTGGGATAGACAAAGAGGACAGCTGACATGGATCCATAATTGTATGCTTCGCATTATATGCAATGATATTCTCATCAGGTGAGAGTATTGGTATGTCACATTTCTTTGAAACATTTTTAACTGATTCATTGTAAAGGCTGATCAACGCAAACGGCATAGTTTATGATCTGTGAATTATCTCTCTGCTAATCATGAAGTGCATCCACTATCCCCCATTTCGACAAATTCAATTGAACATGACAAAATTGGCATGGTTTCTGTGTTTCTCAGGGGGTAAAGATCAAATGCAGTTTGAGCTAATCAATCTCGATGCTGGGCTCGTAATGCATAACTAACAACCAATTCGTCCAAAAGTATATTAGCTCAGCAGTCTCAAAGTTGTCAAAACAATTATTCTTGGTTTTATATTAATTAAACTAGATACTTAAACATACATAATGCATATCACATTCAGAGAATCCAACACACCTGGGAGAAAGCTAAGGAAGCCAAGGGCTAAAAGACCATATGCTTGAGAACTTTCTCCCCCCATATGACCAGAGAAGATAAAGTATGAAAGAAACAGAAGTCCTGTGCCAAGGAATAACAGGAAGAGTGCAAGGGCAATGGATTTCCAGGGAACTTTATCCAAGGCCCTCGGTGTATAATCAAATCGTGGGTCAAATGGTCTATTAATAGCACCATCATCGTCATCTGTGGCAAGAGGGGAGTAACGAACACGTCTAGTAGCCATATCTTTCCAGAGCTATGTGCTCCTAAATTTTTTAACCCCAACAAAAAAGGACCACATTAGATTGGGATCAGATGGGAAAACCAGAAACTTTAACACAACAAGGGATGAAAAGACTTGCAATTAATTGACAGATTCTTGAAGACTGAAGTTCTTCCAGTCAAGGAAGGTTGTACTGCATAATAAAAAAATTCATCACTTCACCCTAACAAATTCATAAACAACAGAAACACACAGAGATACACCAAAATTTCAACAAACTCTAATTTAGAGCCATAATTCAATTATGTGACCACAAGGGAATCAAGCGTCAGTTTAGAGACTCTGCACATGCCACTATAAGGTTATCAAGATCGCGAGTCAACTCGTAAACTGGGACGAGTTAACTTTCCCACACCTCGAACCTAGTTAACTCGCAAATAGGTGTGAACTCGAGCAAATTCGCACGAGTTTAGAGTCGATTCAGCATGCTCCGTTAGGCACTAGAAAAAAAAGCAAAAAAAGACAGTGGAATTGTTTGTTTGTAGGTCAGGATTTATGCAGAACGTACCAGGGTTGCAATTCCGTGGTTCTGTCTTGCAAGTTCGGGTCCGTTTGTCTGTTGATGTTGCGTTCTCCTATAGCACGAACAGATCTGTGTTGGTGTCTTTCTCAGGTCGTTTTACTTTTCCACATTCTCCTTTGAGTTTTCCTGCACACCCTGCGATCTTACTTACTGCTCTCCCTGTTCTTTACTCTTCTCTCGCCATTTCATTTCAGAGGACGACAAATTACTCGGTTGGGTCATCTTAGGGCTTTAGTGGTTTTTTTGGGCTCTGCATTCTGCACCCCTATAAATTTAAACTACAATTGCATATAAATTAAAATTATACTCTTACCTTTTTAAAATTTTAATTTTAGATTGTGAAATTTGAAATACATTTTTTACAATTCAAAATATATATTTTTTATTTTGTATTTTAAATTGTACAATCTAAAATAAATAAAAAATGTATTTTAAAATATAAATTCTAAAATACAAATAAAAAAAGTATTATGTAAATGTATTATAACATAAAAATGCATTATTTTAATAAAAAATATATTTTAAATTTGGAAATACATATTATAATATATAATCTGGAATGTACTATTGTATGTTCTAAAAGTATTTTTAATTTGAAAAAATATATTAAATTATACAATCATATATATCAATATATTTTGAATTATATTTTAAAATATATTTTTTAAGTTCAAAATATATATCAAATACAATCTAAAATATATTTTTAAGAAACAATTTTATTATTTCATTCATAATGGGACAGGTTTAAAAACATAGGGGGTGAAGAATGCAACACCCTTTTTTTCCTCCTCTCTTATATGGCAATTGCTTCCTTTACCCAACACTTTTGAACCTGCACTCAACACAGTTTCAAAAATTCCAAAAATACCTTTTATTTCAGAAATGAAAATCTATAATTGAAAATAATGCATTCCAGAAAAATAGATCCGAGAGAGATTATTGTGTTCCGAATATAAAAATCCGAAAACAAAAAATCAAAATCACATTCTAGATAAAAAAATCTGGAATTGAAAATAATTCATTATGAAAAAATTTATCTAAAAAAGATTATTGTGTTCCGGAAAAGAGTACCTAGAATGTAATTTTATATGAACCTCATTTTTTTAGGGGTATTTTTGTCTTTTTCCTTTAATTGGATGCATATGGTGCAAGAAGCAATTGTCCTTTTCTATTGGTGTATCTTCGACCTCTCTCACTTCAAGTCCAGTAACTTTTTATGTTAAAAATAATAAAAATATGAAATCTATTTATAAGTAACATATAATATAATATGATCAACTAATAACAATAATCACAATAATAGTATAATAAAAATATATAAAAATTATTTGTAGCATAATATACTATAAATATTTTAATATAATGTTTAATTATTATATTCTTTAATAATATTTTGATATAATTTTTTATACGAAATAAAATTTTAAGGGTTTATCATTTTGATTTTAAGGGTTTAGTTTATTACACTTACTAATTTACCAAAATTTTCGTGTTTGTGATATTCAATTTTATGATTTAAATATATATGCTTAAACTATTCCCAAGTTGAAGAAATCTACCTACTCTCTGGCATTTACTTTACCGTTGATAAATAAATTCATAGTTAATCACAGGGCTATGATCATGCAGAAGTTAAACTAAAAATAATAACATAAATCATAGACATTGTTTCTCCTATCTCACCTTTTCTTTTTATATGCTATATCGTTACAAGACTTGTTATAGGTGCGGAATGCCACGTAGAATTTGTATTATTAAAAATAATTTAAAAAAAAGAAGAATTAATTATTATATTAAATAAATCTGATATTATTTTAAAAATTAAAAACTTATTAATATTTAAATTATTTTTATTATTAATAAATATTTTAAATTCATATTTAATTAGTTATCTAAGCTTTAACTACTAATTATTAATTATTAAACGGACAAAAATTTGTTCTATCATCTATAAGTAAATTTTATCGATAATAGAAAAAATTATTAACAAAAATAAATTCATTGTGATTATTGTGTACCCTAAAATGATAAAGGTAAAAATTTGGATATTAGATTCATGACTAATCAAATGACACATATGAAAAATGTGTATGTTAACTTTGATAGGATCAAATCAATATTAGTGAAACTTCTAAATAATATCCATTGTTGTTGTTGATTATGCTGTTTTCTTCATACTAGAATTTACTTTCAATAATCTTATCTATGTTAAAAAACTATAAATACTTTGAATTATCCTTCTCACTTATCATGAAAACGATTGGACATATTGATATTTTGGACCGGCTATATAAAATTACTAGACGATCTAACATGAAGAAAAAATATTTCAATAAATAATAGTACCCGTTGCAATATTGGGAATATGGAAACATATCCTTCAAATAAGTATTTATCATTATAGAAATTAGTAAAAATTGCCAAAAAATATTTATCATTTTAGGTATTAGTAAAAATCTTCAATAATCTCTTAATAACGTTGAATATTTAAAGAGAAAAACAAATCGCGAATAAAATATTTAGTAGAGGCAGTTTCTTCCTGCATCTCTACATTTTTCTTCCTGCACCCCTACAAGGTTGTGCAAAGACAAACTTATCCCTATATTTTTTTATTTATTTTGGATTATGAAATCTGATAAATTTTTGGATTTGCGTTTTCGGTAAAATTTTGGATTGGCGCATCTGATAATCTTCCGGATTGGTGCTTCCGGTAGTATATGAATAGTAGTGTTAATCCAAAATAAAAAAATGCAAAACATCCATAATTGAAAAAATCATTCCGGATCTGCCAATCCGTAATTTAAAATATGCATGAAAAAAATCATTCCAGATCTACCAATCCGTAATATAAATTAGGTTTTCAGATTCAGCAATCTAGAAATCAACAATTTATGCAAACTTTGCTTTCAGAACACCCCCTCATCTAGAAAGCAACATGATTTACTTCCGGATTGATGAATCCATAACACACTCCCAGATTCCGAATTCAAATAACAGGTGAAAGTTAGTTTTGAAATTTACAAAATTGTGGGGTACAGGAAGAAAAATGTAGGGGTGCAGGAAGAAACTGCCTTAGTAGGATTAAAACTGAAAAAAAAAACAATTATAATTTCGTTTCTTGATCCATGTAATATAAGACGAAGTTATTTAAGTAGAACTGTTTAAAAAATAGTATATTTATTGTTGTTTCCACTATATTATACATACTATTAACTATGTGAAAGGAATAGGGTATATAAAATTATTATAATTAATAAGAAGTTAGTAAATGTGTGTAAATAAACCTAGAAGGAATATGTGTGGGACCTGATACCTTGACATTGCATACTGCAGTAAACATACTCTTAACAAATAAACAAATTAATATTTTAATATTTTAAATTTTAATATTTAATTTAAAATATTAAAATATTATTATAAAGGGTTGTTGAATGTTGGTGTGTGCAGTGTTAACAAAAACGTTTTCCACATATGTGTGTGCATGTGAGTATTAACAAAGGCAGTCCAGCCATTACAGGAATACTTAATGTTGGAAAGCAAAGGAAAACCTCCGAGTTGAGTTATTCTCGGAAGCCAATTCACTTTGTGAATAAATTAAGCAAAGCACATATGCTGAAATTCTGGCTTCTGGGTTACGATGGATTCCTTTCCACAATATAAGGAGACATGAATTGTTGGATGCAGTGAAGAAGGATCCATGACTGAGTGATGAGCGAGGAACAGGTAGGGAGGAGGAAATTAGAGGTCACAAGGCAACTAGCCTTGCACATTGAAAGAATGAAAAGGCCATATATAATGGCCAAGAGATATGACTGGGAAGGTTTCCGGAAATTTTTCTGCGAACACAAGAATCTGTTGGACAAGCAAATCGACTTGCACCACAGCACCCCTTTTCACTACGCAGCACACTGTGGGAACCCAGAAATGTACAAGGAGATGATTGAGTGGGTGGGTGAGGGAGACATAAAGCGTGTTCTGAGGTTGCAGGATGACATGGGGAACACGCCACTCCATGAGGTGGCCTTCACAGGAGAAGTGGAGATGACAAAGAGCATTCTGGAGCACGAGGAGGAAGCAGGGTCCGATCAGTATCAGGCATTGATAGAGATGAGGAACAATTTGGGAGAAACTCCTGTTTACAGAGCAGCTGCACTTGGAAAGACAGACTTGCTCATCTTCTTCCTTGAAGACTGTCAAGTTGATCCCAACATCCATTTTCACCGACAAGAGGATAAGATGTCCATTCTTCACACTGCTGTCATTGATCAGTTCTTTGGTTCATCTCTCTCTCTCTCTCTCTCTCTCATCATTTCATGCATCTTCACATCACACACATAAAATTATTCCCTTCTATGAAGTTGGTAACATGTTTATTTTGAATGCAGGCACAGCTTTATGGATTTTAAAAAACTATGACTACCTCGCTAATGAAAAAGAACAGAATGATCTCACAACTCTCCAATTGCTAGCAAAGATGCCCTCTACGTTTAAAAGTCAAACCCCAATGGGTCCTTTCAAAAGTTTCTTATACATTTGTATGTCTTCTGCATCTATTTATACTCCTGGGTTTAGCTTTTCCAATTCCAAACATGCATATGTATCCAAAGAAATATTTTATATTTTGGTGTGTTTTTTGTGTGTATATATTCATTATTATTGATTGAAATATTAATAATGAAGAATTTTGATCAAATTAATTATATAAATAATGAAATTCGAAGTTAATAGTAAGCACAGTGTTGAAGTTATATAGGAAGTTATGCTAATAGTTGCAGTATCGTGACACAGTGCTTCCTAACTTTCAAGATTACAAATACTACGATCAAAATAATGGATGCACTACAAAAGAGGAAGATTTGGAAAGAGGCAGAAACAACAGAAATGAACCATCTTCAACTGAAACGCACCTTGAGGATAACATGAGAGAAGGGCAAAAACTGGAAAAACACAAGAAAGGAAAAAAGGAGTCACCTAGAACTCAAAGGAATCTCTCAGGTATCCAATTGACATGTTAAAACATAAATAACAGTTTTGGATAAATATCTATATAAGATTAATTTTGTAAGTAAAATTTGAGCACATAGCAATTATAAAATATTTTGTGAAATTAGGATACGAAATGTTATTCCCTTTACTTGTATTCATAATAACCATTATTATTCAGAGGAAAATTTGCATGCAATATGGATGCTTTAACGTTGTTTTTCAATTATATTTAAGTTTTACTTTAATAATATGTTATATATTTAACAAAATTAATTATTATATAAAATATTGAGATAAAACCCAAAATTTGATTTAAAAATAATATCAACTCAAATTTAGAAGACTGTCGTGTGCATATTGTGAAACCAAATACATTAATTGAAGGGTGAGTTTTATTATACTCTTTTAATAGAGTAAAATTTGTAAGGAGTCCTATATAATGACTCAATAGAACCATAAAAGATAAGTTAAAACATCATACATTATATAATGACTCTTGAATCTTGTCCTTAGAGTAGACTTAAGTAGATTATAAAAAATATTTGATCTCGACTTCTAATTTATATGAAATTTATGAATGTATTCAAATAAGAAACTATCCCAACCCTTATTATCAAGTGAGAATTTATTTTTTATATTTAAAAGTCTGACATAATTCAGAATTTACCCAAAACTAGTTTATTAATATTTTTCTTATTCAACTCACCTTCGAAACTAAATTATACACTAATACACTTTAGATTATAATGTGAGAAGAACAATGTTTTATTTCAAAATGAACAGTTATAATTATTTAAAATAATGTTCAACATGTATGTATGATTTACGTAATCAAGATTAACTCGTTTAAATATTTTTTTGCAGCTTGGTCAACTACAGTTTTTTCATGGCTGTGGTATTCCATGTGGAAGGTTCTAGCCAAAGGTGCAACATACATTTCTCCCAACAACAAAAAAATATATTTAGAACATGTTTCGAAAAACTAAAAAAAAAATTGTTTTTTATAAGTTCAAATTAATTTATAAAAGTTAACTTATATAAAAAAAATGAACTTATGCATAAATTAGTTTTAAATTATGAAAAAAGAATTTGATTTTTAGTCTAAAAATTGTTTATGAAAAAAATTATATATAATATGTTTTGACTTAATTTGTTTTCCTGGCGTTACTTGTTTACTTTGTTGATGTTCAGAATGGAAAGAGATTGATAAACTTTGGAGGAAAAAGGAAATGCATAATTTAGCAAAGGAACTAGTACACTTGCTAGTACAAAAAGACTTTTCATGGCGAAATACTGCCATAGCAAGGGATAAAACAGTTTCCATGGGGAGATCACAACGTGAAGGAAAGCCCAAAGAGGAAAAAAAGGAACAAGAGGGTGCAAGCAAACCTACTACATATACCCCCTTGCTTATGGCTGCTTGCAATGGAATTACAGAGATTGTTGAATTAATAATTCATTTTCATCCTCATTCAATTGAGCATGTTAGTGAAGATGAGCAAAACATATTGTACATGGCTGTAAAGCACCGCCAGAAGGAAATTTATCGAATCTTAAAGAAATTGAAAATGGTGAGAAGTCTTGCTGGAAAAATAGACAAGGACAATAACACTGTCCTTCATCACACTGCAGAATTTCAAGGGGGTTCCCAACCTGGTTATGCCATGCAGCTGCAAGAGGAGTTGCATTGGTTTGATGTAAGTATCCTTTTCAATTTCTCATAATCAGAAATTATACTCCTACTTCTCATTTTCAATGTGTTCACTCAACTTTTGGATATTATAAGTACAACCATTGATGTTTTAGAAAATTAGCTAGTAAGAGAATTGTAAAGCAAAGGACTAATTAGTATCTGATGTGTGTATCTCACTAATTGATACCATTGTATATCTCAAATCATTTACTGTCTGCACTCATCATAATAATACAGCGCATAGAAAAGAGAGTCCCTTATCATTATACCATTCACAAAAACCAACACAACCAAACTGCAAAGCAACTTTTTGTGGAAAAGCATGCATCACTCCTTAAGGATGCTCGTGAATGGATAAAAGAAACTGCTCAATCGTGTTCTGCAGTAGCTGTTCTTGTTGCCACTGTTGTCTTTGCAGCAGCCTACACTGTCCCTGGAGGCACAGATGACTATGGCTTCCCTAGATTTCTTCATCACGCCATATTCTTCGTCTTCACAATTATGGATATTGTGGCTCTTATAGGTTCTTTGGCTTCTGTGATTATGTTCCTCTCAATCCTCACATCACCCTGTGAGATGTGGGACTTTCGAAAATCTCTCCCTCGAAAATTGATGGCAGGTTTTGCCTTGTTGTTCTTCTCCATGGCCACAACAATGCTAGCATTCAGCGCCACAATTTTGATCAACATCAAGTTAGAGGGGAACAAATGGACTTCAAGTTTGACATATTGTGCAGCATTCTTCCCTGTATGCATATTTGCATTGGTGCAGTTCCCTCTATTCATGGCCATCAAAGGATGTGTTCGTAGCTTACGTAGGAACCTTAAGAAGATTATTCCTAGGTTCCTCCTTAAGTTGGTCAAAAGGAGAAAGAAACTATGGGACGTCTGAATTGGAAACTATATATCTATTTTCTGTGTCCCCCTCCCCAACCATTTTTCAATTTTTTGACATTTTTTCTTCAACCATAATTTCTTTTGGTTGTGTACAATTTTTTATTATGTCACGTTACTATTTCAAGGTTGTAATCATACACTGTATATTTGTATGGATTATTTAAAATAACCACCATTGGACATAGATGTGCATAAATTAAAACATACTTTATATTTTCTCTAAACTCAAATATAAATAAAAAATAGTAATACTTGATGAATTTAAATATACATATATTTAAACTAATTCAACTTTATTTAAAATAACTATTTTAATCAAATTTCTCTGTTTAAAGATGAACACCATTTTCAATAAATATGATTGAAAATAATTTAGAAAATAGATTTTTATTTTTATAAAATCAAGAACTTTAAAAGAATCAAACTATCATTCTTAATAAATATCAAAATTAGATATTTATTGTTGTATTTAAGTTCAAAATAAATATCAAAATTAGATATTTATTGTTGTATTTGAGTTCAAAATAAATAAATAACATATTTTGTCGTGATATACAAGAATTTAATTCAATATGCCACTGAATCTATAAAGCCAAAGTATTATTATAATTGTTAATAAACTTTTCTTTGATGGCCATTAATATAGTTGAGGAAGTTGGGGCTCAAAAAATCATCAAAGGCAATTCTAGCCAAATAAAATTATTAAAGCAGGTCACCAATCCCTCCATCTTGGTCAACAATAACTGTAAAATATCAATATCTGCATATACATTTACAAGACAAATAATGACACGTTGGTTTACAATGAGTGTGACTTAGAAACTGTACAAAATATGTACTTGATGCCAATGTCCCGTGGGTGAAAGGAATGATGTTGAAGCATTCAATCATCCATCAAGCTTGGAATAGAGATCAGTAAGTGCACGGTAGAGAATGGCAGCAGCAGGTGGCCTAGGCAGTGAGTCAAGTATGTCTGTTGCAGCTATAGACTGGCTGCCATAGAAACGGGAATTTTCTTGCGTGCGAGTAGTTACCATACTCCCTTCAAGTGAACATCCAACAAATGCACCTGCATGTAGTAATATTGTCGTCAAACACCACACTCCAAAACTAAAACAAAATGGACTCCAGTCAGGTCACCTAAGCAAAACCTCCAAATGTAACAAAAAACCATCAAGTTCAATAAAACCATGTTCGATTCTAGGGTATAAAGGTTACATTAATATTAACATCAATCTAAAAAGTTTATGAGAATGGCTTTTGGAGATTCACTTGCAGCATGCTTGGTAATCGCTAAAATACAAGTTTCAGTGGGTCATGTTAAGTGTGAAACAATCAAGTCCCAATCAGCCTTCCAAGGGTTCCATACTGAAGTCAACTTTAGCCATCATGTGGTGACAAAAACCTAAAGAATGTATGAAGAGGTAAGATAGAAAAATATAAGGAAGGAAGCTTTGCTGATTCGCTCTCATGTTTTCTATAGCAAGCAATTAACTACGAAGTTGAGCACGTCAAAGCCAAATGGGATTTGGAAATCAAGGTTAACCTCTGATTATGCTTTCCTTTCACCTCTTCCACCCTCAAGAAAACCTTCTGCCTAACTGCTCACTTAAGAGTGGAACATTAGCAGCACACATATCTACTGAAGAATTTTATCTACAAACCAATACATGGATAATTACGACAATAATAGCATCTTCAGTTACTAAAGTTTTCTCAAACAGCATTGCTATAGTTTACAGCTATTCCAATTCAAAATATAAATATTCATTGGTAGTTGATGAAAACAAGAATCGTATGTTCTATTCGAAGAGACCGCAGAGTACACTGAAAGTTGAACTGCTAGACTAAGAAATATTTACATAGAATAACGAAAGAGAAGATCCAGTTGCATACTGTTAAAGAAATCAAGGCCTTCAGTACACTACATGATCACAAATAACATACCTTTACTGCAGCTGTAGGTATAACAAGCAGCATAACCACCATCACCAGCTCGAACATCAGCTTCAACTGATCTACCAACAACGCCTACTGCAGCACTCAAACCAGCTCCAAGTGAAATATGCATATTGCCACTAAATGTCTTGACAGCATCATTTGTTCTCAAGACAATAATGAAGTCTGTCAACTCTCCTCCAGCCTGTGAAATAAACAAAACAAGTCAACACTTCAGAATGTATAGATATGAATAAATATCAGTAAAACCTTGAGATGTCCTACATTTATATGTCTTAGGAAGTCAGAATCAGTGCTTGGAACAGTTGAGGAGTAAATGGAATAATATTAAAATGAGGATCTTTGTGGAAATTTAGCTATTGTGTAATATATATTTCAATAAATTTCAATACATGTTACCATGTAATTCTAAAGTCTAAACAAAATAAATGTTATGGTGTTACAGTTGACCGGAAACAGTATGCACATAGTAACAGATTTTGGCAATTGATCCACAGTCATTCGAAAGCAAAGCCATTACTAATTGTAGTGTTTAGCCAATACTGTTACAGAATGGTTACTTCACCTGAGCCCCCCACCCTACACCAAAGGTGGACACAGCAGATGGAGCAGACCATGAACCATCTTCCCTTCGTGCGACCACAAGTCCTGTTCCAATGTTATACGTGACCACCACTCCTACTTTAACCACAGTGATAATTGCAAGGCCCTTTGCTTTTCTTAGAATGACATCTGGAATTGACTTCTCGGGCTTTAGAAAACCAATCTGCAAAAGTGAAATTCTAGATAAAGTAAAACTTGTTTTAGCACATAAAATTTATGCAGTAGACTTCCACATTCACAAGACACAACAATGAACTTTCTAGTTCAGATCAGTATTATAAGTTCTTTATACATGTAAAGCCCGTGATAATTAGCACCAGTTGTAAATGTTTTCTACTTCAACAATTGAAAACGATACCTGATTATAAGCCTTGATAGTGTTAGTTGCCTTGTAAATTTCATATTCCATGGACTGTCCCCAAGGAAAATTAACCCAAGATCTCAAAGTGCTCAGATCCGTCAGGTCATGGGTTGGCAACTGAGCAGCATTGCTTACATGATCCATCAAATAAGGCTGTACAGACTCAAGTCGGACACAGCATACATCACATACTCTTTGGGGGTCAGAAACTTGGAATTTTGATGGCAACAAGCTCCGCCCTTTAGAGCACTCACCACAAAATATTCCTCCACAAAACCGACAGTGATGTCGAGAGCACATGATGGGATGAAACCTCACACCACAAAGCATACAAGAAGAAGCAGCACTATCAGCTAACCATTTTGGAGGATCAGCTTCTAATAGTTCCCTCACATTACCAAAATTGGCCTCTGTAAGAGTTTGTGCCATCTCTCTCCAAGCTTGTTCTAGTACATGGCTGGATATCCACGAAAAATTACACATATGAAGATCTCCTGAAGCCAAAGAAGTCACTTTTCCCCGAGCCACAAGTAACATTTCTGCTAGCACATCCCACATAGTCAATTCCCTTTCGTCTCCTACATATTGATTCCACCCCAAGTCATCATCAGGAAAATAGCCACCGTTTGATGGAAAACCTTTGGCCCACTCTTTATGATCATCTTCCAACATAGGTGGAACTGAAACTGGTATCCACACTCCAGTATCTTCCTGCAGTGGAGCATCGTAATAGAAATACCTTCCCTGAAGATTAGCTGAAGACTCCATATCTTCGTTATGTTTTTCCAATTGTTTTTCGGGGAATTCAGGATATAATCTAGAAGCATTTATAGAACACCGTCCAGTACTATCAGAGGAAAAGGAATCAAAATACTCTTTAGTATCGCAATTCCTCCTCCTACCACCCACCTGATCATCCTGTCAATAATATCAAGCACCACAAACAAAATCAAACATGGAGCCCCAAACTACACCCAGTCTCAAAAAGGAAAAATGAATATAATTTTAACTTTAAAGTAACATATTAATTTCATGTTTGCAAATGATTCCTGAATAATTCCCTTATTCCTCTTTCTCTTATAGTCTCACTTTTAAAGGCTACATGAACACACGAATCCCCCCTAAACAGATATTTAAGGTCAAATTCCATGCATACAGAGACAACAAAAAATCCAAAATTGCGCAGAAATTTCGAATTCCTCAAACAAAAACACATACGTATAATCTAGTCAGGAAAGGAGAAAATTTACCTGAGGAGAACCGTAATTGCATATCTGGTCGCTAAGGGAGAAACTAGAAAGCCCTGCAGATAAATTTTCCACAGCTTGCCCCTGATTCTGACACTCCAAGATTTTGCCCTCCATTGGCAAACCTAGGACAAACACCAAAATAGGGCATGCATATGCGTATAATATCTACAATTACTATCAGCAAAAGAAAGATTTGCACTGAATTGGAAAAGAACGAAACTTTGAAATGGAATTAGAGCTTCAATGGCGTGTGATCAAAACAGAGTTCCCCCAAGGTTTTACGTCTCCCTTGCGTGCTGCCCTGATTATTATATTTTCAACCTCTCTATCCTCCTTCTATTTTTTGATTTGTTATTGTTATTTTATCCACGTATTTTTTTATTTGGTTTTACAACAACTTTTCTTCAATTAAAAAAACCACTTTACTCGTATTTTCAAAAATTTTAGAAATTAAATTGTTTTTAAATTTAATAAATTAAAATTAAATTTCAAAGACTAAAATATAATAAAGGTACTGTAAAGAAAAACAAAATTAAGTTGTTTTTTTTTTTGCATGTCACCTATATTTTTTAGTTTTCGTGATCTCTATTTTAATAATAAAGTGTTTATATAGAGATCCTTTTAAAGAAAATAATAATAATTTGTTTTTGAAACTTCTTTTAAAAAAATCAAGTAATCATTTTACAGTATACTATCTTTACAGTAATCATTTTACAATATAGAAAGCCCTTCAAATGAATACATGAAATAATAATTTTTAAACACTACATCTTAAATTATTTAATCAATTATTTCTATTAAAAATATACTGTAAAATATGAAAATTAAATTCTAACTCAAAAACAAAAATCTAAAACAAATGCAAAATGTTGCAGGGTGCAAGGTTGTGACAGAGGTGTGAAGAAACAGTTTTTTTTCTGAAAAAAGAAACAGCCTTAAACTCCTGGAATCTAGGCATCCCCTGTTTCCCAACAATTGGCCACCCTAAATACAAGCTCTGAATGGATACAGCAACTATTAGTTTTAAATCCTTATTATAAATAACTTTAATGAAAGGAAAATGGTTGGAAATTACAAATTAAATTCACATTAAATTTGGAAGTTTTTTTTCTCTCTCTTATTTGTTTAATTTAATTAGTTAGCTTCAACTTAGTTAAAATTCATTTTTTTAATGTTTAGAGAGGCCAATTTGTGGTTTACCTTTTTAAAATACTATTTTCAGGAAATAATGTTTTTTAAATTAATTTTTGGCCAATTTTTACCAATTCCCATAAAAGAAATATGTGAGAATCCAACTTTGATATATAAAAAAAAATTAATTAAAAAAGTATCATGTTACTCTTATTAAATTTAAAATTTTAGCAAAAATAATATATTGCTCTTTCATTTTTACAAAACTTATATCAATATTCTAAGTAATATTTTTTATTAACAAAATACAACTTAATCATTCTTAAAAATCATAATTTCTAATGTTTATTATTCTTATATATTAAAATAATTATATTCTACTATATATTTTTTAAGATTTTCTTTAGATTGAGGATAAAAGGGAAAAGGAAAAAAAATAAAGTGAGTGAAAACGATAAGAACAAAGAAAATGGTTCTGCAGTTTGAAGTAGGATATGCTAATTATTAACGAGCTAATATTCAATTAAAAAATCATTTATTATATTATATTGGCTTATACAAGACGTCCATGAATTAAATTTTTTATACCATTTTAGAAATAATTGGGAACAATACCTGAGTTATGGCAATAGAAGTACTAATAGTACTTCAAAAATAATCGGTGACAGTATTTAGGTAAAAAACAATTCAGTATCAAATAAAGGTTAAAAAAATTATTAAGATATAGTGATAATTAAAGGTGTTTAATTAATAACGATACGAAAACCTGCACTTTTCCTTTATCTTTTACATGATTTTTTGTTTTAAAATATATTATTATATACACATTTAAGAACAAAAAAAAGGCCTTTATAACTATTACTAAGAGTATATTATATATTATTAAATAAAAAGGTTAAACTATTAATACGTATTTTAAATCCCAACACTTTAATTTAGTTTTAATATTCTGCCATTTATAACTGACTATTTTATGAACTATTTCGTTGTCATCAGGGAAAAAAAAAACAGATACGATGTCGCTATATGGAAAGCCCTATGATTTTTATTGTTACTAGCGGAACACAGCCTGTGCCGCTGCAATTTTTAGTTTTTATTTTTATTATTATTATTATTATATATATATATATATATATATTTAAATATAAATTTATATGTAACAGATATGCTATTAGATTTTAAGAGATTTAACGAAGAAAAAAATAAAATAAGAGAGAAAAAATTAAAAAACTATTCTATATTTAAAATTGTTTTTTACAATTGTTTTATAAAAAGAGAATATTTTTTCATTTTCCTTTCGAGTGAAAATAAATAAAATAAAACTTTAAAATTAAAAAACTGTTTTTTTAATAAAGAAAAGAAAAATTAACTAATTTCTCTGTACTTTCATCTCAATTAATTGAAAACAAATAAAATAAAATTTTAAAACTAAAAGAAACTGTTTTATTAATTTTTAAAATTATAAAATTTTAAATAATTAAAATAAATTAATAAAATAAAATATTAAAGTGGAGAATTATATAGCATTGATATTATATTAAAATAAAAAACAAGGTTTCTTGTTTTCAACGACATTTACCAGTCACGTCAATGAAAAAAACGACATTTACCAAGAGGTAGAAAATTTCGTTTTGAAAATAAAAAAGATTTCAAATATGCGTCAAATATAAAAGACGTTTTGTATTCGGTTCTAATTCTTTCTTCGTTGTCATGTATGCGTCTTGAGAGCTTTACCAACTTCAAAACTTTGAGATTTTCATTTCCTCCATGGCCTTCTCTCTCAACCAACCCTTCACTTTGCTGTCAACCCTTCTTCTTCTTCTTCTCCTAAACTCTTCTCTCTGCGAATCTTTTCACGGCTTCTCCAGATATGGTGCTAGAATTTCCGGGGATTGTTCCAGTCGGCACCTGTTGGAGTCCAGGAACACTCAGCACCCCAACAACTGTGGAGAGTTGGTGGCGCAGTCTCAATGCTCTCGGAACTCAAAATGCAGCTGGTGCACCAGTGAGGACCTTGATGATATGTGTTTCAGCAAATCTGAGGCGTGGAGGTTGCCACAACAGGTTTACTCTTGCGCCCTGATCCGGTGAGATCCATTATCTTTTGGTTTCTTCTCTTTGGATCGGTGCCACCTGAAAGTGCAATTTGTGGGTTGCAATTTGTATGAAATCGTGAGTTGATGGAGGTGGTGATATTGTAATTGTAATTGTTGTTGTTTTGTTCATTCGGTCTATGATTTTAAGATTCGAACTATGTTTAGGATAGAGAGACAGAAGTAGATGAATAAGTTTGATCTTGTGTTGAGTAATTTTGTTGACCTGATTCTTTTTTTGATATTCCAAAAGCTTCATTGCGATGAGACTAATGTTCAACAATTTCTCCTTTCATGAAGTAGTAATAACGGAATCATATTGATATTAAGGTGAAGATGTGATACAAAAGATAAAGCACTAAGCTCTGTATATTGTGATGATATACTTCTGATAATAATTAAAATAAGGACATGATATGAAAAAATGGAAACTATTCCCAACAGCACCGAACCATTGCTAGAACAGAGGCTGGTGAAGCCGAACACCTACAAACCACCCACCCCAATCCTGTACTACCTCTTGAAAAGATTCATACAAATTACAGTAGTCAAAATAACAACAATCCCGCTATAATCACAAGAAACAGCCTGAAAATGTCAAATCAAAAGGAGAAAGGGAAGATGACAGATTTGAGCATTGCACATTGCAAAACAGTCCAAGAGAGTCAATTAGACATCAGTAAGACTGTGAACAAAGGCAATGAAGGTTTGACGTGATCAAAGATTTTATGGTAAGGCTAACAATGGCAAAGAAGGAAGAAGCCAGGGAGGACAATTGAACTTAAGCCTAGTAGATTCCCTCAAAATTACCAATCAATCATCCTATACTCAGTATAGGAATGATTTTGTTTTAAAGATTTGCAAGTAATTGGTCTGAGTATGGATGTTTAAGTTACTCAGAGACTACTACTTATTATGACTCTACGAGGGTATGGTTCTTAGGATAGGTGATTTCTGAAAACAGAATGTAGGGGCATAGTTATAGTATTCAACCTAAATCCACACTGATGTAATCCCTATATTAAAGTTTTAGAGCATCTCTAAGGGGTGTATAATTTACTTTTCCTGTCAAGCTACCATTCATAAATGCAATTACACTATTTAGAGTGATTTATCATCTGAAATAAAGAACTCCATCTTGCAGAATCAATGGTTGTATATCAGAAAATATGGCCCGGCAAGGCATGTAAGGTAAATCAACCAAGGCAACAACAAGAAAAAAATAAATGCAATAATATTTTGAAATAAAAATTGAAGCTAAGATGATGAACAAAAGCATGATTGAATCCAAAAATCAATCATCAAATTGAGAATAAAAAAGATCCATGAAACACTAGCGTTAGAACACCTTGCCTTCACGCATGCTCCAATACTACAATCTCGGTACCAAAATCGTGGGAGGACCAAGTTCTCTTCATCTGACCAGTCACCAGCATCAGAACAGCCATTGCCCCGCTGCACGCTCGAGTGACAACCATGTCAACAATAGCTGTCACTGCTCAAACTTGAATGAAAATTCTTACCTCACAACTATGTATAAAATTAAATGTTAGACAGGGAAAAGCCTACAAAAGAATTAATTCAAGAATGCAGTAAAGATAAAGATAAGAGTTAATTCAAGAATGCAGTAAAGATAAAGATAAGAATTAATTCAAGAATGCAGTAAAGATAAAGATGTTGCGTTTAATGAATGAACGTACTAGATCTGATGGGATTAGAAACGAATCCATTTGACAGAGTTGGGATAGCACCTGTTAAAGAAAAGATTATAGGGCTGTGGAAGAAGACTAGTAGAGTAGAAGCCCCTCTAAGGATTGTAAGCTAAAGAGGCTTGGCTATTATTATTGTTGTGAAGGATGTGACACAAAAAAGAGAGAGCACGGACTCCCGTTTATGCTAATAGAAGACTCTTAACAAGAGAAATATATGTGCAGAGAATTGACCACTAAATTAAAAATGGGTATATCATTTCCTTGTGTAATTGACAATGAATCACCGAAACTTCAAAAAAAGGTTTCATGACCAAAAAGAGATTTATGTTAATCCATTTATAGGGTGCTTGAAAACTGCACTTTCAATATTAGATAGATTTACCAAGATTAACACAAATATTACGAAAGAAATAAGCTTTGTTGAGAAGGAATCATCAGAACTTCCAAACCCAGTTTGTTCATGATAAATAGTGTTACGTTAAACCACACACCTGAAGTTTGTACATCTCTGTGGAAAAAACGCACGCAAAAACAGAACACATAATCACGAATCAACCGTATAAAAATAAACGACACAAGATTTAAAGTGACAACTATTAGATTTTCATTCTGTCATGTTGCACACCAATTACAAGTAAGGAACACAATTATTAAGCTCAGTCACTAAACATGGTGTCTAGTCAGTCCAACCCTATTAGTCCTGGCTTCATACCCAACATGAAAGAGAACGAAGCCCAAGATCATTTGAATTGTACAACCTTAGATACTACATTTGTAATATATTCCTATCCCTTCTGTGTATTTTGGAGGTTTTCTGATGTGCTCCGTGGGCAGGAAAATTTTCTTGCTCTTTTATCAGCAATGTATAGTCATTATATTGCCTCAGCTGTAGCATGAAAAATGTAGTTAAAGAAGGTGATAACAATGGCTTATGTATTCCAGAAGCTACAACTTTCACCGTACGCGAGAGAACTGAAATTTTTCTTTCATATTTGTAACTGATATTTAACTACCAATATGCTAAAAAGTAAAATAAAATGTTTCCAACTGTGACGGGGTAGCTGATTCCAAAATTACTGAGAGAAAGATTGATAGATTAATTAATTGATTCATTTGATTCATTGTATTCATGAAATCCCTAATAAGATACCAAAGCTTCAGCTTGTCTGTCTAAAGAGAAAACAATTTACAGTGTTTCCGAGACATTCTTTTCCAGCTACCAGTTAGTGGATTAGCATGGTAGAATTTAAGATGGGTAAAATGTTACAAATTGTGCAGACATGTCAAGTTAATTTCTTCACATGCATCTGTCATTCTCAGAAACACCTCAATAGTGAGTGTTAATAAGGATCAGTAAGCCCTGAGAGTTCTATTTGGACAAGGTGCCCCAGTGAACAGATATAATGGTATACTTTATCAAACAGAATCTGTTGTCTTTCTGATTTTGTTCGCAGGTGCAGATCACCCAATCGAGCTTTTTTGTCTGAAGGGGAGGAAAAAATTGCTGATGAGCTTGATTTTCCATGCAATCAATTATCTAAAGTCATTTGTGAAATTTTCTCTGCTACTGGAAACTACAATTCAAATCCTACTGATGAGCACAAAAGATGTAGTTTACCTTCATAGACCAACTTTCATATCATCAATGCTCAAAGCTATAATGTTTCTTCCTCCCAAGAGCACACTAGTAAAGTAAAAAATGTGGTGGCAAAAAATATGTCAAATTTTCGGTAGATAATTTCTCTTTCCAGCAGAAGAGAGTACCCATATATAAAAGCAGTGGCATAGAGCTCCTGAACAAGGTCAATCTCAAAAATGAAAATAGAAAATAAAGATTGTATGTGGAGATAGGAATGACAAATAAATCCGTCACATGTATACTGTTATAACATATCTATCTTATTTTGAAGTAAAATTCTCATTTTGACTGACTATAAGTAGTATAACTAATATACGTGTTAACACTCATACGTCTCGTAGGATGTGAAATGTTCAATTCAAACAAATATTTGTTGGATTTTTTAAAATTCTAGCATGGTTCTAACACAATTTTAAAAGGTATAAATACAATAACTTTCTAAAAACTCAAATTTATTGTATAAATTTTTATTATAATTATAAAAATAAGAACAAAACAGTCATGAAAAGTATCTTCGTGTTCCTAAAAGAATTTGAAACATACTTTTGCACATAAATATTTATTTTGAATTTATATAATTCAAAATTATATAATATATAGATACATGTCCCGTATCCTACGTTTGAGTACAACACTTATAGTTTATTGAATAATTAAAAAACTTATATTTTTTAATTTTGTAAGTCTTCCTTTTTTTTCTCTTTTGTTACACAATTCTTTTTATTCTTCCTCAATATTCAACTTCTTTCAAATTCACTCATATTATATTCCCAAGATAATTTTCCTGTGGTAATTTTTTTAATAAGAGGGTTATCTTAAAAAATTATCTGTTTTGTATTAATTAGATAATCCATTTAATTTGATTTTGAAAAATAATTAAAGGTTCATTATTCTTCCATAAAATTAAATGGATGGATTTTATGTTTTTTTTTAATGAATGAACGAGATGAATTTACTTAGATGAGATGAATATTATCTAAATGGATTGTTTTGTCATCTTAAATTACAGAGAAGTTTGATTGAGAACCGAAAATTTTGTATTCACTTCGTAGCATATTATTATGCAAGAATGAGTGTTGAAATGGTATCTGATCAGTTTGGAAGATCCTTTTTTATTTAAGAAAATCTTCTTGATAATTAAGAGTTAGAAAGTTGACCAAACCAAAGATATCGTGGTCTGCATTAGACCGTGCCTGAAATGTCCTTCCTTAAGCCAAAATTGTTCACACGTAGAGAAAGCTAGTTTTGCTAACATATAAGAGATTATTAGGTTACAATTCCTGGTAATATGTGATGATCAGACCATTTTGATTAGATTTTAAGATCTTGATCGAGTTTTTGTGTGGAAATTTCAGCAGCTACCGTTATAGTTCTTGTTCACTCTTAAAAACAAAAGTTCTAAAGTTTTATTCACCTTTTAATATCTGTTTGTAGGGATATCGTGTGCGGAAGCGTGATAATTTCAACCAAAGATTATGAGAAATTAAAGTAACAAGTAAAGTGAGAATGATACCAGAATTTTTAGGTGGAAAACCCCTTTAAATAGAGGT
>Ga0123342_1004202_pt1 | contig 22278 bp, 11 predicted proteins | sample Turbeawhitnodule_FD_89960 | JGI IMG/M metagenome (GOLD analysis project Ga0123342, IMG submission 89960) | Root nodule microbial communities of legume samples collected from Mexico - Turtle bean Mexico white nodule | ecosystem: Host-associated > Plants > Roots > Nodule | place: Mexico: Nepantla... | reverse complement strand
CATATCAGGGTTTTGTTACTTACTTCTATTCACAGTTTAAGCTATCCTGCATAATTTCTTTTATTATTCTCATAGCATAATAGTTACCAGTTATTAAGAAAGCTCAGACATATTTATGTTTCTACTTGGACCTTTTTTACTCTTTATGTTTATATTATATTCACTATATGTTTCTGTTTAGTAGTGTTCATATTCTATCTGTTCATCCATTTCTTGCAATGTGAATACATAAATTATTATGTTTCATTATCTGGTATATTTATAATAGGTTGGCATTATTATATATGCTTAACGCTATAACAATTGCCAGTATATTAAAGTCATAAAAATCTTTGATCATATTTTTTATTATATATATTTTGTGTTAATATTAGAGAATGCTTATATTCGTTTTATTCTTTGTATATTTTTTATTATTAATTAGTCATTCAAGTATTAATTGTTGCTTTTTTTATCTAGAAACCTGATGATGTATATATGTTTATTATTGTTGTATGGTTTTTAAGATCTTTAGTTATTTATATAATAGTATTTCATTGTATTTATATTTCATTATGTTTTATTTTTATTATATTACATTACATTTTATTTTAATTTATATCATAAAAGGTGAATTCATAATTTAATATGATTTTGCCTACAATCTGTTTCTGGAAGAAACACACATTTACTGATAGTTTATTGTAATAATTATACTTGGTATAATCTACTGAATTCTATTTTTTAATGACAATAATTTTTTGGAGAGTTTTTTTTTGCAGATTAATTTACATGAAGATAGCATGAGGTTGGTAAAGAGGACTTCACAACATAGTATTAGATAATTATTTATATAATAATGTATTTGTTCAAATTATTTTATTGTATTGTTATTGTATTGTAATATATTTATTATGACAAAAATATATTCATGAGTTTTTAATTATTTATGTTATATTATATTAAATTCATTAATATACTAAACCCTAAACTTATACTATTACAATATATTTAATTTCATTTCATCAACTTAATAATTTATAATATATCTAAATAAATTTATTATTTTTAATATTAATATTTAAATATAAAATATTAGAAAAATTCTCGTGCGTTGCACAAGTGAACTAGGGTCAACGTACTAGGAAGTGCACAAATTAAAGCTGGACACTACCTAAAAACACTTAAGGCTTAGGTTGAATTTGAACCCCTTCCACTTATATGAGGCCTCAAGTTGAGTTCAAACTTGATTTTCTTTTTTCAAAAAAAGACTACTTAGCAGTTAATGGGCTAAAAATCTGAAAGCTTAAGCAACCGCGTTGAATATAATTTTTTATTTGCAAGAGCTTACAAAAGTGCTGATCCAAAAAACAAATTAAATCCTCTATTGTTGCAATGTGGCGGCATGTAAATTTGTGCTTTGGGTGTGTGTTTGACTATATTTTTAAGTAAAAAGCATGAGAACTTCCACATTTTATACTATTATCTAATAATTATATGTACACTATATATTATTTATATTTAGTTTTGTTGTGTAAATATAAAATTTTATTATTAAAAGGAGCAGTAAAGAAGTTGTTAAAAAAATGGGTATGAATGATAATTTCCCTTTAAGTAAGGAACATGATATATTGACAATTCCCGTATTTTATAAAATCATATAATGACCATATTATTGAGCCCTTGGGTATAAGGAGGATAAATTATTAGTTGGAATTTTTTATCCGGATTAATTTTTATATGTGTATAGTATTTTTTTAAAATAAATTAATATATATAGTGGTTTTAATGTAGGGATTGTGTACATAGTTTAGAAGTGTATAATAATTTTTTGAAATCCACTTCCATATATCAGGAGTTTGTTTATGGGAACGAACCAGCTAACACAATTGAAGGAGTTGTGGATGGTAGAGGACTGGTTAAAAAATGCGATGATACGTGTGTATGGAAGGAAGGAGAGAATTTGGAGTATACAATTAGTTCAACATACAAAATTTGTGATAACTTATCAAGTGGTGAATATAAACTACTCTATGAATCCTTTTGGAAGGTTAAGGCAAGGTAGCCCAAGTGGTAGTATAGAGGGTGTTGTAGAATAAAATAGTAACAAAAGATAATTTTTCTAGGCAAGGACGATTTATGTATAGTAATTTATGTATAATATATGAGAAAGAGAATGAGACAACTAGTCACTTATTTTTTTACTTATTTTTTACATGTAAAGTGGTGTGGGTGGTATGAAATATATGTTATAGGTGGATTGGTGAGACTAAGGTGAGTCATAGTAATGCAAAAATGAATTTCCAACAGTTTACACAACTCAGGGTATCCTCAGTTGCAAATAGGGTTTGAGATGTATGTAGGTTACTATAATTGTAGAGATGTGGAAACCAAGCAATATGATAGTCTTTAGGAAAGGTAAAGTGGACCATTTAGAAATTTTTATCGCAACTAAAGGTTTTGTCATAAATTACGTGTAAGTAGTGTTTGGCTGAATTCACATACTTTGAGTGGTGTATGGAGCCTTTGACATGTATGAAACTAGTTAAAAAGAAAAGATCATAATCAACAAACAACATGAGTTCTCTACTTCTGGTATAGGTCAAGGCATAGAAGAGTAGGGAGAGGTGGATGTTTCATGTTAGGAGGTATGTTGCAAACATTAACTTTTGTTCTTTGTTTGTATCTTTATCTGTCTGGAAACATTAATTTATGTTGTTTTTATATGCAGGTTGGAGCATCCTTTAAATGCTTTAATTTATTTTATTTATTCATTGCTGATAAAAAAAATACAATATAATTTGGAAGGTTTCGACATGTTACTTTCAAGATGGAGAAAGAGTAAGGAAATACGAAGACAACTTTGAATGGTAAAGCTTAAGGGAGAGACGAGGTTGTTGTTTTTTTTTTTTTTGTAAGAATAGATGGGGTATTTTGATTAATGGGAAGTATGAATTAGTAATTGTGATAAAAAAGAAAATATCTAAGGAGCAAGATGATATTTTGAGTGTTTGATGTGTCCCAAGATGTTAGGAGTTATTCAACGGAAGACAAATGGACGGGGTTGGGGTTGGGGTTGAAAGATAAGGATTCACGTGTCATTTGGAAAGAAAAGATGAAAAGAAAATGTGGTTCCTGACACCACCTCACACGCTCTGGCTGCTGTTTTGGCATATTGTTAAATCCTTAGGCAGATGGGATAGTTTAGTTGTTGGAGTCAGAAGTTGTGAATTAACGTTGCGATTACAGAGACATGTGTTATTTCGTTGTTGAAGCTGTTCAAGATGCATTCTCCTTTCATAAAAACGACAAACCGAGGAACGGGCGTGGCAATTGGCACGGACAGCGACTGAGTTTGTCATCCTCCGTTGGATTTCTCTATTTTTAACAAAAAAGCCCAGGCCCAAGGCCCATTCAAACGCGTTCCACGTCACTGACACGCGAGTTCGTAATCTAATTAAAACTCATTAGAAAAGCGTGTAAGGAGACAACCCCACCGGCCACCTTCCTTTTCCTCTCACAAGGCCACGTTTTCTTTCTTATCCTTTTCTTCTTTCGACACGCTATAAATACCTCTCGCGCTGCCCCCCTTTCAAACCCTAACTGTTACTCAACTGTTCACAGGCACAAATCCAATATCAAACTCTCAAAATGGCCGCAAATTTGATCCCTATCAGAGTTGCCGGAATCCATGCCTGCGCTACCTCCGGCCACCGCAGGACCGATGCCGATCGTCGGAGAAGCTCCTCTGTCAACTGGTGGACCCCGCTCTTCGGCTGGTCCTCCGAACCGGATTACATTGAGTCCAACAGCAAAGCATCGAGTACGCAGCCAGCCAAGCTGGAAGCTGTTCCGGAGGCGATGGACTCGAAACGGCGTAGACCACGCTTCGCCGGTGGCTTCACGGAGGAGAAGGCGAAGCAGCTCCGGATGATGACCGCAGAGTCCTTTCACGATACTATGTATCACTCCGCGATCGCTTCTCGACTAGCCTCAGACTTCAAGGCCCGCGCCGATCTGTAGCATTTCAGTCTTTTTTTTACTATTTCTTTGCGCATTGTATGTAGCCAAATTATAGGTTTCAATGTAACCGTTGATGCAAAGTGATTATTAGAGTTTAGATTAGACTATTAATTGCTACAGCTGCGATGTATGTAACAAGAATGGAATACGAATATAATTGACTATTACTTGGTGAACTATGATTGGATTTTCGGATTTTGATGCGGTGATTCTGTTTTTCCGAGTTCATCTTGCCTTTCCTTTTCTTTTTTTTTACGTGGAGTGTGTGGGAAGTGTGTGATGGCATCAGTAACAGTAGTTGGTGGGGCCAATCTGACTCCAATCTGACTAAGCAGACAATTGTAACTGGTTAAGGAGCGTTGATAAGAAATAAACAATTAATTAATTGCGTACTTACGGTGCACGTACAAATAGGAGCGGAATCTTTGAGAAATTAAAAAGATTTAAAATTTTAGGAAAATATCGCCTTAAGCATCGGTCCAGGGAATATACCCAGGCTCTGCCTCCGGGTGTCTCTATCCGCTAAGTATATTGTCATGTTAGTGGGATGTATAAAACAAATTAATCTTGTCTGGATTTACTGTAGCAGCAAATTACAAACGGGATCTGGATCTTTAGAGAATATTTCCACTTGCTTCCATAGCTTTCATTTCAATGATAAATTTCAGAAATCTAAGGGGAGATATTTGCATGCAGTTTTTCAGCAAAATTTGTTGACTACCAAAGAGGGAGAAAAACGAAAAAAACAAAACAAAAGAAACAGAATCATCAAAAACAGAAACAGGCAAAATGTCATGATGTCACTTGTATTAGCGTCAAAATAAGGCAATAGAAAAAGCATGACCAATGTGGGACGAAAATTTCTACATAGACGCATACCAGAGAAGAAATCGTTTTTTATACGCATTAGAAATCCTTTTGAGGCTGTTTCTGCTAACAAATTTGTGCGCAGTGTAATCACAATCATACCAAGTGGCGGAGCCAATTCCTTTCTACACCTTCGATTATTTTGAAATATCCATTTTACATTTTTGTAGTTTAATATCTATTGCCATTTTTGTGCTTCTTTTTAGATGCAGCATTGGCTATGGCACCACTGTGAACATGCAATCTTGAACATGCCATCCAGGCCATGACACTTTGGAAACATGCATACTTACTGTACTACGTTTGTTTTTTTTTTCAAAATGCTTTATTTTGTACACTCCTTTGTAGGCTGAAGAAAATAAACTAGTCTTTTCTTCCTGCACCTCCATGTTTTTCTTATGAAAAGTCTAATTTACCATTTTTGAATCGTAGAATGTGAAACATATTTTCAGAATTTAAACATACCTTTCAAACTCTACAACTTTATATATAATTTCACATTCTGAACAGTAGAGTTCGAAAAATATTTTATAGATTTAAAAATACCTTAAAAACTCTACAATTCGAAATACAAGATTATATTTTAAATTGTAAAATTCAAAAGATATTTCCTTGAAAATACATTTTCAAACTATACAATTCAGAATATAACAGAAAGTATTTTCCAGATTCGAAAAATACCTTTCAAACTCTACAAAATATAACTTTATATTCCAGTAAAGTTCAAAAGGTATTTGAATAGAGTTTAGAAAGTCTATGAATTCTACAATTCAAAAATAAATAAATAAACAAATCTAGCACCTTTTGCTAAAAGGTACTTTTGGAATTAAATGAACTATGAAGGTGTAGGAAGAAAATGCCAAATAAACTTCGATAGTATTATCTAGAATCTACCCAATGAATTTTTTCACTATGTATAGAGGTGTAGAAAGAAAACATGGATGTTCAGGAAGGATTTGTCAGTAATAAAAAACTGAAAGGCCCAAAAAGGAATAAGGTCCAGCAAAACTGCAACCATGTATCTTTTGGTTGAAGGTCAAAAGAATTATGACATCTTTGAGATAATTACCAATTTCCAGTTATTTTGTTTTATTTTTGTTTTTTACATATAAATTTAAAAACAAAATAACGTTAACATAAAATTGAATTAGTTTTTAACTCAATTTAAAAATACTTAACCTAAATTTTTTAAGAAAAAGCCACTTCCGAATTTTAGCTTAAAGTTACAAAAATAAATCATTCAACTCTTATTCACTACTACTACAAATTAAATTTCGTCACAACCATAAGCACGACTTACCATGACTGGCCAATGAGCATCATCATGCCCATTGCCAACCCTCTTAACATTGACATCCAAGATCACAACAGTAGTCAACCACATTCTGTTAACCCATTATTATTCTTATCACCACTGTCATTATATCAGTCGTTACTATTACCACAACCACACCAACTCCATCACGACAACTCCACTATCATCACATCCTCACCCTCTCTTGTCTCCTACCTTTGTTGTCCCGTCCATCACCGTATAAACTTGAATTCAGAAAATTGATTTGTTTAGTTTGTATTTAATTTTGTAATTTTAAAACTATCAATCATATCGAATAAGACCTGAACTTTCCACTTTCAAACTTAAATGTAGTGATGAAAAAGGAATATCTCTGGCTGAACATAAAAAACTAAATATCTCTAAGTCACTTAAAAATTTTAAAAAAAAAACTTAATCCCCTTTATCCTTTATTTCTAATATCTCAATCCAAACACAGTTTAAATTCAATCGGTATGTTGTTTAACTGACGCGTAACTCATCTGTTCCATTAAAAATGGAGGGGGGTAATCAGCTCGGTTAACCAACTTGACAGAAAAACCAAGTGATCATATATATTCATACTAGACACTAGTTACTGTGGTCTGTGAAATGGGCACAGTACTGACAGAGGTGGTGCCACTTAAATGAAGCACAAACCAAACTTAAATCCAAATATCAACTAACCTACTCATCTCTTTATCATGTAAAATGATGACACAGGACACCTAATCCAGCATTTTTTTTCATTGGAGAAATAAATCAGATCCAATCCAACTGCAACTACATGAAATATGAACGGGTTTCATGGTGATAAAGGTTATGCATAATGATCCTCGAAATCCACTTTTACCATCTTATTATCCACAAATCAACATCTAGCTGACAAGAAATAGCATTGATATAAAAAGAGACAAATGAGATAAGTTTGCTTCATTTACAACACTAGAAGATCAAAGAGCGGTCCCCAAATTCCATAGTTATTTATTCTACAGAAAGCAAATCCGCAAGACAAGATGCAATTTTTAAAGCGTGCATGGCATAATAATCTTCCAAAATAACAAAAAATAATGACACATGTTTAACATTGGCCTATCCAACTTAAGGTGTTACCAGGATGTTGAGCTGCAAATAGTGGTCAAAAAAATTTATTGAGGACAAAAGGTTGTGATGTAAGTGATACTTATGAAATGTCTGAAACATGCTCTGCATAATCACTTGCTCTCTTTATCATAAAGGTCTGTTCTGGATATAGCCATTAGGGAGAAACAAGATAAGACAACGACAAAGTAGGCTTATATCATTATGTAAGATCGGCTGCATGAATGACACAACACCATTCGACACAGTTACAAACAAAATGAAAATATAAAAATTAAGGGAGAATGTTTCTCATAATACCTTACGTTTTACATTATCTTCCAATTAATGTAATTAATAAAGAATTCAATAGTTATACAATTAACAAAAAATTTATAGCTTGGGAATTAGGTAAAACATGTATGTGGAGAATAATACGTCTTCCAAGTTCCACCCAAATATATTGCTATTTACTAGTTATTATATTCTAAGAAATAACATCTTTTAAACTCCAAACTTGACATAGAACTAACATCTATGTATTTCTCTGGCTTGCACATGTCCAATTTACGGCCATAATTTCGTAAAGGTTTGTTTGTGGATCTAACAACAAAATTTTACATTCATAAACTGATCCTGAACTTCAATGTAAAAATGCCAAACTAGCCTCTTATTTGCCTTTCATCTGGGAATGCCCTTACAATACAGATAGGCTAGTTCGCCAGAACACATAATCCACATGTACAACACTAACCAATGTTAAGCTTTCTACTACTATTTCCAAATATGAGATTAAAATAAAAAATGTAGGAAACTTCCTAAAAAATAATTAAAATCAGGCATCATGAGACATCAGTTGCATCTAACCAAATGTGTTTGATAATGACAGTGGGCTCATACCTCAAAGGCCCATTAGAAAGACATCCAAGCCCGCATGACTAAAAGATTTCATCTAGGAAGGTTATTTATGAATGTTTGTCTGTTTGTGATGATCTTGGAAGATCTTTCTGTTTTAATTTTCGGTTAGCTTAGGTCAGCTGTCCACCAATGAAAAATGGTCTTTATAAGACCTATGATAGAAAGAAAAAGGTAGAAAAGTTTTATTTTTAAAGTAAGGGGGCGTTAACCCCTGTTCCTTAGGCCTTGTGTTTTTCTTTTCTTTTTATGCAACCGCGTATCAGATAATGTGTCTCTTTGCCAAACCAAATTTGATCTTAGATTGTACTTTGATCAATGGGATGAATCCAACATCAGAAAAAATCCTCTCACCCCAAAAGTCAGTCCTCTCAAAATACTACGGAAAAGGCACCTTTACATTTTGGTATCTCACAACTTCACAAGTGTTGACACTATAACCAAATAAAACGGAGTAGCCCTATAATGTTATTTCCCCTTTCCCATTTCTCTCACACGAACTAATAAAGCTAAAAGTTAATTATACCCACAAGAAATACTAAGGGAGTGTTTAGAAGAGTTTATACAGAGTTCATTCGGTCTTATGAAACTGGCCTATGACTCTATAAGATCTTGTAAGATCCTTTTAGCTCATTTTGAAAAGTTACTTGATGAAGCTTAATCAAAAGAAGCTTTTCATAAGCTCTGATGAGATACAACCTTATTGAATAAATACTTAATTTGTTAATCCAAATTCGCCGTAATTCTTTAGAAGCCTAATGAATCAACCAATACAATCTCTACCACTCTCGGAAAAGAAACAACAGCTTCAGTTATTTTTTTTTTAAAAAGCAGCCGCATTAAAACCCTAAAATGCATATCATCTAAAAATACCGCACACCCTATAACCATGTTCAAATCTTTAGACCTATTTTGCAATCCTACACACCAAACTCCGACTACCAGTTTCTTAACTCTTACTGACATTTCCAAGCATGCAATGATCCAAATTAAACTACTCAAAAAGCCACAACAGATATAGTAAAATTAAAAGTAATGAAAGCATTAATGCATGCACAACAATACCATTGTAGCAGGACCACGGAGTATCAAGAAAAGGATACATCAAATAGAAACCATGAGCAAAACCCCCAGCCAACACAGCCGTAAACAAGCGATCTCTCAAGACGGGTTTGTGCCGCAGCGCTAGACGAACTGAAAATACAAAAAAGAAACCCGATAAGAAAAATCGAATAAAGAAAGTGTTTGAAGGAGAAGGGGTGAAGGGAATGTGAAAGTAACATACTTAGAGGGAGTGCAGGGGCATATATGAGAGGAATAAGGAACTTAATTGGGGGTCCGTTGTTCTTCCTTCTCATAACAGCTTCTCTGTGCAGGTTAAAGCAAAAGATGAAAAGAGAATTAAGGAGATGAAGTTGAAAGTACAATTAATGTGAGAATATGCGAGTGAAAGAGGCAGAGGCTCACTGGTTGGAAGGATCAGAGGGTGTGGCCATGGCGGAATCGAGGGATTGGAAATTGGGACGTGGGTCGTTTGATCAGAGGCCACTGCCAAAATAATTTTTCGAGTTCAAAGCAAAGTCGTATAACATAACCTAATCACAGTTTATTCTTTGGATTGGTAAGAATGGTAAAACTTAGATGCAATAAATTAGGTGATTTTAGTGATATATTTTAACTATAATTTAAAATTATAAGTATAATTTGATAATATATATATAGTAAATACTTTTATATTAAAGATTAATATAAACTAGAAAATTATTAAAAGTTTTTAAAAATACATTGGTTAATTTTTATACAAAAAATAAAATAATTTTAATTCGTAAAGTAAAAATTACACTGAGCATATATTTAAGACTGATGTATCATATATAACATGTTAAATGCAAGGCACAATTAAAATTTTATTACTCTGTTTTTACTGGTTGTTTAAATATATTTTTTTTTTCATTTTTTTCTTCAAATTTCAAATATAGAAGAAATTAGTCTTTATCCTCTATCATATTCAAATTTATTTAATACATTGAAATAAAAATAATAATTTCATTATTTTGAGTGTAGTTTTTTATTTATTAAAACCTTAAAAAAAGTTAGTCTTCAAATCAAAATAAATAATAAAACAATTAATATATCTTCCAACAAGTTTCACTTCAATTACTAACTAGTAAAATTGAATAAGATATACAAATAGAAACACTCAAGAATTTCAATGATTTTTTTTTTCTAAAACAACAGATATTTACCACGTTCAATTTAAAATAATCTCACATTGATCAAATTGATTTTAATATTTAAATAACTTCAAAAATATTAGCATTCCATACCAAGATAAACATTTTTAAGACTAAACAACTATCCAACCAATTTCCAATTTTAGAAGCATGATTTCTATCCCTTAAATAATATAAAATGTATACAAAATTTCAATAATTACTTCACGGTAATTAATAATCTATTAGACTATTACTTTAAATTTGTAAGAATGGTGTATTTCTAATACATTATTTAAATATTTTTCATCTTCATTTTAAATTTTTATCATGAATAATTATAATGTTATATAATTCTTTTGTATGTTTTGATTTATTACATTTTTATATCAATCATCGATGATAATTTATAAATAAAAAATAAAAAATTATCCAACATTGAATAATATATATTTATAATAAAAAAAATTAATTTTTAATTTTAATTAAATTTATATTTAATATCACATTTGGTCTTAATATATGAAATCAAAATCACTTTAATTTTTCAATTCTTATTTTGTTAATGATCCCAAATTTATAAAAATAACTCAATTTTATTTACTATAGAGTTTCACATATGGAATTACATTTGAAATAACTATATATATAGACAAAATTGGTAGCATGATATTTGTCTCGTTTTATGTAACGACTTAAAATATGTTTTTCCCCTATTTTGATTTTGTTAGTCTTCTTGTCTGGAGTTTGAGTATATATTATTTTATAATTTTAAAAAATTTATTATATCTATCAAATCACTCACAAATTTTCATAAATTGTCTTCTTATTTTTTCATCTATTTACCCTAATCCAAAGAACCTCACTTTTCTCATAGTCTTTCTCTTTAAACCAACTCCTTCAAATTCACTCCATAATCCAAACAAAACATAAAAGAGAAAATATCACCATAAAGTCCTAAATCAAACATTCACAACCACATTCAATGATTCAAAAAGTGTGATTCACATTAGAAAGTCAATTAAAAAATACAGTATCCTATCGCATGAACTAACAACAACAAAATCATGAGTTCAATCGTCATTGTTAACACCACTACAATGCCGAAAAATTACTCTTAAAGTTTCACAAACAGTTCAAACACACAAATCCCAAATTCCTTTTCTTATCAATATTCATAAAATAATGTTTTTTCACATTAGAAAATGCCTGCAAATATCACATATAGCTTATTTCATCAAACTAAGCGCGTTAATAAAATGAACCAAATAAGTCATTTAAAAAAAACTAAAACCATGTTTAACAAAAGGTGTAATTATCTTTTTCGTCCCTACATTTAAGGTCAATATTCAATTTACTACAGTGGTGTTTCAAAAATTCAAATTTGGTACCAAGGCTTTTAAAAAAGTATGTAATTTGGTCATTTATGTTAAATTTTTACGCGTTAACTGATGATTTTTTGACACACAATGTCATTAATATGCAAACGTGAACTATACACGTAGTCACCAACTTTTAGGGGTTTTTATTCTTCCCTCCATCCATTCTCCCTCGTCTGGACCTCCACTCCACCCTTCACCCTCATCGCTTTGATTTTGGACTGAAAGTAGTGGTGATCTAGCAGTCAAACCCCTAACTTGTTGGCTATGGGCAATGCTGGAGGAACATTCCTAGCACGAGAAATACTTTCAAAGAAAAAAGCATTCACTAATTCACATAATAATCACAATAACTTATAAACCTAAACCCGAAATTAGGGATCAAAAGTGTTTTCCCCTTCGCTGATATTAAGGTTTTCTCTCAATGATTGATCAAAGTGTTTTCCCCTTCTTCGATTTTAGAATTTTTTTATCTTCATAGCCTTCACAATGGTTTCTCCCTCACGATGGTTAGACAACTACAATAGAGCGAAGATTACGTTCTCTTGAGTGTACTTATCGACAGATGCAGAGGCTAAAAGTTCTAGTAGAGGAGACACTATTCCCACTTCAATCAAACAAGCCCTATTGAAAATGTTGGTTCTAGTAAGCTCACGAATCTCAAATGCGACCTTCTGCTTCTGTTCCTGCATTCTGAACACCAACCTCCGTGTTAGGAACCATGCCAGGAATTGCATGACGTGCGTCGCTGTGAGACTACATGTAGCGATGTTGTGGTTACGATTAGAATGGATGGAGGAAAGAAGAAAAAATCCTAAAAGTTGGTGCCTACGTGTACAGTTCACGTTTGCATATTAATGACATTGTGTGCCAAATCATCATCAGTTAATGTCGTTTGTAAAAATTTAACAAAAAGGACCAAATTACATACTTTTTTAAAAACCATACCAAATTGATTTTTTCTAAATCACTATAGTAAATTGAATATTGATCTTAAATGTAGAGGCGAAAAAAAAATAATTATACCTTAACAAAATAAAAATTAAGGATCAAATTGATTTTTTATTATTTTATACCAGACAAAAATTGTTATTAAACCTTAAATTTATTGTTTGCAAAACCAAAAGGTTAAATAATAGTAAATTTTTTATTAATTATTTTTATTTTTAGCAATCATTTAAAAATGGAATTCAAAATATAAAAAGTAAAAAATTCCAAAAAAATAGGGTCAGAAGAAACAATTTCCTAGAAGGAAGAATATAAGAAATAAACGCTATGTAGTTAAGAAATCGCTTTCCAGAAGCACGATCTCCTTTATTGAACATGTTCATTGCGTAAATAAAATAAGGGAGGTGTACCTTTTTTTGGTTTGTTCTAAAAAAAAATCGACGGAAAAAGGATTAAAAAAAATTGAAGGATGGTTAAAGCTGAAAGATAGAAAAGTTTATGAATGGTCGAAATGATAATGAGTGAGATGGAAGTAATCAATTGCTGCTCTTCTTCTACGAAGACGAGGTTTAATTAATTGATTAAGAGGGACATTTGCTATAAATTTTGAATTAGAATATGTATATTAATAATTTGAATCGAGCCATTATTTGTGTTATTAATTTTATAATAATTTTAATTACTATGCTTACTCTTTTTATAAATAAAATAATATAAGACATATTTGGAGAGTGAAATATTTTTATATAATTTAGGTTATATTAAAGAATGATCAATATTTAGTATCATCTAACAGCTTAAATTTTAATTGGGATATTAATATTTAAAGATTATTATATTTGGAAAAAATCATGATTAATTTTGTTTGGCATAATTTAGTTATTTTAATTTGATTATTTATAATTAAACTAACAGACCAAAAGAACATATAACAAGTATGATATATTTTCTATACGAAAAAAGTGAGAAAAAAAAGTAAGAGGTAAGTTTATCACAGAAAATACATATATTTGATAAGTTTTTGCAGTAACATATTATTTTGACTAACTCGTACCTAAAAGTTAAATTTTTATGTGAGAATAATGAAATTATTTAGTTTATTATATCATATGAGTATATTTGGATTATTCTATTCCCATAGAATGTGAATCTTTTCAAGATGATTGATTGTGTGAGGACATTGATTAAACCATCCCAGAGGAATTTTCGAATGGAGTATTTTTTAGAGAGAGCTTGCTCATCTGAGCAGGTTGTAAACACACATAGGTAAGCATTTTTTTAGCTTTGTATATTTCGGTAAAAATATTAAATATCATTAAGAAGCGATCAAATATTATAATGCACAAAATTTTCATATATAACCTATTAAAGATGGTTTAAATGTTAAATTTTTCTGTAATTTTAATTAAAACATAATTTTAGTAAGGAGAGATATGACTTTGAAAAGGAATAATAGGATTTCAAAATGAATTCAAACTCGTAAGTCAAACCTAAGTCATAATGACATATTTAGATTGAAAATATTGGAGGAGTCAAAAGCTTAAAATAAATTTAGGAGAGACAAAAACTTGAAATAGAATTTTGAGAGTCAAAATATAATTAATTTACATGTATTTACTTAAAAAAAATATAGAGAGAGAAAATAAAATGTTGCTCAATAGTGTTTTTTTTAATAAATATTTAATTAAAAATAGATAAATAGTTAAAAATTTAGGCTTAGAATCTAATGGAAAATATGTGAATAAAGTAAGAGAGAGTTTGAAAAAGCAAAGGAGCGCGTCAATCTTAAGCCGCGATGGAGTGGGTGCTTCCTCCACAACAATTGAATAATGCAATGGCAATGGCATGGTATGGCGTGAGATTGAAGCCAATTGTGCGTGATTTTCAAGTCCACACCCCTTCAGTAGCAAACTTTATAAGCATCAACCTTCCCCTCCTAACTCCATCCTCACACGCATCACCCTTTCCTCTCTAACATTATTCATCATGGTATGCACGTAAGCCTCTCTCTATCTCCCTCTCCATGGAGAGACTTTGCATGCTTCATTCTTATCTTCATTTTTCTTCCCATCTTCTATGTATCTTTAACCTTCTTACTTTTCTCTCCTATATATACACAGGCTTTGCCACAGCATCAGCCGGTTGACTATCCCAGTTTCAAGCTGGTCATTGTAGGCGATGGAGGAACTGGTTATATTTCCCTCTCAACCATCTCATCACTCACTCACTTTCATTTTTCTATATAACTTAGGCATTTTAAATGAAACTTATGATCATGGTTATATGCTATTACTAACTACATGGGTTGCTTCTGCAGGGAAAACCACTTTTGTGAAGAGACACATAACTGGGGAGTTTGAGAAGAAATATGAACGTAATAATAACTCCTTAACACCTTAACTTTTCATAACTATTTTTCTTTCCAGCGTCTTCTCTTACTTTTTACCATGCTTAACATTTCATTTATGGCTATTTCTTTTACAATAGCAACCATTGGTGTGGAGGTTCATCCACTAGACTTCCACACCAACTGTGGAAGAATTCGCTTTTACTGCTGGGACACTGCTGGCCAAGAAAAATTCGGTGGTCTGAGAGACGGTTACTAGTAAGTTTAAACAACGTTCTGTGGATGTGCTTCTTTTATCTTAATCCTTATTTAGTTATATTTCCAACTAATTTCAATTCGTAATTACTAATTGCTTGATTATATTTCTCATTGTTCCAACATGTTCTTGTATTTATTATAACGTTATCTTCTAACTTTAACCACCTAGTACTTTTAATATTGTCATAGGCATGTAGAAAGTAATAATAGGGATATGTGAAAATTTTGCCAGATCGCTAATAACATATATATTGTTAACTCCTGGACGGGAGGTGTGAAGATGAAATAGGCCTTTAATATTAGTCATGAATAGAGGAAAATGGAATAGCTGAAAATTGTAACTGGTTTATGTAATTGTGTCAACTCTCTCGAGGGATTCTGTTTGTATTTATCTTGTGCGATTCGACACGACTTCTCCTTAAAAAAAAATTTGTTCTTTCTGATATTATTAGTCGATTCCAAATTGTGTTCTTTTATTTTGTTCACCTTGTTTCCTGGCATGTAACCTTCAGCGTGTTCTAAATAGCTGCTAACCCTGTCCAATAGCTGCTAAGTTATTTGGCTTCATGGTTAACAGAAATTCCTACATTTTGTTTAAGAATTTATTGGAAGACTGTTCTGATGTCCTAATGAAAATCTCCGAATTATGTGTAGTATTCATGGCCAGTGTGCTATCATTATGTTCGATGTAACGGCTCGCTTGACATACAAGAATGTTCCGACATGGCACAGAGATCTCTGTCGGTGAGTTGAGTATATTTTTCATAAATAGCATTGGCGTTGCAATGTATTTCTATGTTGAGTATGTCATTCTTTCTTGTTAATCATACACAGGGTGTGTGAGAACATACCCATTGTTCTCTGCGGAAACAAGGTTGATGTGAAGAATAGACAGGTTAAAGCAAAGCAGGTTACATTTCACAGGAAGAAGAATCTGCAGTACTATGAGATATCTGCAAAGAGTAACTACAATTTCGAAAAACCCTTTTTATACCTCGCCAAGAAACTTGCAGGGTACGTAACAGAATGCTTCATTCTTGTTTATTTTATTGTTAATATGTCAATCTCACGAAATTATTGGGTTTGAGATTCCAGGGATTCTGGCCTTCATTTTGTGGAGATGCCTGCTCTTGCTCCCCCAGACGTGGTCATTGATCTAGTTACACAACAAATGTAAGAACAGTTAGTTATTTGTTATGTGTATGATTTATTCACATTAGGCAGTTCTGCCTCACTCTAGTTATTTTTTCTTTGGTTGATTCAATCTTGTGTACATTACAGGAATGAAGAAGAGCTAGCTAAGGCGGCTGCTCAGCCTCTTCCAGATGACGATGATGAAGCATTTGAATAAACTTTTTAGGCTTTCCAGAAAATAGCTGACGAAAAAGAATGCTATTTCCTCTGGTTTGATGCATTGTAACTTGGGGGGAGTTTCGTGAAATAGAAAGCAGGACTAAGGGTGGGGATCTGTTTAGCAGAGGCATAAATAAGCAGTATTTATTAGTTTTGTTCCCGCTTTTATGCTATGGGTAATAGTATCAATTGGCTTCTTCTGTCTTTAAAAACTTTGTAGTCATATAGATTCCCCTTCCAAATTTTTAGCTCAATGTTCCATGGATGAAAGGGATTAATGAACCACATCAACCACCGGAACGCAACAATTGTTTACTATACAATTAAATGTTAAATTGACATGGAATATGAATCCACGAATTACCGTGCAATGATGTTTATATCTAATTTAAAGAAAATTTAATCGCCCGGTTTTAGTGCTAAACTTGGAAGTTCTACATATTCAAGGTCATAAGAACAAACGACATCAGATTTAATGATTTATCTGTGCCAATCTTTTTGTATGCATACTGTTGAGTTCCTATGACATCTTCCATTTTTACTATGATTGATTCAGTATTTTCCATAATTACTGTAATTAGCCTACTTCTTATTATATCTGTAACAAATCTGTACAGTTGTCTTAGTGTGGGTGGTATCCCAGTTCCAGAGATACAATATATTGTAGTATAAAATTTAGAACAAAAGAAGGATAATTTAAAGATTTAACTAATCTCTTTTTCTATTATGTTTTCTTGGCTTGGATACATTCTTTATTACATTCAAGTTATCTTGTAAACTAAAAATACTCTTAAAATAGACCTTTAAATATGCATTCAATCTCTATTAAACACCTCACTCAACACATTAATTATTCAACTTTTAGAAATATTTAGTGGATGATTAGCATAAATTTAAGGCTACCAGTCTTGTAAATTTTGTGCAAATATATATTTGGTCTGTACAGCAACGAAAAGGCAAGATTTGCATTTCAAATTCTTCCGTACATATTTAACAGATATTGTGGTTCATGAAGTCATGGTTATATACTTGCAAAACATAATCACAATGAGTTTCAAAGAAACTCAATGACAAGGGAAAGAAGAAAGGAAATTTTAAAAATTTGTGTTCTTCGGATGGGTAAGACACGATGGTGATTCACTCCTTTTCAGTCCTGTTGCACACGACTTGCAGTTCTGATGTTAAGCGCACAGTTCATAGTTTTAAATGTTTTCGGGACATTTCTGATGACTTGATGCTTAGAGCATCTCCAACATGGAAATTTCAGTTTTAGCTTTCTTTTGTTGAGTCTCTAGTAGTCGCATAACCTGAATTCTAAACTTATTTTTAACACGTATATTATTTCATTTCTTCACCCACAAAAATTTAGAAAACATTTGAAGAAACCTTAGCAGTACGTAATGACTTGTATAAGAACCTCTACGAAATTTATAAGAACTCATTTTCTCCACTGATATTCTCAAGTAGCTTAATTTTAACAACCTACCTGCGTAAGTAGCCACATTGGAGATACCCTTAGAGGGACGTGAACGTAGAGTACACAGTATTACTGTTGGTTACACGTAAAAAGAAAAAGAAAAATTTAAGAAAAATATCTCTTTAGTCTTAAGCAAACAGCGCAGAGAACAGTTTGTTATGTCTCACATGAAAGCAACAGGCGGCGCCTAACCGTTGCAGCATGTAATTTAAAACATTCCAGTTGTAGGATCTTTCACTTGGTTTGGTTGTTCAAGGGAAAAAAGGTGATGTGCTTATTTATTTTTTAATGATACGGCAGCACCTTGCATTGTGTGTTGGAAAGTGTCTTTCTGCAGACAGGTAAGTTGTAAAGAGTTGATACAAGGCAGTAAATGAAGTGTTAGATTGTGGTGGCAGTGTATTGGTTGTTACTGGTAAGTGATCCTGAGTTGCTGTCCTGTCCTGAGTTGCATTGGAAAACATTTGATATTTAGGTGCGGGTTTAGGTGTTGGGCAGGTAGAGAATTGGGCTGGTCCATGTACATTGGGATGAAAAGCTACAAATCTCGTAATACATTGAACCTTGAGTAGTAGCATAATGCGTGTTGATTGTGCTCCATTAGGCTAGAACTAGAACAAGAGTTCTCCTTGTTAGTTAACTAGCTACGACCGTTTAGGTTGTTTGGTGAAAAGCAGGGCTGAAGTGGCAAATCCCATTTATGAGTGTACCATATGCTATAGCACATGCTCAATAAATTTGTGGCTTATCATAGTCACGTGAATCTGAATAGCGTAACACCAATTACCACATGACCGATGACACCACAGCACTCACACAACATAACACAGCACAGCACAGGTCACTATATGATTATTATGCAGTAGTAGTTTCATGAAGACACACACACACACACTAACTTCCCAATTGCCATGTCTCCATAACTTGTTACCTGCTGCAAGGTAGGCGTGCCCTAATGGGCCAAAGATGTTGATGGCTCCCTCCCGTCCGAAGCTGAGCCTGTTGAGCTCCATTTGCCACAGGACTTGTCCCTTTCGGTGTCGGTTCTAACCCACACCTACAGTCCCATTTTGCCATTACTACTCTACATACTGTACTCACAGTATGTGACCACTAAGCAGTGGTAGGAGCCCACCAAGGGGAAGAGTGGGGCATGTGAAAGCTGGTCTTGACCATTGCCAGCACCAGCAGCATGTCTATGAATGGGAGTGAGTGAATGGGGTCATAATAGAGAATTTTGACCATTGGCCACTAGAGCAGTACAGTGCCCAAATTTTCAGGAGCTGGTTAGTGGTTACCTCTTACAACTTATTAACTAGGCCCCATTTTTCTCATAGAGAGCACAATGTAAAATTCATCTTTAAAAGGCAGAGTCAGAAGGGTGGCTTTCAATGTTGGTTGAGTGGTCGATCTTGGGTGCTGCTTTGGGCTAGCTAGGGCCTATTTAGTTGTTATCTATCCCTCTTTCTATCTATCTCATATTCATATCACTGCCAGGCCCTTATTATTTCTCATTCCCTTTCCCTTTGGTTTGGGAAGTCATCTTCTCTTGCTGTTCCTGAACGGGGCTCACTTTGCCATGTGGCCCATCCTGTCTTGCATCCTTTTACTGAACTGCCTATTCTTTCCTTTTCTTTTTTTCCCCCTCTTTCCTCACCTGTTAATGCTGTCCATATGCACCTGTTTTCTGTGTCTCCTAGTTTTGTTCATTATCATGCATTTTCATTCCCATTAAATACTATCCCCATCACACACACATATATATACTTACAGCTAGCTACCTAGCTAGCTACTACCTTATACATACGTACATATACATATCTTAGTCTAATCCTCAAATCAATATATATATGTATGTATACACAGAATTGATTAGAAGTCATCAATGAGGATATGGATATGTTAACATGAATTAATGTAACCAACACCGAGAAAATGAGCGAGATGCAATGCTGGGCTCATGTATGTGTACCCTTTTTATAATAGCATGCATGCATATTAGACTATATATTAACATTCAACGTATCTAATATAAATGAGATCTGAATCAGTGTGCAAACTATAACAGTAGTAGGTGAGGTGTGAGGGTGAGGGATTATTTTAGGGAATAGGAACATGGTCTAAGTTTGAAAGGTAGGTGCCTAAATTGAAAGGAATGCAACATGAAAACATTTATGGGTAGTGAGAAAAGTTAAAAAAGAATTTTGTTCTTTGAATTGATTATGGATAGATAATATCCTGGTTAAGTTGGCATAAATTTGGGTGTTAATGATGTATATATAACAGCAGCAGTCCCAGGTTTACCCTAATCCCCAACATGAGAGGAAAGCTAAATGTGGGAAAACTGGAATGAGGAGCAATAGAATAGTAATAAGAATGAGACTTATGATCACATGGGCTATGAAGTGAGGATACATATTTACAACAAATATATATGGGGAGCCCCTCATGGTAGGGTAGGGTAGGGAGGATGGTAAAGGGAGAAATAAGACTGATTATAGCTTATTTTCATGTAAATTTGTAACAGGACATGTTCTGCAAAGGAAGCATGTGCTTACACATAAACGGTAGGGGCATCAATAGGAGGATAGGTAGCAAGTGTCACTGTCTATGCCATATGCACCTAGTGGTGATGGGATTTAGAGAGTAGGGGAAACCTGAATTTATTGCCAATAAGGACCGGTAGTTTCACACCTACACTTCCCATTTCATTTTTCCCTCTCACTCTCACTCTCTCTCAGCCTCGTTGTGATGATTTCGATTCTCTTGCTCTAGTACTTTTCACTTTCATATCACTTCAAAACTCATCTCTCATCTCAAATACACACTCACTGCTCTGCTTTATCATCTATCTCTATTATCCAAATATCATCAACTGCACTCTCACTTCAACGTTTCTACTAATTTAAAACTAAATTACAACTCATCTATTCTTTTCTATTTTCTATGTCCTTATCCAACCACACACTGTCATTTAAGGGAATAACAAAACCAAACCACCTATGGAGGATACTTTTCATGCCCCTTTATTAATTACATTATGCCACACAAGAATGGAAAAAAAGCTAGAAGATTCCACTGTCAAAAGTTGAGGGCTGAAAGTTAGTTGTTACAAGCTAGAATGCAATTCAAAAAGGTTAGCCCCCAAAAAATTTAATTGGAAATAAAAGTCAAATCTGCACCTCGTTTTTTTAGCATTAACATGCGTGACATTTTTTTAATATTTCAATATAAACATTTCAATTCGTCCCCATTAATATTGTTAAGACTACTTTACACTTTTAATCCTCCTACCTGATATGCTCAAATCTCATAAAGTACTTTTTGAAATTTAGTTGATAATGTTACGTCTAAAAAGGTTTAATACAACACAAAAATGAGAAACAAAACTCAATAATATTATTTTAAAATGAAAAAGGATAATGCAGAGCTCACATATATTAAGATTGCACAAGATTATACGTTCACTTTATGCATACAAATGCAGTATACACTGTTATAACTTATAAGTGTTAAGTATGGTGGTATATTTTGTAAATAACTGAGTATGAGTTCCATATATTTAAAACAGTAGTGTGTTTGTTTTTGCCGTTTAAAATATCTAAATATCCATTGAAGCTAATTTATCATGATAATTTCTTTTGTCTAAGTGCATTGAAAGTTTCTTTTTTTGTTTGTTAACAGTGTATTGAAAGTTATGAGACTTCAAACTAGACACGCTATCAAGAATTTAACCTTTACAATATCCAGCCATTAAACATTAATATTTTTAAAGAGTTAATATCAAATATGACTTTAATGAATTAACTCGAAGCAGTGGCAGAGTAACTTCTCAAGATTTTTTTTTTCTCAAATAGTAAAGTTTACTTCGATTATTATCGAATGACATTTTTTTTTTTTTCATATATAGGTCAAATTCAAAGTCTAAATGATCAAGTCAATAAAAGAAAGAAAAAAAAAAATACTAATAAAAGGATCAAATTTAAGTACAGATTTTTTTTTAAAAAAATTGCATATATTTCTAAACAATTTTTTTTTAGTTTTGTCTTGATATTTGACGGAAATTTTAATTTAACTTTCATTACGTTAGTTTTATTGTTTTTTTTTTTTTTTTTTTTTTTATTTTT
>Ga0123342_1004201_pt1 | contig 22280 bp, 8 predicted proteins | sample Turbeawhitnodule_FD_89960 | JGI IMG/M metagenome (GOLD analysis project Ga0123342, IMG submission 89960) | Root nodule microbial communities of legume samples collected from Mexico - Turtle bean Mexico white nodule | ecosystem: Host-associated > Plants > Roots > Nodule | place: Mexico: Nepantla... | reverse complement strand
GACTTAGTCAACCATTCTGGTGCAGAGATAAAACTGAAAAACGTTTAAGCTAGATATGGCACCAGAGACAAAAAGAATCTATTCATTTACAGATGAACATATTTATTTTTCAAAACGAAAACAGAAAAGCTTAACTGTTTGAAACACAGTCGTTTTGAAAGATAGAAGACTTAGTCAAAATACATGATGCACAAAACCTAATTTTCACAAGACTTAGCCAAGGCATCAGTGTAAAAATCAATTTGTTTATTTAGGATAGAACAGATTTATTTTTATGCAGTAAACGTGTTTTTTTTTGTAAAACATGTGAAAAACAGTTTAAGAAAACTTATGCTTGTTCTTATCACGTGGCCAGTGGTTATGAGGTGAGTTACTCAGCAAAAAGGCCACTCTTAGACAACCTCTGAGCACTACCTAAGACACACTAAAAGCAAAGCAAAAATACACATGAAATGTACATAAAAGTCTTCATCAAACACAATCTTGAAGGGGCAGCAACCATCTTCAACATAGATGACGTTAAATGAGCGCTTACTGGGAGGCAACTAGTCCACATTTTAGTTTTATGATTTGTAATTTTTTTTTTATTTTTACTTCTAAAAACCATGTTTCTATTTAGAGAAGCTAGCTCAGGCGTCATATGTCTTGCCTGGGCCGGTTTAACATCGTAAAGTTGAATTTTAGCATGGAACCTCGCTCAGGCCTAGTATAACTCGCCTAGGCGAGTTAAGAGGACAAATAAGGGGTTCTCTCTGGAGTCATCTCGCTTGGGCGAGATAAATCTTGCTTCAGCGAGTTTGACGATGTAAAATTGAGTTTTCTTGTAGGGAATCTCGCTTCAGCGAGTTTGATGAAGTAAAATTGAAAATTCTTACAAAAAAAAATTAAAAATTTTGAAACAAAGAAAAAAATTTCTCAAAGGCAACCCACTCCCTACATGCCTCCTGATCAATTTGAAGCTTATGTATCTTGGCCTAAGGACATGTTCTATTATTTAAGAGGGCTAGATCCAGCAAATGAAGCAGGGTCATCTATAGCTATAGATGAAGATTTTAACACAGAGTTGGATGACTTCTTAGGAAGGGAAGACTAAGTAAATTTTCTAGTTTTATTTTATTTTCATTTTTTTTTGCTTTATTAGTTTTCTTTTCAGTTTTTTTTAAAAAAAAATTGCTTTATTTGTTTATTTTTGTTTATTTGTTTTGTTTGTTTTATTTTATTTTTATATTGGTGTTCTTAAATAATTTTTTGTTATCTTCTTTTGGTTATTTTTATGTCTTGAATTATTTTTCTAGAATAAATTCAGTTTTAATTTAATTGTTGAGTAGTTTTCTAGTTTTATTTTCCTTAAATAAAAAAGAAGTGCAATATTAAATTTAAATTGTGGAAAAAATAATTTGTAATTAAATAGTAAATAGTGAGATGAATTAGACAAATGTTAGAAAATAAAATATGATTGAAATCCTATTCAAATGTATTTGAAATTGTGATACATGAAAATTTAACAGGATAATTGATTAGAAGAGAGAATGACAAAAATAATAATGAATGAGTAAACCAAGTCGGTGTGTGAACCTTAAACAATTTTGAGAGTTTTAGTGATGAATTGACAGTTGTGGTTGCTTAATTTTTTTTTGTTACAAAATAAAAGAGTTGAAGATGATTGAGGCATTTGTGTTAATTAGGAACCGAAGGCCAAATAGCCAACTTTTATCTTATTAGAATTCATTTTTTTTATATCCCCCTTTAGCCAAGAATTTTTGTTATTATTACACCTTAAACCTTTAATGATATATTTTCCTACCCTTTGGCTTGTTTAAGGAAGGAGAACATAGATGCAATATACATAGAAAAGGGAATGGTTGGTTCAAATTGTTGAAAGCTCAAAAAGTTGAAAATAGGAAGAATCTATTCCTAATGATGAAAAAAAAAACTCATGCTGAAAATCATGAAAAGGTAAAAAGAAAATGAGGAAAAGTGTGAAGTCAAAAGAAAATGGTGATTAGATAACACATATGTGCCTTAATTGGATTGTATGTATGTTCTTTTTTAAAATGTGCAACTTGTTATCTGAAAAACCAATGGTTTTTGGAAGCCCGACCTCATTATAATCCTGGAAAAGACCTCAAGATTCATGTTTCTAATATGTTTTGATAGGAAGATGAAATGAAAGACAAGGGAAACACTTACCTGTGAGCATATGAACAGAAATTCCTTGATGAATTGTCATTTTATTATGTTGATTTGATCCTAGAAGTTGATTGTATCTATATTTTTCTAAATTTGAATTTTGAAGCATCGTAAGTTTCTAATTTAATTTGTTGTTTAGTGATTTAAGTTATCTTGATATTTAAATTCAAATATATTCATTTACTTGGCTTGAGGTCAAGCAAGATTCTAAGTTGGGGGGAGTTGATAAGTGCCAAATTTCAGTAATATTTCATATTAAAATACAGACACTTATGGGTATTAATTGCTAAAATAAGCATAAAATAACCCCTAATTTATGAATTTATACCTGTTTACATATTTTTTATTTTAATTTAAATAAGAACAATTTATTCCCAAATTTTTGTTAATTCCAGGATTCTAGGGAAGAATGGAGATGATTGGGAAAAAAGAGAATATACAAAGCTGCAAAGAAAAAGCTAGAATGCATTAGCACTCACCAAAGCTTGACCAAACTCATCTAAACGAGCTCAATCTCGCCCAAGCGAGCTCAATCTCGTCCAAACAAGATTACTCCAGTGACGTTGGGCCTTTTCTTCGTGCAACTTGCCTAAGCGAGCCCAATAATGCCCAAGCAAGAAGTCTCTTAGCCCAAGCAAATTAGGTTAAATAGGATGCTTGAGGCACAACCTTAAATGCAAGATTGAGAGGAAAAAACCATTGAGTGAGTTGTAATCCAATTGGTATTATTGTTTTCTTTGTAATGCTTGGTTTATCATGATCTCAAAATTTAAATTTGTCTGCAAAGTACTTCTAAGTTTCTGACTCAAATGATAATGTGTTAACATATTTGAATGCTATGAATAGATTTGAAATGTTAATTGCTATCAACGTCTGATCTTAAAGATAAGAACTTTTTATAAATTCGATGAATCGATATTTAAGAAACATATTAATAATTTATATGCGACGAATCGATATAAATGATTTTTATGCAGGCATGAATATCAATCAAAGGACACAATATTATCATGCTAATCAAAATACAAAAGAGTGTGAAAGATGAATCCCAGTCCTATTTTTCAAATTGAAACAACAAACGCTTTGACTTATTTTCTTATTAATCATTGCAATTATAACAAACTCAAACAAAATTTATTATTTTGTTTTCTATTTGGTGAATCTTTTACTTAATTATTCAACTGTTCATTGTGGGTTCGATACCCGTCCTTAGGGATAAATTATTATTTCTGGCAACAAGGTGCACTTGTCGTAGAAAAGTCATCAACCGACAAGCTAGAGAGATTCGGGTTCATTAGAAAGGCATAATACACCACATGGTTGGCTAATGTTGTCATGGTTAAAAATTCCAATGGCAAATGGAGGATGTGCACATACTACATCGACCTCAATAAAGTCTTTCTAAAGGATACTTATCCTTTGCAAAGCTTAGATCACTTGGTTGATGGTGTATCTGATCATCACATCCTAAGTTTCTTATATGCTTATTCTGGATATAACCAAATTTAAATGCATCTGAAAGACAAGGAGATGACTGCTTTTATGACTGACTGTCATAACTTCTACTATGAAGTAATGTCATTCTACTATCAAATTTTAAAGAGAATTCTTGGTCGAAACGTCGAGGACTATGTTGACGACATTGTCATAAAATTTGATTCGTGCGAACAACACATAGAAGACCTTAAAGAAGCCTTTAAGGCTCTGCAAGATCATGACATGTCGTTAAACCCCGACAAGTGTGCGTTCGAGGTTGAAGGAGGGAAATTTTTGGGATTCATGCAAACTCATTGTGGACTCAAAGCAAACCCAAAAAAATGCAAGGCAATCACTGAAATGTGAAGCCCTAAAAATACTAAGGAAATTTAGAAGTTGATCGGCCGGTTGATTGCCCTGTCAAGGTTTGTGCCTAAGTTGGCAAAAAAACCAAGGCAATCGTCCAACTACTAAGGAAAGCAGAAAAGTTCAGTTGGACCCTGAATGTGAAGAAATTTTCCTTCACTTAAAAGCTTTCCTTGCAACACCATCAGTTATACAAAAACCAAATACCTAGCGGCCGATAATAGTTTACCTTTCGGTCTCCAAAGAAGCCATCAATGCAAAATTGGTACAAGAGATAGAAAAATAAGAACGACCAGTTTACTTCATCAGTAGAATTCTAAATGACATCGTGGTCAGATATTAAATGATTGAAAAACTATCTTTGGCGCTCGTCATCACCACCTGACGAATGAGGATGTACTTCCAAAATCATCACATCATTGTAAAGACTGATTACCCCATCATGAAGATCCTAGGTAAACCAAACTTAGACGGACAAATGATCGGATGCGCAGTTGAGTAGTCCAAATTTGAAATACAATACCCACCACGAGGGACAATCAAGTCCCAAAGTTTAGCTGATTTTACGGAGGAGCTAAGTCCTAAAGCGACCGAGACTGAAGACCTACAATGGATGCTACGCGTCTGATACAAACCAACTTGACAAACAGATGTCTAAGGACACTACAAACTCTTCACAACTAGGTCAATCATCTCAACATACAAGACAAGGCCCCACCAAATCTCAGAAGGGCCTTAGTAGAGGGAGAACCGGACATGAACCATAATATCAGTTGTTCTTCCTTCTAGTCTTCTTATAAGACAAGTTAAGTAAATAAATTGGGCTCAGTTTGAGCTTCAATTAGAAAAATAAGCTACAAGAGAGTGTACTTAGTAAATTAGGCTTGTGCCAAAGTCCACCTTAACCTAGCTTCTAGAAATTCACCCATGTGCTCACCTTTGACCTAGATTCTAAAATACTCCCCCATTTGCTCACATTTAACCTAGTTTCTAGAAGCTTGTAGTCATTTACACCCCTACCTTTCCTCTCTTCATCTCCAATTCAATTGTTTGTTTCGAAAAATCAACCAATTGATTTTTGAATTTTCTTCATAGAACTCTGTTAAGTTAGTTCAATCTATTTTAATTGATTTGAAATTGATTTGGCTTTTTCATTAATTGTTTTTAACAACTGATTGAAGTATATGTAATTTGTTTTATGCTCCTAGTTGTGATTGATTCACAAGATTGCTTTCAAATCAAATTTTTCCAATATTGCTTAAGGCTTTGGATTCTTTCTAAGAGTGGAATAGGATTGCACTGTATTTTCTTCTTTTCAATCTGTGATTGTATCAGGTTTGATCATTCATTTTCTCTTAACAATTGTATTTTTGTAATAATTGTTAGTGTGCATATTCAAAGGGTCTTCTGAATTCTGTGTTGTGTTTGCCAAAGGTGGTGTGTGTTCTTGAAGGGTTCAAGATCACCACTTTGGTGTGTGTGTTGTAATCAAGGTGTCTTGATTGCATAGTGAAATACTCAGAGGTTTTATGGGTACTGGATGTAGCTCTTGGGTAAGAGTGAACCAATATAAATTTGTTGTGTGATTCTTTCTATCCTTAATCTCATTTAAATCTGTTTTGGTTTGTTTTTATTAACTGCTGATAAAAACAATCGGTTGAATCGTATAAAAAATCGGTTGATTTTCTAGATACATAATAAAACAGGTTTCTTGGCTAACTAGGTTTCTTTCTCTTTGATTCTTCATTGGCTTTCTCTATACCTTCAATATTTGTGAAAATCTTTTACAAACAATTCACCCCCCTCCCCTCTTGTTGGCCTACAAATATAACATTAATGTGTGTCACTTTATACCTCGAGGCACCTAACGATCACACCTAGACTCTTATGAATAACTTTCCTTCAAGCTTGGGGGAAAGTGTACCGGTCGGAGTCGAACAAGCCATGTCACTCGGTATCAATGATCGACCGACTGGATGAGCTAGCTATATTAAATAGCAAATAAAGGAAATATGATAATTTGGGTAACATCCCTGAAAATCTAGGTAACATCTCTATAAATCCGGTAACTATGAGATAAATTAGTTAATATTGTTTTATTAAAGATACGCAATAGATATGGTCCATGGACGAGATAGCCCACTTCTAAACACTATAAATAAACATTGATACACAAGAGTAATATATGATTTTATCAATACATCATATACTCTTATTTAGAGTACTTACTTGATTCTCGAAGAACATTTTACAAGTTAACTTCCGACCGAACACTACAGAATAGTGACCGAGGATAAAAATAATTATTTTATCCGGTATCAGGTACTATATAAGCCCTATCAATCTATACAAATACACTGCCTTATTGTCTTGTATTTAGATTTAACTTAACAACTAAAGAGAGATATTTACTAGCTCACATATTTGCTTGAAAAGTCTTGTTTCAATGAAAATATTTTTATGTACCAATTTCAAAAAGTTTGCAAAATTTAATTTATATACTTTCTTGATAAGTTTAAAATACTCAAATTTAAATTATTTATTGCACAACTTTCATATCTAAACCATTTTAACTCAAATTTACATGCAAATATCAAAATATCATTCAATAAAATCAAAACATCGATCGAACCACATTTCAATTAATAAACTAGATCTCATTGTTCTACCAAATTTCAAACTAAAATTAAAAGTAACTTTAATTTTAACTTGCACCAAGTTTCAATTGTAGCAACCGTGGTCCTCTAATTTCATATTTAAATCAACTCTTAAACATATATCAATTACAAGAACAACAAATATATTACACAAATAGTATGTAATAATTGATGGGAAAGCCAACCCAACAATAATTAGCATAAATCAATTTGGTCATTCCCCCTTCAATTCAAATTTCAAAAGTAACTTATTTCTTCAATTCCAATCTACTTTGATTTAAGATATTAACTCTAATTATCCTATCAACATTATACCTCACCATAAAATTTTACTCTATTCCCACGTGCAATTATACTAGTTCAAATTCTATGATTATAAAATATTCAAAGTTATCCTTAAACCCTAATATTTAAATTTCAATTCATCCATATATAAAAATATTCAATTTAATCAAATCTCAACGGGATATTATTTCACTAGTTATTTACGTCCTAAAAAAAATATAAAGCATAATAATATTTCAAAGATAATTTTCAGTATCTTAATTAATGTGTTATTTAAAGAATTACTCCAAAAACTTATAAAACCTAGAAAGTCCTAACTTTTTTCTTATGATGTCTGATTTAAACAAAAACTCAAGATCTGAGCAAAGAGAAAAACTTATTTTAATCAAAATTCTATAACAAAATTGGTCATCACTTTTCCATGATCTCAGTGATACTCTCATCGAGAAAATGATAAAAAAATAAAATAAAAACTTAAAGAAAATTAATTTAAAAGATGTTCAATTTAAAAATAATAACTAAATAATTAATTTTAATTTATACACTTCACCTAAAATAGAATTGACTTTATTAAATTTTTAAGAAAATATCTTAATTAAATTAAAACTTCATATTAAATGCTTTATTTTCAAAATATATGTTTTCTACGTAGTGATTCCATGATTTTTTATATGCCAATTTTCTCTGAAATAGTACTGGTTATTTTTTTTTATGTATATTTACCTATTTGAAATAATAACTTGAAATGTGTTTTCGCTAAGGGTGTTTGCGGGTTAGGTTGGTTATGATTTGGACAAATTTATTACCTTATAAAAGAAATTATTGAGTTGGGTTAGGTTGTGTTTCTATATTTTTTTCATGTTAAACTTAATCTAACTTAACCCATTCTTCAACTTCAACGGATTAGACTGTGTTGATTCAAGATTTTGAAAAAAAAACTTTTTTCTTTTAAAAGTTGTATTTTTAAGTATGAACCTAATTAAATAATTACAAAATTTTAACAAAGATTAATTTTAAGACTTCATGTAAAGTCAATAAGTTAAATCATAAAAATTTGTCTAAATTAATTTGAAGACACGAAAAGAAAAACATAACAAAAATATAAGGATGGGTGTTCGGTTGGGTTTCAGGTCACCCATATTAAACTAATCATTCAACCTCTATAAGAGTGAATTAGTTTGGATTGAGTTGAGTTTGGCACAATCATAAATGAAACCCAATCTAATCTAATTGAGTTGAATTAAGTCAAATTTGGTCATTGGATAATCCGATCTAATGAACATCTCTAATTTTTGTATACCCCAAAGAGTGAGTGAACTAAATTCTAATTTTTCTAAAATTTGGATCATGTATACCTAAATCACTAAGGTAAAAGTTGTAATTCAATCTAAGAATGTATAAGAGAGTAAAAAGTTTCAACCCTACACTTGCGTTTGTTTTTGTTTTTGCTTGTGTATTGTTCCACAAATTGAAGCATGTTAGGTGTTTGTTTATATGTTTTTGGGTTGATTTGCAAGCTTGGATAGCTCTTGGGTTTGATTTTGTTCATCCTCTCTCACATGCAAAGATTCACGAAGAAAGTTGCATGAGATATATCAAGGTTACTTTCTTGTCCTTCATGCATTGTGTTTTTCATTGTGGTTTCACAATGTTCTCTAAAATAAAGTGAAGAACTATAATCAATTATGAAAAAAAAAATGATATAGTAATTTACCAAAATTTTAAAAATAAAGTGAAGAACTATAATCGATTATCAATAGTAATTTACCAAAATTTTAATTAACTCAAATTTACACAAAATACTTCATATTTCATTATTTAAATATTTTTAATGATAATAATAAATTTCTAAACTTACATTTTAAATATTTTAAACAAATTAAGAATTCTCTCACCATCATTACATCACTCACAAATTTTAATAATTTTTTTTATCAAATCTACTTTACATACCTTAATTCAAACAACTTCACTCTCTTCAAACATTTTTCTCAAATCGTCACACATACACTTTCTCAAATCCTCACAAATTCACTCTCAAATCCAAACACACCATTAGTTTGTCATAACTTGTTCTCCATTTTGACAAATTTAGGGTGGTTTAATAAAGTCAAAGTGGTTTGATACTATGTTGATATTTAGTAAAAGTTTTACTCTTCACATTGTCTTAAGTCTATACACATCCTCTGTATACACGTAAACCTAAGCATAAAGGAAATAATAACTATTAATTGATCATAAGATTACGGATAGGAAGTATAAAACACGGTCCAGGTACCTCATTATATGGCTTGTTTTAAGTCTACAAATATTGTTTTGTCTTGTTTGATAGTCCTTACAAAATTTGGTGGTACTTTTAAATTCTAATATTTTCTTAATATTATTTTTCAATTTTTTTATTAACTAAAATTATATAGTGTTAAAATAGAAAATATTAATCAAAATTGTTATCTATACCTACATATAAAAGGGATTCTCTATTTAAACCATTTTTTATTGTACATAATTTTGTTCCTATTTTATCTTTATATTAATATTAAATTTGAAAGAGACTCTTTGAGAGATGTACACTACATTTATTTGAATAGAATGAGTAGTCAAATAAAATTTTGTTTGAGAGATGTACAGTACATTTATTTGAAAAGAATGAGTAGTCAAATAAAACTTTGAGAGAAGTGTGAAAAAAGAGTTCGAAATGAAAAAAGAACAAAAAGAAAAAAAACATAAAAAAAGAATGTAAACCACAAAAAGAAAATAGAGAAACAGAATATCCCAATTTTTTACTTGAATACAAAGTATTTAGATTTTTGCACAGGTAGTCTATGGGGAAGATGAATGTGTTCCGAATACAACATTTTTGTGGAGAATAATAAAGGATTAGAAAATAGATATTTTCTTAGGGTTTGTTAGCGGAGTTTTTCATCTTATTTTTTCTTCTTTTCTTTTCATTATTATATTTCTCTTTTTTAGTTTTATATTAGTAACAAATCAAAACCACTTTGTTGGGAGAAGAGGAAAGGGATTAGAAAATAGATATTTTCTTGCAGTTTCTCATCTTATTCTTCTTCTTTTTCTTTTCATTACTATATTCTTCTTTTTCTTTTCACTACTATATTCTTCTTTTTCAGTTTAGTATTAGTAACAAATCAAAATGGCATTCTGGTAGAGAAAAGGAAAGGGATTAGAAAATAGACATTTTCTTATGATTTGTTACTAAAGTTTATCATCTTATTCTTCTTCTTCTTCTTCTTATTATTATATTTACAAGTTTTGATAATGAAATAGATAACGTAATTGCTCTACTATAATTATGTTCATTGTGCTATAAATTTAATTTTTTTAATATATTTTTTTACTGTAACAATAATATATATATATAATAAAAATAAAAAATACAGATAAACAGGCGCTCTAGTGACTGTGTTTCCGCTAATAATAATAATAATAATAATAATAATAATAATAATAATAATAATAAATTTAAATTAAGATAATTAAATTTAATTTTAAGTGCATAAAGAATATTAATAAATTAAGTTATGTGCTTATTATTTTTTAAATATAAGACAATTATATCTAGTTTATTTCTACTTTTTATATATTATGAAAAATAATTTTCCCCTGCATAAAAACTAGAATATTGTGATAAAGTCACCTTCAAATCATTTATCTTAACTTTATATAAAAAAATGCACAATATATAGTTTTATTTATTTATAATCTCTTGCAGAAAAATCAACTCAAACACAAATTTAGTCAAAATTTAAAGAACTAGAACAAAATATTAAAATATAACTCAATTTTAATATAAACATAATTAGGTTGAGAAGATATTTTTTTTCAATTGATTTCATCAAAATTAATGATAAAATCATAAAAAAAAGAAAATAACAATAAAATTTTAAAGTAAACAAAATTTAGTGTCTTTGAAAATCTCATAGTTAAAATTGATCCTTAACTACTTGTAGCTCCGTGTAATCAAATTTTGACATAGATTATATTGAGAGAGAAAAATTAGACAAAAAGGGAGAAAATACTTAAGAAAGAAAGAGAAAACGGAAAGAAAATGAATAGGAAGAGCGGGGAAGAACGTCACGATAACTTCAATAATAGTTTTTATTAAAATCATTAACACAATTGACTTTAAATATTAAATTCCAGGGACCATTTAATTAAATTCTTAATTTTAATAATTACTTTAATGAATTATAAAGTTTAGTGACTTCTAAATTAAATAAATAGAGGCATCTTGATATTAAGTTTTGCATTTTTATTATTTTTTTCAATTGACAATTGTAGGTTGAATCGTGCACATAGTTAACGCTGAAGTCTGCAACTTCTGAGAAAGCGTCCATTTCTTCTTCTGTAAGATATCAATCACTATCACTACGCGGTTGGTTCCGGGAACAAAAATAGCCAAGAAAATTCACTTTAGTAAGTAATAATAATAATTAGTCACACAATCAACATATTAAAATTGTGATTAAGAAAATTTGAAATTGATTATAATCATAACAGTTAACCAATATTATCGCCTAATATTTTTACATCCCATATTTCTTTCAGATTTGGTTATTTACACTTATAGCCCCACTCATCTCCCGATGATAATTATTATTCTCCCTCTTCCATTCTCATATCATATTTTCTCACTATCTCTTGCCTTACACTGCTATATACATTTTCCAGGAAAGTTCAACTCTTCCTGGAAAAATTTCTGATTTAATTCAGACCCAATTTCTTTTTCCTCTTACCAGAATACCCATTTCATTTATTCTGCAAAATCTGTATATATTTATATATACATACAAAAAAAAAATCATAATTTGCTTCTGAATTCCAATGGGGCAAGGGCAATCCAAAGACGAGTTGCTCTACCAGCAAGTTAGTTATGGGCAGACCGAAGGAATCAAAACCCTTCACAGAGAAGGTGCAGGCCTTGAGGTAATGAAACTGTGGCAAAATTTCAGGGGGAATTGTGAATTTTGTTATTATTATTGATGGTTCTAGGTTTGGATCGATTTCATGCGGGTTTTTATTGAGATTGGTGTGTTGATCTTTGATGCAGTGGAGGGACAAAGATGCGAAGACCCCCTTGATTGTTGCTTGTATGAATCCTCATCTTTATAATGTTGCGAAAACATTGATAGAACTTGGAGCCAATGTCAATGCATACCGTCCTGGTATTGTTCTCTTTTCTGTTTGTTATGGTTTCTGGATTCATTAATTGTCTTGTTGGGAAATAGTGCTCACTACTTTTGATTGTGAATTCAATTATTTCAATTTCTGAGAAACAGGATGCTGTGGTAAATTTTCATTTGATAACAGTGATACTTCGTAGTAGAAGTAATTTAGTCCTCAGAGTTTTCTGGTAATGAGGAATAGTTTAGATGTTTACATGACCTGTAGATTCCTTAGTTGAGATGATTGTCTTCCTGGTGTCTGCTGCACCGCCATCCTTAAATTTTTCGAACAAGAATTGTAATGGAAATTGAACACTAAATTTGATTTATGTTTGGTCTCATCTGTTGGATCTAACTTTCAAGTGTTGTTTAGGTCGTCATGGTGGGACTCCATTGCATCATGCAGCTAAAAGGGGTTTTGAAAATATTATCAAGTTACTTCTTTTGCATGGAGGTATGGTCAAGTATCTTTAATAATCAGCATTACATGATTACTTTTGTTCATTTGAATTCTAGAAACTCTTATTTATATGGGATTTACCGATCAATTTTTCAGCTAATCCTTTAATATTGAATGATGATTGTCTAACTGCTCTGGAGGTTGCCAGGGCCAAAGGGCATGGCAATGTTGTTCGTACAATTGAGGTACAAAACCTTTGTAATGTAACATCGATTTTTTTTTCTTTATCCTGACACCCAAAGCATGAGTTCTTCAAATGATGATTTTTGGCTTGCAGAGTCATCTATGCTTGTTCTCCGGTTGGTTGCGTGAGTTTCATGGACCTGGGTTCTTAGAAGTAGTAGCTCCTCAGTTGTTGTCAAAAAAAGTGTGGGTATCATGTGACATTGTTGAAGCTTCTAAGTTCACTTTCACATTTGCTATTTTATGGCTAGTTGTTCTGCCTTTATTTCTCAATGGGTGGACTTGCATGCAAGCAACCTGCAAATTAGTTTTTTTTTCAGTTGTTTATAAAATTGGTGTTTATGCTCACTATTGATTAATTTTGTTTTCAGTTGGGTGGTTGTTTTACCAGTGGGCTCCCGAAATCTTACCAAACCTTACAAGTTGGAGCTTGCCATATATTCTAATTTGCAGGTATTCATAGTTAATTATTTTTGCTTAACATTTTCAACACACAGAAGATAACATGTTTGTTTCCATAAAAAGAAGATATTTGAGATACTAAATCAGTTTACATTGAAATGCTTCTAACAATATATGTTTGCCCTTTACCTAAGACTTAGAGTTTGTGCTTTACAGTATTTATTATTTTGAATATTCTTTATTGCTTTTATTCTTTCCATGTCATTATATGAATTTTCATTTCTTCTCTAATATATGAAATTAAATAAGCAGGACGCACAACCACGTTCAGTAATTGCACTGTGGAAGGCCAATTTACAAGAACCCAGGCTACACCAGTCTGATCCGTTAGTGACAATTGTTGATCACACTACTAGTATTCCCTCATACTGTGCTCTTTTTTCCTTTCCTGTAAGGTTGTCAAACTCAAGATTTAGTTAAACTCATGGAGAATAGTAAACTTGAATCTAAACTTATAGAAGTTTACATGCTTTAAAAATTCATCTAGAAAATATATATCAGTACCCTACTCAAATATAATTCAATGGAAATCCATAAATAATATTGAATATTCTACATAATGGAGCAAACAAAAGTAATCAGATGAAAAACATATCTCAATTCTGGAACCAACTGTCATATTATGCTGGCCTATTACTTTTTCAATAAAACAGAACTCAAAGGAAACATTGAAGGATAGAAAACATAAAATTATCCTCATAGCCTAAAAATAGAGCAAAAGGAAAATAGTGGAGATAAAAAAATATAAATTAGCTTTATAAAATCGATGCATCCCAGAGAATGGAGGCAACTGTACTGAAAGTACACAACAAAATCAACAAAAGCTGTGTGTTTTGACTCTCAAACCATGTGCAAATCCTATAACTCTTTACTTAAATTGAATGAATTTGTGAGAAAAAGCTGGTTAATATGGAGTTAACTGATTTTTGACAAAGCTTCCTTGAATTGAACGAGTTTGAGAAAAAAAACTGGGTTTTCAAAAGATTTAATTTTGTTTTTTTCCAAAGATCTTAAACTCTTTTGAGAATAAAGACTGAGACTTAACTGGAGTGTGTGACAACCATGGTTTTTCATTCAAAAAATGTTTTCTTCTTGACTGGCTTTGACATTGTCTATTTTGTCTGCTTCTGTCCAGAAACACGCATTAGACTTGGGCCTGCAAGTGAGAATGAGAAGCAACAACTTACATGGTTTTCTAATGCTTGCAAAGGAATTCCTCAGGTATGTCACATGCTATGTACACTGATTCTATTATAATTGTTATCTTTGCTTTGCTTAGAGAGTAATTTTAAATCACTATTAGAGTTTTTCTTTAGAATGTAGTTCGTGATGATTGTCTATTTCTCAAATGTTAACCCGTAAGGAAGAGTATTGATTCTTTTTCCCCGAAGAAGAAAGTGATTAAGATAACTTAAATGTCAATTACATGTTTCTGAAATTTTTAGTTTAAGGATAACTTTTAATTTGGCACATTTCTCCCTATGATTGTTAAAATATTTTGTTTTTTCATTTTTAATAATTATTTAAATTATAGATTAATTGGATTAATTTTGTTTCACGACAACCATGATAAAGTTTTATCCTACTAGGTGACGTTGACTGCATAAATCACACAAGGTCATTAGACTCGGTTAAATGATTAATTACATCTTCAATATAGTCATCATGAAATCTCTTTTAATAACTTTAATAATGTCTTTCTTGGGTTCCTCTCCTTTTTAACATGACTAACAGCCATGGATATACTTTCTTCATTAATGCTTTTAGTAGCCTTCTTTGTACATGCCCTATCGATTTTTGTAATCTTTTCCTTAATCCGTGACGCACTAATATATCCTCAAATACAATCAAAATTTCATCTCGTTTTATCTTCTGTGTTCACATCAATCCTAGCATTCTCATTTCTTCTAATTTCACCTTTTTCTCTTCTTTTTCCCTTTAACATTCACTGCATAATAATATATCCAAAAATTTGACTTAAGCAAAATTAAATTGAGTTAACCTCAATTGAAGTTGGTAACAAATAATTCGCTATAACTTTGAAGCTATCAAAGTTGAAAAAAAATTAACTCATAATATCTTTTTTAGTTAACTGGAATTTCACGTGAATTTTGTTTTGCCTTCAAGCTCGGTAGGTACATTAAAATTACAAATACCTCCCAGTTTCTTTCTCCATTTTAACTATCCACTTGGATCTGGTGTGACAATGTTCTCATTATTTTATAATATTCATTTCAGATATTTGAACATATCCTTTAAAAATGTTATTAAGTGGCCAAATTAAGTTTTCTGCAACTTTCACACCCAGCATTTGATGCTCTATAAATGTGATACTAAAAGATGGAGGGATCCTTTTCTCATTGAAAACCACAACATAATTTTTTCTGACATCTACCAACTATTAAGATTAAAATGTAATTAGTTATAGAAGATTTATCTATCTCGTTATTTCCAGAGAACCAAGACATTGTGCATAGTGCAAACATTCTTTGCTTTTGTTTATCCAGAATGGTTAAAACATTCCGATTCCCCTTTCATCTGGATACAAACATTTCCTTTTCATATAAATTGGAATCTTTGTAGCATATACTATTACGGCCATTTTCATTTTTTTTATTTCCTTTTATTTATTGACGGACATTTTTCCTTTTGGACCACGTGCTATTTGTTGTTTTTTATCATTAGAAGAAACACTGATTTTTATTTCACCTTAGTTCATTTGTAACTGCAAAAAGGTTCATAAAGGTTTTCAGATAAGTTTTGAATTTTGATGCATGACTTCCTTGCTAATTGCATGATGCATTATTCTTCGATCACCAGGCAAATCCAGCATTCTTGCAAAACAATGCGCCTCCAGGTCCACCCACAGCGCCACCAGCTGCAGAAGACACAGAGTTAGCTATGGCCATCAGTGCATCCCTTCAGTCTGCCATGCCGGAGAGGCCACCCTATCCTGATACACAACCAAACTTTGATGCAAGCTCTTCAAGCAATGCAGTGAATACAGGCAATCATGGTTTTCTTGGCACACCAAATTCAAATACAAGTGATAGTGAGTTGGTGCAAGAAGTTAACCCTGTGAATGCACCTCCAAATGGTCAGCACCTCCAAAGCCATGTGAATGCTAGTGGTTTGGATTTCGATCCATCTGCTCCACCAATCGCCGGTGATATTCCAACAGATGGCCCCGTTCAGTATCCATCAATTGATTTAAGCCCCGTTGATATGGCATCTTCAGATGTTGAGAAGCTTCCTAATGAAGGAAAAACTGCTAGTGGAAGTGGCTCATCATGTGTGATATGCTTAGATGCTCCAGCAGAAGGGGCATGCATTCCCTGTGGTCATGTTGCTGGATGCATGTCTTGCTTGAACGAGGTGAAATCAAAGAAATGGGGTTGCCCTGTATGTCGAGCTAAGATAGACCAGATCATTAAGCTATATCATGTTTGAGATTTGAAACGGTGTGGAGAAGTTACCAATGTTTGTGCAAGTTCTATATATTTGTTTAAAAATGAAAATTTTCTGATAGAAAAGAGACATAAACATGTCTATACTAGAAGAGTCCAAGTCCGCATGGGGGGGTTTTGTGAATATGTTAAATTTATATGCTTTAATTCGATGTATCTGGGGATTCAAATTAGCTCTTCTGGAAGCTCAATTGTGGAGTGAAACTTGTGTAGCTGCGGGTCTCAATTGTCCAGTTATGGTTCTGCATCTAAGAGACCATGGGTGAAATACAGTGTTCCCAGGATTCCTGGGATTTGTTTTCAAATCTATGGCATTTTATATCCCACTATTTAATGTTTGCAGTTCTTTCCTTTACTAAATTTTATGCTGAAATGTTTGAGTTGGAAAATTCTCCTTCCACCTCCATATTTCTCCCTGTCTACATAACTAATTATGGAAAAAATCAGTTTTATTTTTTTTTTAAATGTTAAAAGAAATATAACTTCATACTTTTAAATAACTTATATTCTCATATTCGTGTATGATTGGTTTAACGAAAAAATTAGTTGTATTCAACGTTATGTAAAGATGATTTTTTTTTTAATTTTGTACTTTACTTTTATACCTTGATAGTTTCTTTTTTTTCTGGATGTGTCTTAAAAAAAAAATAAAAAAAGAACAAAAACATAACTAACATCAGTATCATAAAAAATTTATTTTAAACACCAACTTTCCCCACCATCACTTAAAAATATGAAAAAAATAAAGTACTATACTTTCCAAACATACTCCAAAGAGTTAAAAAAAGTTATGAAGATGAAAGTGGGGAGAGGATTTGTTTTTTAACTTTATAACATGTGATTCATTTTATTTTAGTTGTCTTATTTTTTTATTTTTTTTTCTATTTTTGCCCGTGTCCAGAAGTAGTTTCTCTTACTGACAAGTTTTAGTTCCCAAGTTTTTGAAAATTTTCGTTTTAGTTTGATAATTAAATAAAGTTAGTTCTTTTTTTAATCCCTGTTAACCTTTGCCTCGTCATCATCCACACAAATAAGAACTTTTGACGTAACATTGAAAATAATCTTGGTATTTGAAACTAAAATGAAAACAAGGTACCAACATAGGATATTTTTAAAAGGATCAAAATAAAAATAGTTATTATATTAACTAAAAGTTGTTTGAAATCAACTTTTATACTTTTGCGTGGTTTACTTTGTTGACACAGCTTTCAAATATACTATTGTCTTATGTAGCACATTTCACAAAATTTGCCGGTTTTTATTTTTATATTAATAGGTAGTACGAAGAAAATAATAAAAATGAATTAGATGTGCTATATTTAAAAGATAGTTAAATTAACTAATTTTGTTGGTTTGTATGATTATCCTAGATATGTATTTTATTAAGATAAGATTAAATGAAGTAGTATCTATAACACACTTGGTATGGAATGGGTTTCATTCAAGATAACTAAGCAAAAAAAATTATAGATATATCCTCTTCATTATAAGATTATATACGTTTTTAATTTTTAAATTAGTTCTAATTTAAATTAAAAAATTTAGTAATTAGAGAGTTGAAGTTGTAAAGTTAAAAAAATACAATAACTCAAGAGAAGATCCCCAACAAATAACAAATACTTTAGCAAAATAAAAATAAAATTTTTAATCATGATATACTCATATTTATTATATATATATATATATATATATATATATATATATTAATTCCTTTTAGGTTCGACTCTAGGACATGTATTTACTAGTATATCATTACACAAATAATAAGTATAGAAGGGTAAACTAGCAAAATGAAATTATTGTAACACCAAATTCTTTCAATTCATTTAACAATTAAATTTACAATTTAACTCAGTCCATTATTACTTCTTTTTTATTTATATAAATATATATATATATATATATATTAAGAGATATTTATGAAAAATTATTTATTTATATATTTCGGAAGAGAGATTATACAAGTTGTATCATAAGTTAACATTTCTTCATACAAGTATTACAAATTTTTTTAACCTTATAAGTAGAGGATAATTTTAAGGCATTAAAAAATCTAAAACTTATGGCTTGCTAGATGTAAATAAACTCTCCTTCAACTTTTTAAATTTGATGTCTTAAAATATGTGACTTAGATTTTCAGTGAATTCATTGATCGCTTTCATAAGTTTCAATACTTAATATACAATTTGAAACAATGGTTCATATCTCCTGGATTTCTAACCTCAATTTCACACATTTTACTTAGCCATACCATTCTCATTTCCATTATGTATATGCATACAACATAATTTAATTTAAATAGAAAAATAAAGCATACAATTCAGTATTATATGCATACATATAACATTCACATCTAGAAAAGTTAGGAAAGATACTTGAATGAAATTGAATTTAAAAGCAAGGAAGTTTCCTTCTCTATTATCACTTAAGGAAGGATATCAAACAATATCTTAGCTTAGATGAACATAGTTCCGATCGAGTGAAAGTATGGGATGATACACTCATCTAAGTGACTAATACAATACTTTCGCTTAAGCATCTCAGATTTCACTGAGCGAGAATATCAAATGATACACTCACTTAAGCAACTCAGAGGATACTTTCACTTAAGCATGTCTGATTTTGCTTAGTTAGAGTATGAGATGATACACTCAATCTAAGCAACTTAAGCAATACTTCCGCTTAAACGTCTCTAATTTTGCTAAAAGTATGATGATACACTTACTTAAATGACTCAAACAATATCTCTTGCATAAGAACAAGATAACTCCAAAAATGAAACTACCACACTTTAACCTAGAACAACATTCTTACCCCAATACCTAAAATTATTTCTTACAAAAAACAGTAAATGAATTTCCCTTACTTTTAAAAACTAAAAGAAAAGTGAAAGTTTTCGACATGCAAAACAATAACTTCAATCCTCAACTTGCAGCAGATGAACTCCAAACTCACATACAACAGGAGGATTCCAGACTCACATGTAATAGAAAAACTTCAGAATCAACATGCAACCAAAGAACTTCAGACTCAACATGCATCATAACATTATTCTACCGAAACCTTCACAAATGAAATATATCATATTTCAAATCCATCAATTAAGATAATATAAGCTACCTTTCCCTACCTTAAACTCTTTATTCTAAATAAACGTTCAACCCAAACAAAAAGAATCCATCAACATATTTAGAGGATTCGATTAAAAAATTATTAGATTAATTATTTTTAATTCTCTAACTATTGCAAGACACTAGAAGATATTTAAAAGACATTAGGTTTGAATATATGAAAATAAAGAAATGATAGACTGAAAACTTAGAAATAGAATCAAAGAAAAAATGGGTTCAGAACAAAGAAAAGAATTAAAAGATTGAATGAGAGATCTTATGACATATAATTCATTCTTAATATTTGGTGTATAAGTTTAGATTACGAAAATAAAAGAAAAAAAAGTTGATTAGACGGGTAAAACACAACTGAATCCGATAAAACTTAAAAACAGAGAAAAAGACTATGCTAGAGTCTCCGTGAAGTGTAAAGAAGATTCTCATTCTCTGTAATTATAAAGATTAGACCTTAAATTTTTCTTCATTTCTAGGAAGAATTAGCTTAGTAAAAAACCTAGTTCTTTATAGTTTTTTGTTTTGTTTTTTTTTTATATTTGTGTAATTCTTAATGCACAATCAATTAAAGGCATAACATTTTTAATATGCTTTCAAAATAATTATCATGAAAGTTAACAATTTTCAATTATATGCTAAAGTAAAATTAGCTGAAAATGCAAAGAATCTTTAAACATTTTATATATTCATCCATGTACTGTAAATTAAAATCTTTAATTTGGAATATGAGTATCCCACTTATTTCTACTTTCTATTAGTCACTACAAACACTCTCTTTTTCATTCAAGATTTCACACACTGTTTACAATTATAAAATAAAATATCACTATTTATTTTTAATAAAATATTAATATTAATTATCTGCTATACATAAATTAAAGGCCAGTCTCAGTCAAATTGAATCCTTCATTTAGATAATTACAGATGAGATTTAATGAATAGTTTAATATTTTTGTGCTTCTTTTTAAACTGTCCGTTTCTTAAAAGACTTTTATTTACTTCATATAAAATAAATGAAATGAGTTACTCTAAATACAAGTATCTTATTTTATATAAAATTAACACAAATTAATTATATGATAGGTGCACTTTAATGATTTCAATTCCACGTTTCGAAATTAAAGAAAAAATATTTTATAAAAAATGTCAAAGAGTAATTTAAGTATTTTTTATGTATGAAATTTAGGAAAAAAAGCATGACATTGTAAAAAAAAACTATCGTTAATTCTTAATTCATAATACATTCATGAAATTCAATAATGATTTTTTAATATTTAATATTGTTTAGATTTGAATACCCATCAAATACTAAATGTAATACTCAGAAATTAATCTTATTTATAGTTGTAGGAACTTATTGAAAGAAACAAGAGAAGACAAAATGTTGTAGAAACTGATTGAAGGTAATTGCACAAGATTGCAAAACTGTTGAGCTGATCTAATTTATTTTGATTTACTTCAATAATATATATAATAAAAATTACAATTACTGGAAGTTATAAAATAGGAATACTAACGGCCTTATAAATTGATCATTAATGCAATAATAACGGTATAATAGTTTAAGGGTAATAAAATCAGAATTAATAACCAACATCCTCCCTTAATTCTGATTTGGAACAACTTTCATGCCCAATAGATCTCTTACCCATGTTCTTCCCAATTTGGTCTTGCAGAAAGTGATATCGAATATCAATGTGTTTACTTTGATGAAAAACTTGATTTTATGCAAGATTAATTGCAGAGACATTGTCAACATAAATCTTAATTGGAATATCTAGATTAAAACCAATTTGAGTCATGATATTGTTTTTCTCAATTCCCATCAATTCTTCATTCATAGCCTTTTGCCATTTGGAGTGTTGAATGGCATCTGCAAGTCTCACAGGTTCTGAATATGCAAGAAAAGCAAAGTGAACCAAATCTCCATTGTCATCAACTTCATCATCAAAATTTACTTCACAATCTTGAAGGTGTACAGGTTGTCGTTGATGCCTTCTTGGTCGCTCCATCATAGTTGCAATTGGAGCTGCAACTTCAGGTTGAACTGCGGGTGCTTCAAGAATGACTTCATCATCCACATCATCGTTCAAAACATAAATATATCATTTTTTTTAATCCATTTCAGTTGATGCATTCCATTGACATTCCTCATCTTCGGAAAATGTAACATCACGACTAACAATCACCTTCTTTGTCATTGGATTGTACAGTTTGTATCCCCCATGCTTATATCCAATGAAAATGGTCTTTATTGCCTTATCATCCAACTTTGATCTTGCTGCCTTGGGGACATGAGCATGAGTAATTGACCCAAATACCTTCAAGTGTTGCACATTGGGTTTGAATCCACTCCATGCCTCAATCGGAGTTGTGTTAGGAACACTCCGAGTGGGTGATCTGTTTATCAAATATACCGCACATGT
>Ga0123342_1004200_pt1 | contig 22280 bp, 9 predicted proteins | sample Turbeawhitnodule_FD_89960 | JGI IMG/M metagenome (GOLD analysis project Ga0123342, IMG submission 89960) | Root nodule microbial communities of legume samples collected from Mexico - Turtle bean Mexico white nodule | ecosystem: Host-associated > Plants > Roots > Nodule | place: Mexico: Nepantla... | reverse complement strand
TCATAATATAAATATATATAAGTTATATATATATATATATATATATATATATATATATATATATATATATATATATATATATATATATATATATATATATATGTAGAAGACCTATTTGGGGCACCTTTTGGGAGTGAGATGCTCGTTTCATCTCTGTATTCTTCTCATTTCTGTTTTGCATTGGTGCACTGCGTTTTCAAAAGCTTCCTGTGGAATCGTCTCCTATTTCAATCCGTGCTGGACCAATCATTATACCAATAATCAAGTCTTCATTCAACTGGTGGAATACATTCCATTAACCTGGGAGCATTAGCTGATCTGGTACATCAATGCATTCTCCTATGCCCATTTCAATGTTGTCTAACTTTGCTAACTTCCCCCTCTCAACCCGTATCTTGTTTGTTCTGGAAACACATCTTCCTATTTCATCTTTTCCCGAATCTCAGGAATGAAATAGAAGCTCAATAAGGAATAGCAAAACCTAGTTTACTTGCCAGCTCAAACTGGATGCAAACTTATGGTTGATGCCATGGAGAATATAAAGCCCATATGCGAAGTGGAAAAAGTATCTTTTTCTCTTTCTATATATATATATATATATAGATAAATAGATAGATACAGATATATCCATCTTCTGTCTGAATAACACACATGAGACACTGTTCAACCATAGTTCCACAGCCTGAACCATCTAACATGACAATATATTTTTACTAGTTCAATAACTAGTCCAGCTTTTAAATTTTTAACATAACTCTGCTAATAGATATTTACTTTTCTTATGCTCTTGCATTACAAGTCCATGAAGGGAGCTCATCCCCCAAAATGTTAGCTTATTGGGTGGGAGAGTCTTATGACTTAAGTACCACATTCAGCTTTTTTTGTTTGCTTACTGCTGGGTATAGCATAATTTAGGACATTTTCCTTAAGTAAAACACTCTTAAAATAAGTGAACATTTTCTTTGGCAGGAGAGAAGGGCTTTTTTTACTTTCTATTTAATGTGTATGAACTCCTCTATTTTTATTTTGTTATTGAACTTCATTGTTATTTATCTTTGGCTGGAGAGAGGGACTGGGGCAAGGTAAGTCACTGAGAGGAAAGAAAAGGAAGGAAGGATATAACAAGTCGCCATGAAGGTCCTTCCTCCCTCCAAATTTAGTCAGCATAAATTAAAGAATAGTTGTTTAGGATTTTCACTACCGACTTAGCATTACAATCAGTTTTCTTTTATTTTTCTTCCCTATCAGATATTTTTTGAACTATATTAATTAAATGTGTGTTGCTTAGGATTGCTTCCAGCACGGAGGATTCGACTGCAATGACTATTGAATTCCTGCGGGCAAGATTGCTTTCTGAAAGGTCCATCTCAAAAAGTGCTAGACAGAGAGCCGATGAACTGGCAGAAAAGGTATGTTAAGTTTAAGTTTCCTGTATTATGGAGTTAAACATGCCTGATCCGTTTTAGGGACTGTTTGGATACTGGTCAGAAGAGTTTTTTGAGAACTTCTCTACTAGAAATATAGAGTTTTTTTTTTTTTTCAGTAGAGAAGCTCTGAAAAGCTCCTCTCACTTTGTACCCAAAATGGCCTTTAATGCTCCCTTATTGACACTAAATGTTTTCTCCATTATTTTAATCAGGTCATGGAATTGGAGGAACAACTAAGGATGGTGATTCTTCAGAGGAAGATGGCTGAGAAGGCCACTGCTGATGTTCTTGCCATTTTGGAGAGTCAAGGGATAAGTGGTGTATCTGATGAATTTGATTCAGGCTCAGACCTTGAAAATCCTTTTGATTCTAGTATGAGTAATGAGTGTGCAAAAGAGGATGAGGGGCCTATGAAATCAAAAGGAAGACAACATGGGTCAGATGAAATGTCTGGTTCCAATGAAGATTCTTCACTAGTATCCAGTAAAAGTTTGTCCTGGAAAGGACGCCATGATTTGTCCCATTCTCTTGAAAAGTACAAGACCAAGAGTACTAATGTGAGGAGGCAAAGCAGTTTTTCATCTTTTAGTTCTTCACCAAAGCATCGCCTTGGAAAGTCATGTCGCAAGATAAGACATAGGCAACCCAGGTAAGTCGTAACCTTTTTTCTTTCTGATCAAGTTTTTTATCCCCATTATGTGACTAGTTTCCACAGAGAACACTGATATTTTCCTGCTTGTTCTTCAATTAACAAAAAATATGCTTGTTTCTAGTTTAGACTTGGTTCCAACTAATAGGCTTAGGGCCTTTCAATTACCAGGGTTATGTTATACCTCTGGTTGCTCAGTTACTGTTTTGCAATCAAATCTGATTTTAAAATAACTGTGCCTATAAATTTGGTTTTTCTTTTGATAAATTCTTGATCCCTCATTTTTTACATATCTTTTGAGGAAGTGTCTCAGAAAATTGGTAATGCTAAAAGTACTAATAAATTAGTTTTTCTGCCTGAGAGTGTTTATTATATTACTTTTTATAGTCTTGTCCTCTATGCTCCAAATTCATATATGAATAACCCCTGAATGTAATTTGCATTTTTTTTTTCTCTTGTAACACTTGTCTTCCTTATTGCTTGTGAAGTTGATAAGTATGTTTTGTATCCCAGGTCAGTAATGGAGGAGTCTAGAGGCAAGTTTGTTCATGTTAACTGCCAAGTAAATGAACTTGTATCCTCTTCTGAAGGATTTCCAAATTTCCGAGATGGTGGATCTAACATCCTGAAAATAGAATCTAAAATTCAAGAAGAGGATGGATCAGAGGCAAACCTACTTAGCAAAAATCATCGCATAGATGGATATGGAAGAGAGAATGAAATGGAAAAGGCTCTTGAACACCAAGCCGAACTTATTGACCAATATGAAGCAATGGAGAAGGCTCAAAGAGAATGGGAGGAGAAGTTTAGAGAGAATAACAGCACAACACCGGTATGATTCAGCTAGACTTACCATATTCTAAGTGTTTTTTCTTGAAACTTGGTGTTTGGTTGTTGCATTTATGACAATTGCAGGAAGGTTGAAATGATTTTAGGCATAGTTTGACATTAAATCAGAATTAGAGACTCCAGTTTAGTTTATAAATGTTTCTATGTAGAGAATGTCATTTAATTTGTGGCAATGTGCTATTTATTCTAAATTTTGCTACATTTGGTTGGAGCATAACTCATGTATCTTTAAGGAGATTTCATTGGATCAGCTGATGGGGTTATGTTAACAATTGGAAGTATGGTGGATCTCGTTGAAAACTATGGCAGCTTTAAAGCGCTACTCTCTAGTGTGGTCGAAAATTTTTGGTGGCACCATGTTTTCAATGTAATGCCAAATATAGCATAGGTGATTGACTTCTATTTGGTGTAAAGCAAATGTTCTTCCTTTCCTTTAATCTCGAAGGATTTGTTAGCTTTTCTTCATTGGTTTTTATTGTCTTATTTTAATGTTTGTATTCTTTCTTACAAGAGTTTGGTTAAGGGAGGAGAGCACAGTGATCTCGTGCAATATACTAATTGTACAGTGTTAGACTGTTAGTCAATGTTGAGTAAAAGTTACTTGTCTTTATTTTGACATGAGTAATTGCAATTTGCAAATTTAATACAGGAAATAGATGTAACAAAAATATCATCTTGAACACAAAACATAGGTGCATTGGACAATCCTTCAGGTCCTGAAAGGCTTGAAGTGTTATTTGTTGAAAAGTACAAATTTTATTATAATTTCATTTGCGTTTGCAGTTGAATATATTTGATAAAATTAAAATGAGGACAATGTATAGGTTTAATCTGCCTTGTGCTAAATTCAAATTTAATTAGAAGAATGTAGTTAATTATAATAAGCTCTTGAACGCATATTCCTATGGATGCTTTAAAGAAAGTTAATGCTGAAGGTTCAAGATTAGTTTTATATCTCTTATTTTTACCAATGTATTTTGTAGTTGTCATTTATGGTCTGTTTGGTAGAGAGGGGAGAAATAGAGTATGTGGAAATAAATTTAATGACTAGAAATAAAATAAAAAATTAAATGTGTTTGGTTGAAGAGAAATAAAGAACATATGAGGAGAGGGATAGAGAGAAGCGTGAAAATGAGTGAGAGATAGAGTAGAAAAGTGTTTGCTTAGATCACCTTTTTAATTTTCTCTTCGCTGCTTCTCTCACCAAACATACTAACTTAAATCCAACCTCTTAATTTCCTCTCCTCTCCGACCAAACATAACATTAGAATTAGAGTAAGTAGTGAAGTAACTTATTAAGTAACAAATAGGAAAACTGTTTTTTATCCAAAGATTATAGTAAGCTCACATGCAAAAATATGGAAGACCTTTGAAAAAGTAGATGTAGTGAACAAATTCAATGAAACACATGTATGAAGCTCGGTTTGATCAAAATGTTTGAGGTAGAGTGTTTTTTGTGTATTATATGTCAGCTTTTTAATCTATGCTTCCACTATATTAAACAAGTAATAATTTCATTCTCCTGATGGTTCAGTTAATACAGTTCATGTTATTTTCTTCTATTAACCTTGTGCATCTGATGATTTTATGATTCAAAATAGGTTATTTAATGCTTTCTCATTCCATGTAAATCACCTGAAGTCTCAAACTTAGTTTTGGATCCTAAATTATCCAGGATTCATGTGACCCGGGCAATCACTCAGATATGACTGAGGATAAAGATGAAGGCAAGGTTCAGATTCCATATGCTGCTAAGGTGGTTACCTCAAAGGCTGAAGAGAGTAAAGGAGAACCCGGGGGTGTTTGCTTATCAGAAGAAAAACTCAAAGCTGAGGGCAGAGAAATTATGCCAAAAAAACACGATGATACAGATGTTTACAGAAACCAGAAGAGCACAACTTTTAGCACTTCTGATTTGCTTGGTCAAGAAAACTCACACTCCCCACTGAAGGGAAATCAAAATGAGATATTGGTAAATGGCCACTCTCAGTCTTCTGATATGAACCATCTAGATCAAGGTAGACATAGTTCCTTTCCAACTGATATTCATGGTGTCCAGCACCAACATGATGCTTCAAAAAACCAAAAGGATCTCTATGCATTAGTTACTCGTGAACAATCTCACCAATTCGATGGTGTTCTTGAATCTCTTAAACAAGCTAGAATATCCCTACAACAGGAACTTAATAGGTTGCCAGTAGTAGAGGGTGGGTACACTGCTAAACCGTTGCCTTCTGTTAGTAAAAATGAGGATAGATTTGAAATTCCTTTCGGGTTTTCTGGTCTCTTCAGACTACCAACAGATTTTTCTGATGAAGCAACTCCTAGATTCAATGTCCGTGATCCAACTACTGGATTTGGTTCAAACTATCATCTTAATGGAACCATGTCTAGAACTTCTGTTGGTCAGTTTTTCACCAATCCTCCTCACTCTGGCAAAATGTTGATGAGCCCGTCTGCTAATGATCAAGCTCCTGCCACCCGATACTTAGAAAATGGGTCAAGATTTAGTTCTAGTCAGTCTCCTTTTGATCCTTTCTCAAATGGAGGTCCACTATCTTCCAGTAAATACTCGTATCCCACGTTTCCCATCAATCCCTCCTATCAAAATGCAACACCACAGATGCCATTTGGTGATGAAGTTTCAAGGCCCTATTCAAATAGCACAGTTGGGGTTCCTCTTGCAAATCGTTTCTCATTTAATGACGATCATTTAAGATGAAACATGTATATATAATTTCATTAGGTTAGCAGCTAAGCTTGGTGTAAAAGTAATGGTTTTTATTTGTTATGTACTTTAAGGTGATTCTCTGTATTCTCTATAGTTGTGTTGGGAAGAGATTTTTGTATGACAAAATACACTCTAAATTATTCCATTAATCTGAACTGTTTTTACTTTAAATGCCGAACTGAACTATTTATTGGTCATCAAGATTGTCTGTCGCAGATTTATCTCTAGATTTGATAATTTGAACCTGAGATTAAATTTGATAATGTGAAACATGTTTCAGTGTGTTAATCTCACAGTGATAGAAGAAAATGGAGGGGAGGGTAGGGAAGGAGAGGGGATTTTTTTAAACCTTTTTGTTTAGTTCAGTTTTTAGGAGAACAAAATTCTTTTTTCTCTTCTATTTTCTGTTCCTCTTCAATATTGGAAGGATCAGGAGGAAAGAGGAGGTTGGAAGGATCAGGAGGAAAAGAGGAGGTTAGTTAAAATATTTTAAAGTATATTGATAAAAATATTTTTATTTATCTTTTAAATCTAAAATTATAAGTGTGGAAGAAAATTATTTGTGTTAATTTTTCCTCTTTTCTTGTGAACCAAATAAGAAAAGGATTATTTTGCCTCTTTTCTTTTAAAATTTCTCTCCTTTCTACCACACAATTAAAAAACATCTCTCCTTTCCCTTTCACTACCATCCCTACTTTAAAATGGCATCCCTTCTCTCTTGTTGAATTAAACATATTCTTGGTAGGTTGAAAACAAAATATAAACTGAGTTTAAATTATTGAATGTCATTTGATATGTGATTAAATTAATGAGTGACCAAACTATGGGTTTGGTTGAATAAAAGGTACAAGTGGTCGAGAGTTTTTTCTTCTAGAAATATAGATTCTTTCTAGCAGAGAATTTCTCCAAAGTTTCATAGTTTTATATTCAAACAGATTGAAAATGTATTAAGGTAAAAGGAAATTGATTTTGATAGACTTTTCAGAAGAAAACTTTCAATCCATTTTAAAGGCTCTGAAGTCAATCCAAACTCATGTTTTGTGATTAAATTTATCTGGTTTTGATCTCATTATTAGTGCACAGTATTACAAAAACCTAGCCTTGTTAACTAAAACCTGTTTCTGCAACATTCTGAGGCCTCTTGTCCCACCTCTTTGTCTCCTTGAGATCTTCCTCCTCAGTCCCAATCAATGCCTTGGAAAATTTCAACACCCTTTTCAGCTTTACTTCCTCCATATCATGTCATGCTTCCCACTAGCAAGCTCATAATTGAAGATTTCGGATATACTGACAAAAGCAACCGAAAAGATGGGTTTAACTCACTTCTCACTTTTTTTCCCTTCACACCTAAAGTTATGACTACCAAAGAAAATAAAAAGATTGATCTGCAAAATAATTTGAAAAATTTAACATTAATAAATAACAAATCTAGTTTTGAGTAACAACAAATTATTCAGAAATTTATAATTTTTTTAAACCAAGAGAGAACAAGTGAAATTGTTATGGATTTGTAGCAGCAAGAACCATGGCAAGAGATTTGGGGGGAGGTGAGATTGTTGATTTTCAATAGTCAAAGCAGAGTAGTCAGTTTCCATCAATCTCTATCTGATAAATAGTATTTTTTTTTTAATTTGAATAACAAAAAAAACTAAATTATATTATATATCGTCACATTTGTGAAAGGTTCATTGAGATTAGTGTAATGTCATTTTAATAACCTTTTGTCAAACTTAGTAAAAACTGGACCAAATGATTCTGAACCCAAATGGAAAAATATGGGAAGGTGTGACATCACAGAAGTACAACTCCACTTTTATGAAAAATACACTTATTAAACTTGTTCTGTTCCTTTCTTTTCAAAAGTAAAATACTACTAAAAAAAACAGTGTTTAAATAACATGAAAGTATGTGAATAACTACCAAGTAAAATAATAACACTTGAAATTATGATTGATTTTAAATTTTGTTAAATATACATGATTGATTTTATTATATTTTTTATTTGTTAATCTCAAGTTAACATATAGACTAAATTTGTAAACAAAAATAGATGAGTGAAAATTGGTGAAATTGAAAAAGGAGGAGATACAAGTAACTATCACATATAATTTCATAAAGAATCTTTCAATTATTAAATTTAAACTTGATTCTCACTTTATAACCACTCTCTGGTTTAATTAATCAAGCAATTATTCGCTTTCTACTCTATTAGTTTATTAGTTAATTGTTTAATCACTATTCTCTTCCTTGATTGGATCAAGAGAAGAAAAAAAGAGAGAAGAAAACCTTCTGATGTGATCCGAAAAGAAGGGAGAAAAAATTTCAATAATATACTAAAAGTACTACCTTTGTTCTTAAAATTTGCAAAGAAAGTAGAGCACATATTCTTTATTGGAAATTATCATTTTGACTCAACATCATAGGCACTAAACTTTTCTTTAGACTAAAAACACTGATCTTGTAGTTTTCGTTGAATTGATGAGACTAGAAAATGAAAAAAAAAAAAGAGAAAGTACAAGGAACATTAAGATTGTTTAATTAAGAAAAAACAGGAAAAAATAAAAAAAATGAATGAAAAAGTTGTATTTGATAAAATAAATTTGGTTATATATTAATATATTTATAAAATAATTTAGAAAATAAATATTTAAAAATAATTTAATGTAATTTTTTTTCTTCTGAAAATGTAAGTTAAAGTTAACATAAATGTTAAATTAAAGTAAAAATTTATCATAAAAAATTTAATAAAACAAAAATTATAATTTAGAATAAAAATATATTAAAATAAATTCTTAACAAATTAATTATTTTATTTATTATTTTAATTATACTTTTTTATAAAATAACGCATATATTAACAAAACAATAAAATTATTTTTATTGATTATTTTAATGTTTTTATTTTTTAACTATTCATTTATTATATAATAAAGTATATTAATAATATGGTTATCAAAATAATTACAATTACAAATATAATTGATTATATAAACATAAATAATAGTTAAATATTTATGAATATAGGTAATTATACACATTGATTATAACATATATTATAGTGATGAAAATTTAATAGCACAATTTTTTTTTAATTTTATATTTTTAATATATTTGCTTTTATATTTATATTTTTTATCTTTCCTTCCCTAAGCCAATATTTTGTTGGAAAATAAAATTAAAGACCACAAATTAAATTAAATTTGTATATTAATTCAGTTCATTGAGATTGTCCTTGGTCAGATAAATATTAGATGATAATATAAAAATATTTATGTTAGCACAACACTCTTGCCTAAATTCAAATAAAAAGTCTCCAGCAGCAGTGAGTCATCATCCTTCATCTTCTTTGTTTCATAGCTAAAGAACAGTAATCAAAACTTGATTTAGATCTAAAAAATCTTGATCATAACCATCATTACCCTTTTCTCTTTCTCACTCTCACTCTCATCAACTCACCCACTATGCCTTCTAGGGTTTGCTTTCTCTGTCTCACTGGGACAATACAACAGTCCCAATTCTCACCCTCTCATACCCCCATTCTCTGATTCACCCTTAACCTCCATACCCACCGAGAAAAGCATGCATCTTTAGTGCCACCGCATCTAGCCCACTTCAGATTCTCCTCTGAAACCCACGGAGGGAGATGCTGGCGGTGTCTGTTAGTGTTCACTTTTCAACTGGGGCCTTTTCATCTAGAATCTGAAATTGGAGGGTTCTTTATCAATTTGGGATTTTTTTTTATTGTGAAAAATGATTTCTTCTGGGATTAACTTGGTGATGACTGTGATTGGGTTCGCGGTGAGCACCATGTTCATTGTTTTCGTCTGCACCAGGCTCATATGTGCTCGAATTCACTTGAATGCTGCAAGGAGATCCTTTCCTATTGTCTCCAGATCCAATCTCAGCATGGTGCACATTTTTTGCGTTTTCAAGTTAATATTAAAATTTTCGTTACAGGATCATTAGTTTTTTGGAGTTTAAGTTGTATCCACTGTTAGTGTAAAAAACTACACTCGAAAATAATTAGAAGTCATGACTTTTATGGTAACTCCTGTGCAAGTCAACAAATTTAGCATAATTTCTATCAGTTGGTTGACAGAGTAAATTTTTTTCTTTCACTTTTGATTAAATAGTCCATTGATCAAATCGACCATGCACCTGGCAATAATGTAAAGGGTTTTACATTATCATCCAATTACAAAATATATTTGTTAAATTTACAATAATTATCTTAAAAGTGATACTAATCATGACACATACACACACATATTTTTTTTTACACTTTACACTGATAGAACACAGTAATTAAACTTTTTGATGCAGTACATACTTTGTGTTGTTTTCCCAATAAATATGATGTCATTTTATTTGAATTGGATTTATTATGAATTAGACATTTTTTCCGTGTTCAGATGGAGCGGGGTTGCCATGGTCTCGAACGCGTGACTGTAGCCAAATTTCCAACAAAGAAGTACAGTGACAAGTTTTTTGCTGCAGCAGAAAATTCTCAGTATGTTTTATATCTGTTTCTCATTTATTTATTCATTCATTTTTGTCCAACCTGTCTATGATGTTAATTTAATAATCTCTTACTGTATGATACTCTTATGGGAAAATAATATAAGGTACTTTATGCCTATTTCAGTAGTTAAGTTAAAAAGAATTGCAGGACAGGAATTTGTAATGAAGGTGTCAATCCCATATATTGAAAGACATTTAAACTACAGGAGGTTTTGCACCTTGTAAGGGGGTTATAGCCATTTTTTCTGTGGGTTCTGATGCCACCTCTGCTCCTATGTTCTTTAATTTAAAAATGTATGTATCGCGCATGAGAAAGTGATATGATGATAATATCTTCCATTGGCTTAGGACTAACTCTTATCTGGGTCTTGCTTAGATTGTCCTATCACCATCTCTTTTGTTGATTTCCTGCAAAAGAAGCTTATGTTAGAGTGAATTTCTTTGTTCTATACGATTATGCCATGGGAATGGATCCTCTCAAGTCTAATTTTATCATGACATGGTCATATTCATATTTTAAGTCCATCTCTTTCTTGGTAGACGATAGAAACAGGTGGGAACTATCTAATAGTATTTGTTAGGAAAGAGATGTTTACAAAGTTTAGCATGGCATATCACCAACTCTTACAAAAACTATTTATGATATGAATAACTTGCAGTGACCTCCCACAAGGTTTGCCTACTAACTACCTCTTTCTCTTCATATTCTGATGATCCTTTAATATTTCACACATACTCCCTTCATTATAGCCTCCTACACATTATGACAAAAAGGTAGTTATGTTCGCAAAACTTGTGGCATGCCAGTGCAATCTAATCATGTCATGAATTTGGAAATTTAAATACAGCTTTGGTAGTGGTTGGGCCTAATGGTCTGTTGTTATTCTTACAAACGATACAAACTGATATGAAGTTCTTATGTGTGTGGTTCATGTTGTAAGGAACTTAATTGAGGGGAGTGCTTTAAGTTTTTAACAAGTTTCAGATATGAGATTATTGATGACAGTTCTCATTCAGTTAATTATTTCCTGGTTTTGAACATGCAATATCATTGTTTTTGAAGATGCACAGTCTGCCTCTCAGAATACCAAGGTGAGGATATGCTGCGTATCCTCCCTTATTGTGGACACTCTTTCCATGTGACCTGCATAGACCTATGGCTGCAGCAGAATTCCACATGTCCCGTGTGTCGGATATCGTTGCGTGAATTTCCAGATAGAAAATGGTTAATGCAACCCTTGTTCAGCTCTGCTTTACAACCTGGCATAGAATCCTTTGATATGCGTCATTATCACTGTATGATGGATGATAATGGATTACCAGCAAGAACCCCTGACAACCATGGGGTGAATCCTATAGAAGAAGATAATTTTCCAGCTGAGGGTGGGGGAGCAGTTTCTATGGACAATATCACATGTTTAAGTGAGGGTGACTTCATTAAAGATGAGGCGAAGAAGCATGTAGAGAGTCCATCAAACTTCCAGAATTGATCGTTTTCACGGAAATCAAAGCTTCAATATGATACTTTCAAATCACACATTTAGTACAAAAGTTAATGTCTCAAAACTGGAGTGAAAATGTGAAAGGCATTAGCAGTCTGAAAGGATGGTTAATATCTTTTACTGTATATATAGCAGAGAACACCCCCTCTCCCGGGCTGGCCTTTACTGTTTTCTCCTCTGTTATTTTGTTGATCCTCGATACTAAACAGCATTTGAATTCTCTCTCTCTCTCTTTTCCCTTCCTAAGGCTAGAATTAGTTGAAGATCAGGTGGAGCTTTGGCTGTGTTCTTCCCCAGCAAACCTTTGTATCAATGCAAGCCATACTGTTCAATTAATGTATCTTGGCTTTATGTTCAACATTTGGTGATACCTTTATATTTGAAGGAAGATGCAATGAGTATGGTCCTTAGTTTCTTGTGAAAAATATTTGGTAGTTGTGTATTTGTGAATTGTGATTGGGCAAAAGGGTCAATCTAGAGGGACGGTTTTGAAGGGAGGAATGACAAACCTTTTTTGTGGCCCTCTTCACTTTTTTTTTTAGGTACGGGTGCAAAAGTTTGGCAATTTCTTCCTGCACCATATCATCTAAGACATGCACCAACATAAAATTTAAAAGACAATTTCATTTTTGCTTCTGTATGTAGAATTTTAGAACTGATTTTGAAAGTGATTGTTATATACTCTGGATTTCGATAAGTCATCGATATCTAGAAGTCATTTTCGTATTTCATTTTAGTTTTCGTATTTCATTTTAGTTTAGTCATTTTCGTATTTATTTTAGTTTTTGGAGACATTAGTTTCAAAACTTTATGATTTGATTTACGAATATGAATATTTGAAAAATATTTTTTTAAAATATGGATCAACTGATTTAAATATGGATTTGAATTGATATGCTGCATGGAGAATTAGTCCAAAAGTTTTTGTTTAAACTCTAACCTAGTGTATTTATAATAATATTTTTTAAATAGGATGTTTATTTATATTTTAACAAGTTTATAGATTTGACTTCCTATGTATACAATAATTCCAACAAATTAATATTTATATTTATTTACACAGAGAAGTTTGTTATGTCCAAAAAAATATTTTTAAATGGTCTAAAACTTTTTTTTTTAACTAGGTAGATTTTTATAAAAGTTGTAACCCAAGTATAATTTTTTTTACCTGATTTAATATAAGTGTTAATAGCCTAAAAGAATTTTCACCCTATTTTTTGGATCCTTTATTGTTTCACTTTTGTACAACTCAGATGAGAAATTTAAGTCTTCCATTGGACTGCTTCTTCCTGCACCCACCTTCCTTCTTGTGCCATCTCCATATCAAATGTGAAAATACCTTTTTATTCCTTTTGTGTCATCCCCATATATAATATATAATTCAAAACAATATTCAAAATACCTTTTTATTCCTTTTGTGTCATCCCCATATATAATATATAATTCAAAAGATGTTCTTTTATCCGAAAGTGTTTTTTAGTTTTATGAAATCTGGAAGTCCTTTTTAAATTTGAGATAAGCCTATGGATTATGTAATCTGGAAGCTAATCACGCATTTGAAAAAAGACTTCTGAATTACATAATTTGAAAACTAATCTCAATCTAGAAAAGAATTTCGGATTATGTAATTTGGAAGCTAATCAAGCATCTAAAAAAAAACTTTCGGATTACATAATCTAGAGGTTAATGTCATGTATAGAAAAAACTTCCAGATTATGTAATCCGAAAGTTAATCACAAAAGGCTTCTGAATTATATAATCCAGAAGCTAATTCGGAAACTAATCAAGCATCTAAAAAAAAAAGACTTTCGGATTACATAATTTAGAAGTTAATCTCATGTATAAAAAAGACTTCCAGATTATGTAATCCGAAAGTTAATAAGAAAAGGCTTCCGAATTACATAATTCAGAAGCTAATTACATAAGACTTCTGAATTACATAATAAAGAATATAATATTAAAGAATGATATTTTTGAAATACATAAACTTATGAGGTGCCACAAAAAAGTATGGAGGTGCATGAAAAAACAATCCTTCCTTTGATACCATGAAAGCTTTCCATTTTGGAGGGTTGAGATACTTTCTATACCTACTACTATTATTATTATTATTATTATTATTATTATAATAGTTGTTCTTATTATTATTAACAGACGAGTAATTACACTAGTATCTCTTATGTGTGTGTTTTTTAAATGCGTACAATCTCTTATCTTTTTAATGTTTATATTATCATTCTTTATAAAGATATAGGGTAATTTTTTTTAAATCATTAATAAGGAGTGTGTTGCATAAATAATTAAGAGAAGTTAATTTTAGATTAAAAAAAGATATTTGTCTAAATCTCTATAAGTTTGAGGAAATGTATAATGAGATTAAATAGATGTTTAAGTTTCTTAGGAATTTAAGTGTGTGAAGATTGATTAGAAATGAAAAAGTTGAATAATATATATAGAAAAAAAATTAAATAATTATTTTAGGGTTTTGAGTTAAAGATGGAAAAAAATACTACGGTAATTTTATATGAGTTTGATCATATATCTTTGGTAGAGCTATCTATTTGACCTATAAATTATGAATCAACCCTAACTTACTCATAGGCAATTACTTGCTGCACCTTTTCAATTTTGAACGTACACCCAATTTATATGTTAAATGACAAAGATGCTCTCAAATAAAAGAGTGAGTGTGGATCAAAAATATTTCCAAAACCTTTTTTTTAGAACACGTTTCTAGATTTGAATTTTTTGAATTTTTTTTGAATTTCGAAAATTCTTATTTGGAATGTATTTTCAGATTTTGTTTTTTAATTTTTTTTTTCTGGAACATACTTTCTGCATTTTAGGTTTGCTTTTTCTATAATGAGATTTTGATTTTTGATTTTTATTATGAAATTTTATTTTCAGGACACATTAATTTATTTTGGAAAGTATTTTTTGAATTATGAATTTTCAAATTCAAAATGAAGACTAATTTTGGAAATTTTAAAAGTGGATTAGCTGCATGTCACAATTGGTAAGGTGCAGGAAGAAATTGTCTACTCATAAAATAAATCTTTTTTTTATTGATCCATTTATCAAATGAGTGGGCTAAACTCAACTCATGTTTGACTTGGACCTAATCAAATTAGATCATTTATGACTTGGACCTAACTTGACATGAGTCCAAGATGATTCGTGCTAACCTTGGTTCAACATGACTCATCGTGACCTTGACTCGTCTTGACTTTGGTCCAGTCCAACATGGATCCAACTTGATATCGTCCCTACACAACCTAACTTGACTTGATCCAACTCAATCTTACTTGAATTGGATCCGACTAGATTTGACTAGAAACTGACTTGACCTAGTTCGACTTTAGCTGAACCCGTCTCAACCTAACTTAACTTGTCTCAACTTGAATTTAACATAACTCAACTAAACTAGACTTAGTGTGCCTTAGGCTCGATCCAACTTGACCTATCATGGGTCTATCTCAACCAACTTAATATGGTTTTAGTATGATCTAACTTGACTTAAACTCAACTTGACTAATATTAACCTGAATTTGGATTAAGTAAATAAGTTGTATGTGTATACATATTCTTTTAAATAATTTTTCTTTTCTTTTTTAAACAGGATTTTTTACTTTAAAGCATGATTCATGAGTTGTTTCAAAGTCATGGTTCACTATTACCAATCAAACATTTTCTTATGTATTTTTTTTTACTATGTGAACTTTTTTATGTGTACTTTCTTGCCTCACCTTACCCATTATGAGTAAAGGTTGAAGATTGGGCCAAACTAACATGTATACTGATTAATGTTAATCTTTATAATATCACTTAAAGGGAAAAAGTTTCTTTTAACACCAAATAGTAAATAACATACTTTTGAGAACTAATTATAATAATATAATAATATTTTAAATTAAAAAATAAAATAATATAATTAAAATAATAATTTATTGGAGTGTGAAATTGATGTGTTTTATTGTATATGGTGTTAAGTATAACCACCCATGTTAAAAATACTAACTTAAACATTCATTTATTTATTGATTACTGTATCGGTATGGACCGAGCGACTAACCAGAGTCTCAGCCTACCAGCAAACCAATCGACCCAGGATCTAGTCTCGGTGGACCGACTGATGGTATAAACCTTACCACACCTAAACAGACTCAACAAACCTAATATGTGGTTAGCAATTAGGTAATACAATCCTAAATACATACTCACTCCTTAACCTGGTCAATTACAGTAATATAAATAGCACATATTCCAAGGAGCAGGTACGTCATTAATTACTGTACACTCTCAAGTGCTGAACACCCCCTTTTGCTGACTTGGGCGCCGGAGTACCTTCTGCAGGTACCCCTATTCGGCATTCACCAGAGACCTGAAGAAGCAATACGAGAAGAGGAGGAGGAACGAGACTCAGGAACAAGTCAACTACCCGACAAAAGAGGTGGAGACGAAATCAACCAACAGTTCTCTAGGTCTCATCTCCCTAACAGAAATAATTACCATCACAATAATAGGAACACCAATCTAAACAATAACAAATTACAATCACCATACTAATTAAATTATAATATAAATTTTGTATTTGAAAGTTATTTATTATATAGAAATATATTATGGTGTGTATTAGAAATGGCAAAGTAGTTTGTATTTATGAGTGTGGAAAGCAGAAAGCAGCTTGAGTTAATGGCGGGAAAGTTAGGAGAGTGTGGTCCACACTCAACAGTTTCTTTATTTCATCACTGCTAAATGCCTCACACTTCCTTTTCTACTCCAACCAACAACACTTTCTTCCTCAACCCACACTATTGCTATTACTTTCACCATTTTTAATGATGCAATTATGCTACTCTTCAACAATTTTTTAACAGCTTTTATGCAACTCTCACAATACACTTTTTAAGGATTTAAAGTCAATCCAATAATTCTATAGACCTCTTTATTATATATATATATATATATATATATATATATATATATATATATATATTCACTTGTAGCATGTGATGTCATGAGGGTTATTTATGAGTTTCGTAGACTTTATCAAAACATTTCGACATGTATTAAATAAATGAATTAGAGTTTTCATGTAAAATTAGTTTAGAAATATCAATCGCTATCAAGACACGACTTTCTGACCATTAATTAGATGTATCTTACATAACTTTTTATTTGATCAGAGTAAACTTTTATGGTGATCATTTATTTTAAGGTTATAACAAAATCCATAGTATTTAATAGAAAAAGTTGTCCATGATATTTAACTATAACTAGTAATAAGAATAACAAAATTAAATATTAATAACACATTTTATAAATTTGTTTAAAATTTGTTGTAAAATCTAATTAAACATAAATTCATTAAAAAAATTATCTATATCAGTAGTCACCTAAAAAGTTATATAGGAAAGTATTCAGTTACAATTGAGATGGACATGTGATTCCAAAGTTTTAATTTATTTTTTCTTATAAATGGTTAGAAATTTATTATGAATAATATAAAGTATATTTTATAATATATAAATGAGTGTAAATTTTTAAGTCAATTTTATAAGATTGGATTAAGTTTTAAGTTTATTTCTTATGGTATCAGAGTTCATCTTAATAAGAGTTTGTTACTCTTATCACATCTATTGGATATCCTACATAAGCTAAAAATTATAAATTAGAACATTTCATAGTATATAAGTGAATGCAAATCTCACCTTATTAACCGGTTTTATAAGGTTGAGTTAGACTTAAAGTCAAATTTTTAATATATGGTATTAGAACCGTTTAAAAGCCTATTCTAGTAAAAATTTGTTAAGTTTATTATATCACTTGTTGTCGGACTGTTATCAAACCATTTATAAATATATAATTTCAGGTACGAGTTCTGGTCCAAAAGCTTCTCAAGCTCAAGCATTTACTTTTCTAGTTAGAGACCAACATCTTGGGGCTAATGTAGGATATGCTCAAGAACCTACAAGTTTAGGTAAATATCTAATGCGTTCCCCGACTGACGAAGTTATTTTTGACAGAGAAACTATGCGTTTTTGGGATTTGCGTGCTACTTGGTTAGAACCTTTAAGGGTCTAATGGTAACCTCCGCAAACTGGGGCACTCATTTGAAATTTAAAATTATAATGAAATTTGAAATTATAAAAGTGGATGAGAATTGGTTGAATATGATATGCTTAGGTTGAGGGAGGAGTGTGATAATGGTTGGGAATTTGTTGGACGGTGTGGATCTTGTGTCCTCAGTTCTCAACCTGTAAAATTAGAATGGTAGGAAGAGAGTGTGGACCATTCTAACCCCCACAAGGTTAAAGGATTCATTCATTATTCATTCGTATGTTTGTTCACTACACAAAACTTTCGGAATGTAATATAATCATCTATTCTTTCCACTTTTTTATTTTAAAGTTTAGTTGCAGAGATTAATGCTGTCTATATCAGCTGAACTACTATTTTTAAAGAATACGCATATTCTTGGATTAGGATTAGGTATTTTCACTAATTTGGAAGGATGAGAAAAAAATTCAGATTTTTTTTAATACTTCATTAACCACTTCACAACTCATTTTAAGGTTAATATGATTATTAATTTTTTTTTTGTATTGTAAAGAAAAGATAAATAATAAAATATTGAATGTAAAAAACTTATTGGGTATCAAAATATCATAGTCCAAAAAGATTAGGTATTTAGGTTATACAATATGAAAAATTTATTTGGTTACCTATTAATATGAATATAATCAATTGTGTTCATCTACCTATTTGTAATTTCAATTACAAATTTTTCTGTTGAACTCGTAAATTATTTTGAATAAATTATGATAAAATAATGATGTTAAGGTGTACTATTAATATTAATAATAATAATAATTACCACTTTTTTACTCGTTTAAATTGATTATATTCATATTAATAATTAAATTTCAAACAACCCTATCAATTATATATATATATATATATATATATATATATATATATATATATATATATATATATATATAAGAGTATTTTTCAAACAACTCGTTTGATTTTGTTTCTCTTTCCCTTCTTACTAGCTAGAATGATATTAAAAACGAAAAGCTGTAAATAAAAAAGTGAGCTAAAAAGGTTGAATAAGAAAAATATGGGTTAATAAATTGCAACCAGAAAACATATGCTTTAAGTATGTGTAGGTATGAGGTGAGTGGTACATAAGATCTCAGTGCAAAATGTTTAACATGGCAGTTAGTTGTCTTCTTCAACCATTGCTTTCCCTATTATTTCTATGTCCAAATCGTATCACTATTTTGGTATTCTTCTGCAACATGCCCATCACTTTCCACACTCATACACCAAATTCACTACCTCAACTTCCTTTTTCAACCTTACTTCTAACTTTACTGTTCATAAATTAAGTTTCATAAGACTCTCCTATGTCACTCACTCCCTTTCAATAACTAAATATAAAACATTTTATAGTAGTGTTAACATATTTAGTTTTTATGTTTTAAATTTCTTTCAATAATTAATATTTTATAGTTATTAACGTATTTAGTTTTTTTTTAAGTTATTAGGTTTTGTTTGTTTGATTCAATTTTTTTTTTTTCTGTTTCGGGTAGGTATTAGTCTTTTTCTTATATATATCTTGTATTTTGCTCTCTAAGACAAGTAAATAAGAATTTTCTTTGTATTTTCGTTTCTCTGCTTTGCTCTATTTTACCGTCATTGTCTTTTTTTCATTTAAAATTAGAGTTTATCAGAACTTTCTTTTTTCCATTGCGATTACGTGCGATCCATTGAAACACTACATCAAACAAGAAATATTTATCTTTATTGACTGTAATAATAGTGGATATAATTTTTATCTCATAAATAATTTGATAAAGTTGAGTTAAGTTTAAAAAGTTTATTGTTAAATAAAATTACTAAGTTATAATTACACATTGTAATAGTTTTATTCAATTTAATTGTTACTTTACTATGTTTTTTTGGTTTGAAGGAATCTCTTGATAGCTCTTCCAACAACACTAATGATAAGGATTTGGTGATAACTCTTCCGCATCTACTAAGGGCGCATGTTTATATTTCAGTTATGTTTAATGTAATTGAATTACAAACAAGTCATACATATTAAATTTCTAATACCATCTAATTTTTGTGTGAAGTTTATGTTATCAATTTATTTAATTATCGGTAAAAAAATTATCTTTATATTGATATTAATAATGTAGGTGTTTAATTTATTTTTTTAACATCGATGTATTAATACTTAATTTTTTTTAATTAATATATTTAATTACAAAAACAATATAACAGCTGCTTATATAAGCAATCATTATCAGGTAAAACAAATCATTTTTGTATATTACAATAATAATTTTTATTAAGTAACATTACTTAATCTTTGATGTCTTTTTTTAATCATAAATAACAAATTTTATAAATAATGAGGTAACTAGGTTGTTATAACCCTTATAGATAAAATAAAAACAAAAATAATAATAAAATAATTAATTTGTTTCCAATGTCACAAATCTCTTACAACACACATTCACTTTCCTTTTAATTATGGTATTTTATCCGTATGAATATTTGACCACTTATACTCTTAACAAAATTAATTGTCTACAATCCAGGCTTATACAAGCAAAAACACAATTATGTCATCATATAACCAACTAAGAAAAAACTTGTTAGTAAGAAACCTCTGATGTGATTAACCTTGTAGACTAATCTCGAGCTACATGTCTATGTTGACAAAATACTTGGAAATAAAATAAATATTAAAAAGAACAATAATCCATCCTAACACAATGATTTCCACTATATCTTCTTACCTTTCATCATAAAACGCATCATTGATTACATGTTTTCATAACTACACATGTGAGAATTGCTTATGTGTACAAAGAAGACACTAAATATAAATTCGCATAAAAAGATCAAAAGGCATGCCCAAGAAATGAGCAAGACAAAATCAGACTCCCATGTCAATTAACACTGCCTACATTAAGCTCATCGGACCATCAAACATTAATAAACTTTTATCTTAGTCCTGTTAGACTTCTCATTCACTTTGAACCCTCTATAACTAACCCTTAAACTTTGTACCCCTCAAACAATCACATTGTTTAATGTACTTGATAAAGGTGTTTGAACCCATGTATCAATAGTACACCTCACTCTTTTGCCTACCCTACCTCAAGATCCCCCTTCTCCTTGGACTAGGTACTTACATTTTGCTAGTTCAATTTTCTATCATCTAAGGGATTTTATACATAAAATTGGCCATACACCAATTAGAATATGTGAACATCGCTTGAGAACCTTATTTGTAATCCAAATTCAAGTATTTACTTGAGCTAAGTTAAAACCTCGTCAAAATCTTCTACCTTACTGCTAAAAATGATAGTATTTCTATGTGTCCAAATAGACCATATTATAGCAACTCACATACATGTCCACACTTTATTGTCCTGTTTAGATATCCATGTCAAACTAAACTGAAGAAACATGTTTTTTTTTTTTTTTGCATTATTATGTTGAGTTGTGATAATGCCAACCCATTTATAACATAACCTCCAAATGTTCCATGTTGTTTTGCTTTAAAAAAAATTATTAAGCGAACTCCTCACCTCTTACATACATGACTCACCCTCGACTTATCATGTCCACCCCTCTTTAGACTAAGTTGTCTTGTGTTGTTACTTTGTTTAACATCACTTTCGATATAAAGTGTAAGGCAGATGGTAAAGCTATAATGCTCTAAAGTTCATCGAATACATCATCATCTTTCCTCATTCTTGCATTTCTAATTTTATTATATGTTGATTTCAAAGAATATGAGTTAGTGACACTATCCTTCCAATCCGAATCATTATCATTTCCTATTTATAGGGTGTAATTTTCCATCTCATCCATTAATGTAGCTAATTGACATTTCTCCCATTCGAACCATTGTTTTCTCCATTCTAATTTCCACTTCCATGACCCTTCCTTCAATTCACCCATCTCTTCTATTCTAGCCTTTTTTTTTATCACTAAAAAATAAATTAATTAAATGGAGGTATTTCAGGGATACCTAAACCCTTATACAAACATCTTACGTCTTAGCTCCATGCCCAAATAGAAACATACAACCTAGTCAATCAAAATTGACCCCGTAACAAACCCCTTATATAACCCACCCTGTAAAAAACACCACCTAGCCATTCATGATAGATCTCATGCTTACCAGAGGCTTAGACACCAATCGGAATACGAAAAACCTACATTGCGAATTTTGGATAGCATCCATGACTGTACCGCCCTGGTAGTCGGAAGTGATGACGTGGCATCAAGCTATTGTATAGGCGTGTTGATGGGACGCCTGGCTGGCAGAAGGGAAGGAAGTCGGGGGGCTCATGTAGTCGCCAGATGTTAAGTTGGCGTGCTCCGATCTCCAGCACACCAGAACCGGCGGTCACCGGGTTGAAGATGAGGTCGCCAGATGTAAACCCAGGCGACCAAGTGACTAGAGATCGCCGAGACAAGCACATCGCCGGAGATGAAGGCAGATAGACATTTCCCAGCTGGCCAGAGGATGAGGTCGGGGGACAGCTTGCTCGATCACACACGGT
>Ga0123342_1004199_pt1 | contig 22283 bp, 14 predicted proteins | sample Turbeawhitnodule_FD_89960 | JGI IMG/M metagenome (GOLD analysis project Ga0123342, IMG submission 89960) | Root nodule microbial communities of legume samples collected from Mexico - Turtle bean Mexico white nodule | ecosystem: Host-associated > Plants > Roots > Nodule | place: Mexico: Nepantla... | reverse complement strand
TCCGGTTCACAGAATCTCGTGGGCAGAAGAGGGTTGTCTTTACAAGAGAGAAACCCAGAGCCACAGGTCAGATTCAGGATGAACGAGCATGGAAAGGTTCAGGTAGACCAATCAGAGGTACTTATGGCAGTGGGAGCACGTGTCATGCTTCAGCTGAGGTTCCTAGACGACAGTGGATTAGGAGAACCAGTATTCCAGCGGTTGAAACTTCTTCAGAAAAATTCTTGTTGAATATGGAGAGTGTTTGTTCTCAGGTTGTTCCAGGATTTGACAGTTCCTGTAAGTGGGAGTCGATAAGAACAGAGAACGGGTTAGTGACTGATGTGTTGAAACTCAGGGGAGTTTTAACGAAGTTTTTAAAATGATTAAGAAGGCCGGTGGCAACTAGAGGTGGAACATTGAGTTCCGTCGACAGATTACAGAAGTACATGTACACAGTTGAAGCGCATGTGAACATTGTTCCGTGACTTCAAGTGGGAGATTGTTGGGTATGAAGTCAATACCAATTGAGTTGGGTTGACAAAACACCATGTACATAGTTGAAGCGCAGGTGAACATTGTTCCATGACTTCAAGTGGGAGATTGTTGGGTATGAAGCCAGGACCAATTAGGTTAGGCTGACTAGACACCATATTTAGTGGGTGAGCTTAATCATTGTGTCCCTTTTATAATCTTTATTTAAAGAGATAATTTGGTGTGCAACAAGATAGAATGAAAACCCAATAGTTGCCGTGTGGATGTAGGTTGCAGTTAGCGACCGAACCACAGTTAAATTTTCTGTCCGTTGTTTATTTTTCTACAGTTGATTCATGATTGTGTGTTGCTTTCACGTGCGTTTTTCCCATCAATGACATATCTGAATTTTGAAATCTGCACATATTTACAAGATTATCATAAATAAAAATTAATTTTTTTTTATCATGATTAAAAGTGTATTACCTAATATTTGAATTATTCTGTGGACCCGGATACTTAATTCTAACTGTCATAACATGTTAATTAAAGAATATATTTTATTAGAAATCTAAAGTGTGAAATAATGTGTAGGCATTGGGCCAGCAAAAGTATATAGTTAAGGGATATACCATTTAGAATTTTATAGATGCCTTGAAGAAGTAGGTATCGTATAAGGATTTTCTACAACTCTTGAGACAAAACACGTGGCTGCATTTCTTTTTCAATTTTGTCTGTTAGGAATGCACGTGTCTACCTATTTAATTGTTTCTTGCTAGAAAAGCAATATCTTATCTTATAATTTTATATTTATTTCTCTCATATTTTCCTACCTTTAGTTTTTTTAATTAATTTATTATTTGCCTCCTCAATTTGACACTATTTTCCTTCTGACTTTGCCATTTTATTTTTCGTACAAAACCTCCCACATTTTATTTCGTCACTTCCACATTCAGTAAATAGCTGAATTCTTTAAATATATTGTTAATAACTCAATTCTTAACTATATAAATAAAAAAAAAAACTTCATTGGAAGAAAAGAAACTTACTTCAATGATCTTTACTTTTCAACAGAAAAATAAATTAAGCTCCTTATAAAATATTTATAGTTATATGTTTTATTTTTTAGAAACTATACACAGATTTTAGTTTTAAAAAGTACCTTATAAGAAAATAGTTTTGGAGTAAAACCTTTCACTATCTAGGATATTCTTTATGTAAATAAAAAAAAAACCTTTATACACCTATTCTGAGATGAGAAGTATATTCAGAATACTGCAACGAATTGAGTAACCAATACTCATATGCTTCATCGGTAAAGTGATGTGTAAGTAACAAAAATGTAATAGTGTTTTTGTTTTTTTTTTTTCCTTCATTTTTATCTTTGTGAGTATTTCAAGTTAGTAATTGTTCTCGTATTAGAGTTAAACCTAGAGAATTATTCTATCTCCTTATATAGATCGGTCGTATTGTTTTTTAGCTTTCTAGCAAACTCTTTGCTCTTTCCTCTTAATCTGGTTTTCGGTCTTCTCATAATCTAAACTTTGAAGATAAATGTTGAAAGCACTACGACATTCAAGTGAATAAAGATGTTCGATACTCAATTTTCAGTTAACTTTACATGATAACGTATGATTCTAGAAATATGTGTTATTTATATTATTTTTAATAAATTCTAACTAGTTTAATTTATCATATATTAAATAATTTAATTTAAATGTATTGAATTTTGAATTTTAAAAATCATGTACTACTTATCAAGAAATATGGAAAGAAATTGCCTGGGACGAACAAACAAAATGTGCTAAACACACTTTTGGAAAAAATGTACGTGATTGGTTGTGTTCAAAAGAAAAAATATTGATGATTTCGTAAACGTAACTCCTATAAAGGAGTACATGGGAGTTTTCAAAAAAATAGTACATTTGTACAATTTATACAATGTGTTAAATATTGATCTAAATAATATATCATGTCAAATTATTATTTAAATATAGTTAGAATTCAACTTTATTTTGATTTATTTTGTTTTTATTTAAAAAACAAATGAAAACTAATTTTAAAATGAAACAAAAATCCGAATTGCTACAATAAACTATATTATTCAGATAATTATTTGACTAATGTCAGTTAAATAAATATTTGATATAATACGGTATCGGAAGTATCCTATTTCGACCAAAGTTTCGATATACTTGAAACATGTGAAGTGTTGAAATTCAATAATGTATTGTTGGTAAAATGAATGTCACATAAAAAAAAATGTGGGTGAAAATACTTAAATATATTTTTGAAGAATTTAGTAATAATATAACACTAATTTGATAAAAAAAACTGATATTATTCCATTTGGCGAATGATTTATTAGGCATAAATGTTAGGGACTAGAGTTGTAAATTCAGAGTCTCAACAATACGCCAAAAGCAAATAAACCAAAGAAGGAGGATGCCGATGCAAAATGGATGTCCAGATGGCGTACATTGCACACATGCAGAGGATAAAGCCGAAAATTCTAGAATCCAATGAAATATATTTCCAAAAAGGACAACAAAACCTTTTAATTTAATTTTAATAATATTTTTTTATTTATTTTGTGACAGATTATTGTGATTATTTGAAGTATCAGTTTATTTTTATAATAATAATTAAGGAGGAAGCTTTTATAAGAGAAAAAAAAGTTTAATTACCTTTTTCGTCCCTATATTTATAGTCAATAGTCAATTTGGTATCGTGGTTTTTAAAAAATTCAATTTGATCCCTAAGTTTTTTAAAATGTATTCAAAATGGTCATTTCTGTTAAATATCACTAAATGGCGTTAAGTGGTGCTTATGTGGCAGACACGTGTAAGTTACGTGGATTGTGCTTACATTACTTTGGTGAATACTGAATTAGGGTTTAGGTCGAAGGTGTGCTCCCCTCATTCGATTCTGTGGTGCGATCGTGAGTTACGATGGTGAACTGCGTTCCCATGGTCGATTTGGAGGAGCGATTATGCGGTGCGGTCTAGAGGTGGTGAAGGGGCAGCGATTGCGATCCAGACCGTGGTATCCTAAATCATAATTCGAAATTCTCAATTTGAATAACCTAAACCCTAATTCAGTATTCACTAAAGTAATGTAAGCACCATCCACGTAACTTACACGTGTCTGCCACATAAGCACCACTTAACGCTGTTTGGTAATATTTAACAAGACCATTTTGAATTTAAATTAGAGACCAAATTGAATTTTTTAAAAACTACTGTACCAAATTGACTATTAACTATATAAATATAAGAACGAAAAAGGTAATTAAAAAAAAAAAACTATTGGCTCCACGAAGCAGTAACCAAAATTAATAATAATTCTATTATTTATTTATTTATTTATTCATCCCTACACTAATAAATAAATGGTGCGTGCTCGCTCACTAGTTGTTGATGAAACTCACTCACCAGCTTCACTGTGAAGAAGAAGACGAAGCCATGCGTTTTTGCCCGTGCTTTGGATCCGACGAGGTGAGGGCGATCGCCGATCGCGACCCGGTTCTGCTGGTTTCGGGTATGGGCGGCTCCATTGTGAATTCCAAGCCCAAGACATTCGGGTTCACCACTCGGGTTTGGGTCAGGCTTCTGCTCGCTGACATGGAGTTCCGGAAGAAGATTTGGTCTCTTTACAATCCCAAAACAGGTCTACCTCTACTTCTTCTCTTTCCACCATTTATGAGTTTTCGGTTAAGTCGTTGTTGGTCTCGCAAATTGACGCCAACTCTCAGGCTACTGTGAAACGTTGGACAAGAAGTCTAAGCTTGTGGTCCCTGACGATGATCACGGTCTCTATGCGATCGATATTTTGGATCCATCGTGGGTGAGTCACTGGTTATAGATGCTTTTACTCGTAATTATTTTAGTTCTTTGGTGTGTTCTTGTGGTTGAGTGTTTCTCTTGTGTTGTGCGGCAGTTTACGAAGTGTGTGCATTTGACAGAGGTGTATCATTTTCACGACATGATTGAGATGCTTGTTGGATGCGGTTACGAGAAGGGAACCACGCTGTTTGGGTTCGGATATGATTTCCGCCAAAGCAATAGGTAATGCAATGAACTATGAACGTCGTTTCCTGATTTTTTCAGACTCTAATAGGAGAAAACATATAAATCAAGCGAATTTGGCATGTTCCATGACTTCAAGTCAACTTATGAATTATTTGGATAAATTTTTCCATAAACACTTACCTGAGAAGAAAATAGGAAATGAACTTCTTCTTTAAGTTAAAACTAGTCTTAGAATTTTATTTGGATTTAGGACTTATTTCGATCACCAAATTGACTTGTAAGATAAACTTTGTCTCCACTTATCTACTTTAATTTGCCCTTATCCGTGAGATCTAAGCAGTCATCCTTGAGGTTGCAATTAAGGCAACCCTCTACAATTAATGTGATTTTCCAATAATTAGCTTATGTTTAAGTTAAAAAGTAGCTTTTGCTTTTGGAGAAACTAATAGGAGAAAAGTTTTACAAATTAGTTTATGGATAAGTTAATTTTAATTTTTGGAGAAAATTATTTCATTTTTTTCTTTTTATTAGAGAAATTTACCCAAACAGGTCCTTATGCCCTAGTTTTATCGAATATGTCTCATTTAAATTTTCAAAAAGTCCACTCACACAAGTTGATTTCAATTTACAAGAGAAGTTCCTTTCATTTTACCATCTTGTCTTTTTCTGCTATAAATGCTTATGGAGGAGTTTAGGGTCTAACTTCACACTATGTATGTTGTTGATGGTAGGATTGACAAGTCAATGGAAGGTCTTAAACATAAGTTGGAGACAGCTCACAAAGCTTCGGGTGGAAGAAAAGTCAATTTAGTTTCGCATTCCATGGGAGGAATTATGATTTCGTGTTTCATGTCCCTTCACAGAGATGTGTGCATAATTTTTCTCAATGACCTCTTAAAATGTTTGTATTGTAACTATAGAGAGGGAACTTATATTGTAACTACTGGTTGTTTTCATTGTTCCTTGGCAGGTGTTTACGAAATATGTGAATAAGTGGATTTGCTTGGCTTGTCCTTTCCAAGGTGATTCCTTTGTTGTTGCGTGTTTTCCTTTCGTTTGGCCTATCTGTTATTTTCAGTAATCAGCAGTCAATTGTATTGGACTATTATAGGAAATTTAAAAACATTAGGTTTGCTTTATATAAACTTGCTCTTGACTATATCATATATTGAGTTTCTGAAAGAGAAGTTTCTGTAATCAATGAAAATGAATTCACTCCCCAAGAATTTGAGTTACCTCAGATTTATATATATAATTGGACACTAGCTTCTAACAGAAAGTACTGACAGAATCTAACGAACTCTAGGTTAGTTAGAGAATTCAACTGTCAAAGAAGCTACTAAATTACTACTGTATAAGTAAAGTATACTTGTGGAGTAAGACTATGCTCCAATACCCCTGCAAGCTCCTGAGGGGTGAGAAACATGCAAATCAACCACTCTGAGCTTGGACTGAAGAGCACAAAACCAAAAGGGAGAGAGAGCTTTAGTGAGAATATATGCACATTGATACACATGAACGGATTGGTACCAACAAAATTCTCATGAATGAAAAATAGGTCCAACACCATATGATACAGTCAATGTGAAACTCATAAGATGAAGTTGAAATAAATTCTTAACAGCGTGTAATTTATGGACAACCTGCTATTCTACAAATTTGTAAAACTACTTAATACTAATTGTCTACTCTTTGTACTCAAATAGATATTTTCATCTCATTGATTTGATTAGCATGGGCCCCATTAAAATCCATAATTTTATGGGTCTGTTCTTTATGAAGAACTTGTTTTTTTTTCTGACATATTTCCACGCACTGGATTGAAGTAAATACCGAGCCATGATTGTCTTCCAACATTAGTTGCTAAGAGAAACAAGTCTTTTCTTGTCGAGCTTTTTTAAACTATGGAACCTACTAAAAATATATTGATGTGATGAAAGTGTTAGAAAATGTGCAACTATGAATATATCGAAGCATTGCCAGTGCTCTGCATCACAACTGTAAAGAACTTAGGATTCTTTTCATTTATACGCATCTGTTTTCATTTTCCCAGATGTCTTAACCATCCATGCTTGAATATGAATTCCACATGAACAGGAGCCCCAGGGTGCATCAATGATTCTTTATTAACTGGATTAGAGTTTGTTGATGGCTTTCAAAGCTATTTTTTTGTGAAAAGGTGGACTATGCATCAATTGGTAAATTCTTGTTCCCAATTAGTTAGTTCAGTCACCATCTTTGAATTGAATTTTGACCATTGGGAAAATATTTTTCCGAGGACAGATTTCCATTGTATTTTCAAAAGTTTAAATCATGTCCTCATTGCAAAGGAAGGGGGCATGGTCCAGTTAAAATGAACTGCCTTTTCAAAGGAACGAGTTGGATGGTGACTTAGCTTTGAATCCCTTTGGAACTAGTGGATATGAGCTACATACGGGACAGAATGTCCAAGGGGTGCTGGACTTGCTTTCTGCTATGAAGATTCTAATGGCTTAGACCACTCCCCATGTATAACTTCCACACATTCTCTGAGAGTTTCTCACTACAATTAACCATTCTAACTTAGCTATCAAAGGCACCACACTGTGGAACCTCTCTGGCACCCATTACAATGATTCATCGATGTCTGCAGCTCATATCTATTGGTTCTTGAGATCCAAAGCCTGGTCAGAGCCCAATTCATTCCTTTAAACAGTCACAATTTTCTTGCTCTCTGTAACATGCTGTAAAACCACTAAGTTTTTTTGGAATGATCTTTTTTACACACTAGCTAGTGGAGTGTCCATCAGTCTATGAAATGTTGGCAAATCCATCTTATGAATGGAAAAAGCAGCCAGAAATTCTAGTCTGGCGAAAGCATACAAAGGACGGGGACAATAACAGCAATTTGGAATCTTATGGACCAACCCAGAGTATATCTTTATTTGAAGAAGCACTGAGGCATAATGAGGTAATCCATTTGAACTTTTCTTTAGGTTGATGAATGTAAAGATATGTGGGCATATATGCTTTTTAAAATATTCAAGGTTTTATATGATGACGTTTTGATTTTTCTTGTATGATTGCCAAGTAATTTGTTGGCATATGTTAATATTCTGCTTGTGGTTAGACTTGTTGTATTCTTGAGGTTTTTTCTTTCATGTTTCTTGTCGTATCTTTTCTCTGGTTTGGAGGATAACTTGTTCTCCCTTAGTTTTAGTTATCCATTTCTTTGTATATTTCTTTTTTTCTGTAAGAAAATCAATATTTCGAACTATACCATCCATGATTACACTTTTCTTTTTATATGTAAAAGAAATGTTATTAACGGAATATTAGTGATAACTAAATCTGATTAATAGATATATTACTGCATCAATTATTAAGGTGTTTTTGGCCTAATGGCTTAACTCCTTTGCGTTGCATGTCAGGTTCTTGAGTTAAGCCCCTAACCATTTGTGGCATGGCATTTCATGAGCTGAGCTGCTATGCCACACTGTCTTATACTGGTTGACCCACCTAGGCTCTGCAGTTTGTTTGACTACTTGCATATTCTTTTACCAGTTATGACCAATTGTGGTTATTAGATAAGAACTGAACAGACCTTGGATGAGTTCCAGGGTCAATCAGGAAAACTGGTTGTTTTGATCTGGTCCTGTTCTCAGGACACTGGCTGTAGCTCAGGTAACCTCTCCTTGAAGGAAGATCTGAAGTCAGCATGATGTTTTTTCACTTAGTAAGCTAAGTAAATGTCATTATGCAAATTTTATCTCTAATGCCAAGAAAGAAATGATTGTGTTAGTCATGAAAACCATACAATATGACAGATGTTATCTTTCCTTTTCTAATCTAATACAAAAAATGATTTCTCATGCAATTTTCCTTTTACTTGTACAAAGGACTTATGGTGTTATTTTTGCAGCTAAGTTATAATGGGAAAACGATATCGCTGCCCTTTAACTTTGATATCCTTGACTGGGCTATTAAAACACGACAACTTACCGCAAATGCTACACTGCCAGATGGAGTCAGCTTCTATAACATTTATGGGACATCATTGGACACCCCTTTTGATGTTTGGTATGTGATTAAATTGTTGTTGGAAAATAGTACATCTATAATCCAGAAGCATTAATTTAGATTTTTTTTTTTTTTTTTTTACTGAAGCGTTAATTTAGGTTGAGAGATAAGAAAATTGGTAGAAATTGGATCACCTTGATATTGGAATGTTTATCCTCCCTACAACTTTGATCTGAATTTACGGAGCCCCATAACCAGTTTCTTATATTTTCCCATTATCTGGACTTCTTTTTATTATTGAAGTTTAAAACCCTTTTTCATAATTTTGGTCTACATAAGAAGGGGAATCTTATCATTAGCATTTGAGCTTGATAAAAAAGAAGGATAATCTTATCCTCATGAGAGTTTAGATGCAATTTACACTTCTAGATGTTCAAAGGTTTCTATACTATGTTTGCTTATGACATGTCCTGATTTTCGTGCTTAATGCAGTTATGGTTCGGAAGATTCTCCAATTGAGGACTTATCCGAAATTTGCCACACAATGGTGAGTCACTTAAATCTCTTACATGCCAAAGAGGAAGACCGCTAATGAGACTCTTCTATCTTCAATCTTTAAAAATAGTTCATTGATTCTGCATCGTTTTATTATATCTTTACTGAGAGGCTAGTATTTGCCACAATCCTAAATTTTAGACCAGAAAATCCTGAATTCTAAATTTAAACATAAATCAATTCTTGCTCTTGGGAATTAGGGCTTCCTCTACAGACTGAATAAAAAACTATTAACAAGAACATTATTACTTTCTTCTAAAAAAATCAAATCTTCAAATGATTGCAGATCTACTTTTATTGAAAATTAATAACTCAATACTCATGAGTGATCTCTTTGGTGCCCCTATGATGGACCATTTGAGGTATGCAAAGGGAAAATTTGGGAATATTCACTAATCACCATACCTACTACAAAAGGTATAAAGATGTGAAATTTGAGTTTTACTAAAACAACCTTCATATAAATTACTAAAAAATAAACCTATCTTGCTATATCCTATTCATATCATCATCACCTAATTAAATTATTCAAATTTAATTTCTTATACAAATAAACCTAAATTAATTGATTATAATCTCAATCCCGTGCAAATTATAAATAATCAATCAACATTATCGATCAAAAGTTTAAAAAGGCCATATTAAAATCAATTTGTTTCTAAATTAAGTTTTCCTTACAATAATCTAAGTTTAAAAGCATTTTTCAATTTCAATCAAATCCTAATTAATAAAGTAAACGGTGATCAAACTAATACTAGTATTGAGTGTATATAATAACAATATAATTGGAATAAATTTGTTATATTTAAAATGAGGTGTTTACATGAGTTTAAGTCATGTTACAACATCCAAGCCTAACAAAAAGGGAAATTAATCACCAATATTTTAATTAGAGAGTAATTTCTTATGATCACTAGTTGATCTGTGATGAATTTAGGATCTTGTTTACCCATAAAAAGTTATATAAAACATCTCCCTGGGTCTGAATCTATAAGAATCATAATGGGCTAAGTTCACGACTTATCTTTGCTGTTCTCCCTTAAGCGACCAACATTCTGAATTAAACAACCAACATTCTCACTTAAACAACCAACATGTCTCGTTTAAACAAAATTAATGTGGCTTCGCATAAGCGAGCAGAAACCATGTTTTAAGCAAAAGTCTCTCTTCATATCTTCTAGAGCTCGCCTAAGTGAGAAGATCTTTGCTTTAAGTGAATCTTCTAATGCTGCTAGATAAAATCTTCTCTCTTGATCAAATTTTAACTATTTTTTTATCTCACTTTCAACAAACCATAAAGTTGCTCCATTTACTAACAACGATAAAAAAAAAAATCTAAAAATAAAATATTTTTTTAACAATAAAAGTCCAAAGGCTTAGAATCAATGGAAGGTTGAAAGACCTATGATCTCATTTCTTCGTTTCTGTTTGTTAGAAATGTATGAAAAACAACAAGACTTGTTTTGTTTTTTATTGACTGAACAATTGGGAAAAGCTCCCTAGAAAGCAGTATCCTGGCTCTGGATGTTTTGAGAAGTCTGGAGCCACTCCTTATTCTACTTTATCATTCACCAAAAGTCCCTAACTTGCAGAACTTAACGGGTCTGCACACCTCCCAGTACCCAAAGGCTTCAGTTCTCTCAACTTTGACTAGTGATCTCTCTCTTCTCCACTTTTATTTTTAGGTAACATTCCTTATTTCTTGAACCAACTATCCTAACTAATTAACTAACTAAAGGGTATTCATCCCTTAGCCAACCAATCTGTGGCTGCTGAAATAAAGTCCCATTAGTTTTCCAACTGATTGAAGCATGGTGACCAAGCTAACCAAACTTCCGCTGAAAATAATTTAAATTGTCCTGGGACAGAAGCAAATATGCGAGTGCCTCCATTCATTCTTCTCTATTTCTCTGTTTCCTCCTGAGGCATTTTTGGCCATGGAACATAGTGTTTCATGTTGCAGCTGAAGGTTATCAAGGTCATCCACCTTAGTCTGCTGGGTGATCCACCAGCATCTCACATCTGAAACATATGTTGCACAATATATTGAATGGGGAGGATGATAGCTACCAATCAGGCTGGACAAGAACATGGAGGAGGGTGGATCAGAATGCGGTGAAGTAAAGGGTAGTTCTTGCCTCTTGGACATTTAAAGGTGGATTTACCCACCTTTGATGGGAAGGTGAAAGGGGATATAACTTGAAGTGTAACAGTTGAGTGTGATGTTGACCCATTGCAACTCTTTTAAAGAAGGTTCAGTGATCAGGTACCACAACCCTTGAGATGGATAAGCACCCATGCATTTAGGGAACTCTCCCTTAGAAGCTAGATGTCAAAGGGGGATAACTAAGCTGATTAAATATTTCAACAAGCATCATACCTTATTCAATGTGAGACTTTGTTCCATGTATGGCTGCAGAAGTCTTAGAGAATGGATAAAATTCTGATGCTATGGTCTGAAAGCATATAAAAAATTACATTGTCTGTTGGGAAGTTTACAGTAAGCCAAAGTACGAAGGGGTTTGGAAATTCATGTAAAAAAATATTGGGTATTCCCATGGAACTAGCTACGAATGTTGACTAAGATTTAGATCAAAATGGTTAGGGTGCCAACCCACAATGATCGGTGACTTTATTCTCAGGGATATACTTCTTGAAAACCGTTGATTTCTTTGGGATTTGTCATTGTCTCGTATAAAATTTAAGGAGCACAGTTAAACGGGGAATGTTCCTTTCTTAGGGTTCTTTTTGCTTCCATAATCTATCCTTTATACACAGTTCCCCTTAAGTTCTTATTAAAGGTCCTCACATTTCTTGTAATTTTCACTGTGATAGGAACCTTGTGATAGGGAAACTAGTCAATTAAAGTCCGTTATGCTTTTACTTGATTTTAGTCATTTTGTCCTCTGCTCCCACTCAGATAGGTATGGATGTTGGATTCATCTTGTGTATTTCCTTGCATGTCCTTTTTTCTGAGTTTCCAGTTCATCATGGTCATAATAATTGAAGCTACCTTTTGACAAGCTCTGGGATGTCCAAGACTTTATTAGATGTTGCTAATTTATAGACTTCGGGCAGCCCTATCTCCTTATGTCCTTACCTGTAGATACTTGAAAAGAGAAGAACTCAAAATTATCGGATTATGATTCTATACAAGCTCAAAGCCATATTTATAAAATTAAACTTGTTAAAGGAAAGATGGAAACTATGAACAAGATAGACTTATTAATGGAAAGATGGAAGCTAGGAATAGGCTAAACCTACTAAGGGGAAGATGGAATTATAAATAGGCTTAACCCAGGAGTGAAAGACGGAAAATATAATATTTCCTGTAATAATTACAAATATAATATGAATATATAGAGAGATACTCTCATAAATTAGTGCCTATTTACAGCACAACTTTAGTTTCCTTTTTTTTTTTTTTGCTTTTAAGGGTTTTGATAAAAATAAGGAGGCTATGATTCCGGCTGCTGCTTTTGTAGTTCCTTCAATATATTTAGTTGGAGAGAAATGTGCATATTTCCCTTGCATTGTTTTAATTAATTCATGTTAGTTTCAAGGGAATAACTGGTGTGAAAGATATTAAATTTTTTTACTTATTTTATGCAATTTTGACTCTGTATTTTCTTTTTGTTCCTAGGATATAATTCTCTCATTTCTTGCTAATAATACGTTGTTGTGTGTGCATGTATTAAGAAATTTTCTCCTCTATGTTTTCAGCCACAATATTCTTATGTCGATGGAGATGGAACAGTTCCTACTGAATCTGCGAAGGTACTCTCTCCGATCTTTCTGTATTCTGTAGAACACTTACCTGTAGCCATATTGAATTTTTTTGTAAACTGCTTTGAGCAGAGCTGTAATGCTAAACCAGATAGATATGCGTATGGAAGTAGTCCAAAGAGAAGGGCATTTGTTTGAACTATGTGATGTTCTCATTATATATTACTTCCAAATTTATCTTCTGATAGCAATTACTTATCAGTATTAATTTGTGGAGTTCTTGTCTTTTCATATTACAGGGTGATGGACTGAAAGCCACAGAAAGGGTGGGAGTTGCTGCTTCTCATCGTGGAATATTACGAGATGAAACAGTATTTCAACTTATTAAAAAATGGTTGGATGTTGAGCCAATGGTTAGTAAGCAATCTAAAACATCTAAAGTTGCAGATGCTGATCCAATCGTGCATATGGCTCTATAACTTGTTACTTTCGTTCCTCATTTACCAAATGAAAATGCCATTCCTTGCTTCTAAGAAAAAGGAAAAGAAGCTTAAGAGAGACCTAAAGTACGGGTCTTAGTGCAATAAATAATTTGGTGCATGTTCGGGTAATCTAAATTGCCTAGCTATATTGTAACTTCATTGTAATTTTCACTGTAAACTTTAGGGTAAGTGACCCATTTGATTCTTAATGTGACATGTTATCTATTTATTTATTGAAAAAACAATATTTATTCTAGTACTGTGTATATAAAAAATAATGCAAATTACGTTTTTTGTTAAGTTTTTTGAGATTATTGTGTCATTAAAATATAATGGCATGGAAGTATGATATTATGGAGCAATTTGATTTTTTTTTTACATTTAAGGATTAAATTAAAATTTTAACTTTTTCAAGAATTAAATTGACAGTCATATATTCAAAGACGAATTTGATAATTTATTTTAGATTTTATTATTGGGCTGTGTACTATATTTAGTGGTTAGAAAGCTAATTGAATCTAATCATATCCATTCCCTCAACATGCTAAAATGCTAATTTTACTTTTTTGAAATAAAAAAGTAAAACTTAACATGTTAAAAATAAAAGGAATTAAAAAGGACTTAATTGAAATATTAAGTTCATAGTTTAACAAAATAACTAAGGTTGTTTCTCCTGCATCCCAACAAATGACTTTCTTCACCCTATCATTCTTCGAAAAGATTGTTTTATCCCTTTTAAAATAACTTTCGAATTATTTTTTTCAGAATACTTTCTAGAACACCTTTAATTAATTTTGTATTTATTATTCTGAAAATTAAAAAAATGTGTTCGGAAAAAGATATTTTGGAATGATGTTTTATATTTTTTATTTTAGAAAGATATTTTGCTTACAGAATCTCTATTCCAAAAATATTTTTTGTTTATGGAATCCTTATTTTGGAATCATCCAAAATTATCAAAGATAATTGTGGTATTGCATAGAATGTAGAGGTGCAGGAAGAAAAATATATGGATAGAGGAAGAAATACCCAATAACTAAACCTTAAAAGTATAGTTTCGTTGCGTAGGAGTTAATGACGTCGACGATGGGCCCTTTATTGGCTGCTTCTTCCTGCACCTCCATACCTTCTTCTCTCACCCCCAGATTTTTGTATTTCCAAAACTACCCCTCTGTAATATTCTGGATTACATAATCCGGAAGTCATTTTTTAAATTTGTAATTAGCTTCCGGATTATATAATCCAGAAATCTTTTTTCAGATGCATGATTACTTTATGTATTACATAATCCGGAAGTCTTTTTTAACTTCCGGATTATGTAATCCGGAAGTTTTTTTTCAAATGTCTTTTCGGATTACATAATCTGGAAGTTATTCTATGGGGGTGGCACAAGAAGGACAAAAATGTATTTTCATGTTGTGTATGGAGGTGTCAGAGGAAGATATGGAGGTGCAGGAAGAAACAGTCCCCTTTATTTTATGGTGTCTTTAGAAGAGAAAGATAATTAATCCGTTCTATTTAGGAAATTACTTCTTGCACCCACCTGATGTTTTTGAACCTGCATCCAATGCCTCATCTAAAATGATAAAAATATTATTTTTACTTTTAAAATGTGGATCAAAATAATTCTGAATTTGATATTCCAAAATATATTTCTAGATTTTGATTTCCAAAATACTTATCTAAATTCTGGAATCCCTATCTTAAAATATGTTTTTAAAATAATTTTTTTATTTCAAATTATTTTTCCAGAATATGATTTTGGTTTTCCAATTTATTTCTGGAACAAAAAAAACTATTTCAGAATGTATTTTTTAATTTCAGATTTTTAATTCCAAAATAAAAAATAATTTTAAAAATTCAAAAGTTGATTAAATACATGTCAAAAATCATCCGAAGCAGGAATCGATTGCCCTATTATTCGAAAGTTTGATGGATCAATATGCAACCTAAAATCCCTAAAACACTTTTAAACTATTTGAAGGCAAAAAGGTTATACTACTCTACACTTCCCTTTGCTGCTGTGAGACTAATTATTTTCTTTCATGGGAGAACATTTTTCTTACTGCAACCCATAACTTATTCTCTTATTCTTATAATATATAAAACACCAACATATATTTATCATAATATCTAACTCGAAACTATAATATAGAATACATGAGATATTTAAATTATATAATTCAAAATTATTTAAAATAACCATATTTTAGTATTATGTCATTAAAAATTATATTTTAAATAATTTAATCTCAATTTTTAAACCATGTTTTTTATTATACAGTCCGAAATATTTTTCCAAATTATCTAATTTAAAATATTGTTTTTTTACTTAGTTTGAAATTCAAATCACATAATTTTTTATTATATTATATAATTATATTATGAATTATGTAATCCTAATTTGGATTTCTACGATCCAATATTTTATTTCAAATTACGTAATTTGAATATTTTAGATTAGATAATTAAAAATATTTTCTTGATAAATTATAATAATGACATATTGGTCTTTATATTTTACAAAGAAAGTGTGAATACAAAGGAAGAAATGATTTAAAAAATGTTTTTTTTCTACCTCAAGTTACTCTACTTTAATTAGGATGATAAAGTGGATCGGATTTGGCAGGTCGATCCATCATCATTTAGGTGAGACGGATCAATCTTTTTGAACTTGTCAGTCTGTATTTGTTTAATCTCTCTAATCTGCCAACCCGGTGGACTACAAGCGGAGCGGGGCGGGTCAGCCCGCCAACCCATCATTCTATATTTTTGGCACTTTTAGGGTGTGTTTGGATTAAGGAGAGGATGTGTGAGGATTTGATGGAGTGAATATGTAAATATGTGAGAAAAAAGTGTGAAAAAAATGAGGTTGTTTTGATTGAAGTATGTTAGAGAGGATATGTGAGGAAAATTTATGGGAGTTTATGAATGATGTGATGACTGTGAGAGAATTTTAAATTTTTTTAAAAGTGTAAAATATTATTTTACAAATTTACCCTTATCTATTAAAAAAATTTAATAATGAAATGAGTTATTTTTGTTTAAAAATAAACAACTTTCACATATTAATAGATTTAAAAATTATACTTAAAAAATAAATATGTATTAAATGTAAAATAAGTATAATTTAAAAAATATGTATTCAATAAATTAAATAAAAACAGAACTTCAAGTAATTTATTAAAATATTAAACATGTACTATAAAATTTAAAAATAAATCATATCTTATATAAAAAAAATAAAATTATTTTCTAATATTAAAAACCATGTAGTAATGAAAAATAAAAAATATTATAACAACAAAAGTATAATGTAATTAACAATATAAAAGAATTTCATAATAAACTATTATAAAATAAATTATAACTCATAAACATAATAATTATACACAAAATATAATAATATAAACACAACAACAAATTAAATAAAAAGAGAACATCAAGTAATTTTTTAAAATATTAAATATATACTATAAAATTGGAAAATAAATCACATCTTATATAAATAAAAAATACTTTTTTTAATATTAAAAAACCTTACCGTAATAAAAAATAAAAAATAGCACAAACAGTAGAATAAAATAAATGAGATTAAATTTGAAAATAACATATGCTGACTTGATTTTTTCTCTACATCTTTGCATTTGGCAGAGAAAGAATATTTACTATTCACAGGTATATTCTCTCTTTCTCTTCCCCATAAAATCCTAGATCCAAATATCCTCTCACTTCTTTGTTTGTGGACGGTACATCCACAAAAACAAACAGGTCCTAAAGAGAATATCATGCTTTTGGAATTAAAGTTAGTGATGATCAATATTTTATATAAAACTTTATTTACAATAATTTTGTATACATAATTTGATTTATTAAAGTAGTGTTGATATTTACTTTTTTTGTTAGACATTAAACCTTTTTTATTAGAATATTAAGGTTTGATTCAATTTTATTGCTCTTCATTGCATTTTTATTGTCCAAAAAGTGATATCAATTACTATAACAAAAGAATATATCCAAAACAAACAAAAAAATTATAAAAAAAGAAAAAAATTGAAAAGTAGCGAATCTGACTAACCCCTCCTATGACGGGGTGAGTTACCAATTTTAGCCTGTATAACCTTGACGAACCAACCTATTTTATCCTGCTTTTGCCAGGCTAGTGATGGGTCGAGTCAAAACGGGGCGGGTTGGCTCGTTTGCCACCCCTTACATTCATTATAATATGCAATTGAATTTGGTCCCACGTAACTATATGTTCCAAGTTTAGTCTTTCATAACCAAATACTTTCTTATTGCACTTTTATAGATGTAGAAAAAATCCAAATTGTCTATTCACTAGTGCAGAAACATAAAACAAATGCGGCTATTTCGAATTTAAAAATGCGGTTTTACAACCGCATTTGATCAACACGCAATTGTAAATCAAGAAATATAAATGCGGCTATATAGCCGCATTTATAAATACCATTTATAAGTGCGGTTATTTGCTTTAACCGCACTTGTATATGTCAAATCATTAAAAAAAATTAAAATTTTAAAACATCGTTAATCTTGTGTGAAGCCAACGTTGATGAAGAGTCACGGGAGCGAACAGCAGAAGCGACGGCGGACAGGGAAGCAGCAACGGAGCAAACCAAAAAATCCACAAGAAACCACGAATACAATGAAAGAGTGCTCCGAGACCACCAATGCAAGGAAAAAAACATATATAAGAAAAACAAAAAACATTTATGCATATATTTGTGAAGATGAAGAGGAAGAAAGAGAGTTCAAAAAATTACATTGCACAAATGGAATGCACATGCAGCAGAAGAACTCAGAGTGCGAACGCGAAACGAAGACAAAGACTAGAAATAAAGTTTGAAATTGTGTGTGATGCGCTTCAAAATTTAAGGTAAAAAATATTTACGAATGCGGTTAAAAGTAAAACCGCATTCGTAAATCAAAGAATTTTGATTTACGAATGCGGTTATTTGAATAACCGCATTCGTAAATCAAGCACTTTGATTAAATCAAGTGCTTTGATTTACGAATGCGGTTATTCAAATAACCGCATTCATAAATCAAAATAATTTCAAAAATGCCACCGCGTTTTTTACGGGTAGCGCAAAAGCCGCACTAAATAAAGCGTATTCTTTTTTTTTTTTCACTAGTGATTTATTAAAAATATTTTGAAATTCACTTATCCATTGTACAATCCAAAATTCAAAAATATATTCTTACATTATATATGTGGAAAAAATCCAAATTATCTATTTATTAGAAATATTTTGAAATTCACTTATCCATAATATATTTGCAAATTGCGTAACATGAAAATTTGGAATGTATTTTCATGTCCAGACATACATCCCACCAAACTGTTCAATTTCAAAATATATTTCTAAATTCCACAATCCAAAATTTTAAAGCTCAGGGAAGTGTAGAAAGAAACTATAATAATAGAGGAAAAATAACCTTAACTTTGGGGTGCTTTTTTATTTATTAAAATATCTCAAAAAAAATAGCTTTTTTAAAGTATCTTAAATATACAACATTAATTTTTTTCATGGAGTATTTTAACAAAACCAAAACTATAATTTTCAGGGTTAATTATTAAAAAAAGTACAAGTGGAGAAATTTATGTTTAAATGGATGGGACTCAAGCCTTGTCTATTTTCCCGAACTACAAAATAACTTAAAAGATAGTATTATCCATTCGACATGTACTTCGAGTTCAAGTTTGCAGAGCAAATAAATTAATATGATCGTTTCATCCACCTTAAACCATCCAATCACTTAAAAAGCATTCTATAGAACTACCTTAACCAATATATATTTCATGATGTTGTTAACAAAGATATAGAAATTTCATCCATATTTTCTATATTCCAAGGAAGATTCCTCTAGAGAAGTTAGCCAAGTTAAAAAAAAATGATTATTTAATACTTAAAATCACACATGTAAACTACAGTAAAAATTTGTAATGTCAGCTAAAATATTGTCAAATAGGCTATAACTTATTTTTTTATTAAAAAAAATGATGAATATAAAAAGAACATGGGGTATTTCAACCATATACAAGCAAAATAAATACACAAAAATACACATAGGAGGGATGATTCACTCAAGCTAAATACACAAAAATACACCTCATTTTGCTTATCACTACAACTTTTTTGTACAACACAAAAACATGTGATTCCTATTGTTCCCAAAAAATATATATAAATAATGTCCTACCCTAATATAAATCATACACCCAAAGTACATTATGATATTCAAATATTTATAGACTTAAGTTCATTGATCTTGTGATAATCTATTTGAATGTACATGTTTTTCATGGTAATTGATTGATGCAATGTGACTAGTCTCATGAGCCCTTCATTGGATTTTCCTTTATGTCCATTGGATTTTCTCTTATCATGTATAAGAGAAATTTACATCTTACCTAATCATATGTTTTTTCATATTTGTAACTTAAGTGTAGCATAAATAGATCTAATATAATATGAGTGAAATATTATTAATTGATGAACATATATAAAAGTGTTTTACAAGGGAAAGAGAGGAACAATAGTATTCATTGTTTTGGGACAGAAGTAATGTATGCAAAGTTGAAGCAAGTGTTGCATGTGGGTGTTGGTCAATGTGTCTTGATGGATCTTGTGTTATATCTTCTGCATATACATCTTATTTGGTGGCGAAGGAATGGTTGATACTAAACAAGTGAAACAAAATTGGTGAATCTATTTATTATCTCAAACTTTTTGGGAAGTGTTTAATTATTTCCCCACAGCGAGGTTGATTGTGGTATTCTTGAGAGAACAAGACAATGTAGAAGTTCATTAGTGATTGGGACACATTCTTTGAAGAGGGAATAGCAAATTGATCAAGCTCAACAAACTATGCATTTCTTTAACCATTTGCTTCATGTGATTGTGACCCATTCCCCCATCAACAAGTTTTCACCTCTCTTTCTTTTTTTTTTCTTAATTAATCATTCATCACATACAAAATTAAATATATATTATATTTTTTTTTTCAAATATAAGCAGTTTTGGGTTATTAGATATAATAAGCAATATTTAATTTTGAAAAATATAGTTTATCCTTAACTAATTATTAATCTGATTAAACAAGTATGTTTATTACTACAAGAAAATCATCAAATAGAAACCAATTTTTAGAGATCAAAATAATTAGTTGCAATAGTAACTAAATTAGAGACCATTTTAGAAACTAAAACAAAAATTGGTTTATAAATTAGTTTCTATAATTTTTAAATAGTTTCTAAATTGGTATCTAATTAGCAACCAAGATTTTAACTACCAATTATTTAGTTTCTAAATTTGGTCTCTAAAAGCTTGGTTGCTAATTAGATACCAATTTAGAAACTATTTAACAATAATAGAAACTAATTTAGAAACCAATTTTTGTTTTAGTTTTTAAAATGGTCTCTAATTTAGTTACTATTGCAACTAAATATTTTGGTTTCTAAAGATTGATTTCTATTTCATGATTTTCTGTTTAAGATACACTCATGCATATATTTGCATATCACCTCCATTTTGAAATATAAGCAGTAAATGGTTTGTAAGCCAACAAAGTTATTAATTAATATATTATTTAAGAAAGTATTTATGCTTATAAGAATAAATACTTTGACTAAATTACATTTTCACTCTATTTTAATAAATTGTGTCCCATTTTACTTAATGAGAAAATATAAAAAAAAATAATAGTGAATACCTTGTCACTTTTCAAAAGTAATATAAATAAAAGAAAATATCTAAAACTTTGAAGAGTTGGTTTGTTATTCTTAATGTTATAAGAGTTGATTAAGAAAATAGTAATTAGGGGTAGGTCCACATATGGTGTGTATATTTTATTATTATATAAAGAATGTTAATAAATAGTGGAAGGAAAGGGTAGGTAGTCAAAGTCAAAAAAGTTGAAATCCCAAACAGAGTTTCCACAAGCACAAAGCTAGGGCATTGGATTTGATAAATTAATAAAAGCCCCAAGAAAAAGACATGAATGAGCATTCCTAGAGCTTGTTAGCTTACGATAGGATTCTATTTGAGAAGTTAGACACAGAAGCACATGCATGAAGCATGCATTTTTTTAATATTCGATTATTCCAACCCAAATCCCATAATCAAAACCCTTTTACTTTCTTTCATCTTTAACACTCTAAATTTCATTTCTTTAATTCTTGTCTTCATTGTAAAATTTAATACAATAAACCAAATAAACACAAATCTGTGACCTCCAAGTTTCAATCATTATGACCCTAATGAAAAATGTAGTAGTAACACACCTTTTTCTCAAACACCCTTTAAAATAATGAATCAACATTAGATCAATTTTGTGGAAGTTTCATTAAACAACCCAAAATCACACTTTATTCAATGAGACTCATTTATAAATCATTAAACAAAAGAATACACATCAATGGAAACATTAAAAAAAAAGGAGTTGCTATAACACTGTTTTTTTACTTGTTTTTTTAGTAAAAGACAAAAGTTGAAGCTAAAGATGTCACTATATATTGTTTCAAGTCCATCAAATTATATCCCATACCCAAAAAGCATGAAAATAGCTTAAAAAAATGGAGGGTTTAAGTCCTCCAGAGGTACCTCTGGGGCCCTAATTTGGTGGTTCCATCACTCACCCACTAAAGCCATGCAGTGGGGTCAAAACCTAAGGATTGAGTGAGAAGGTGATAAAACATGTTATGAGGGTGAGTTAGTGAGTATTAATCATACATGCAACAGTTTAGAATAATCTATAATAATTTGAAGAATGAAGGTAAAAGGGTGTTAAAACCCTGATAAATGATTTGCTGTAGGGTTAAAGGTATGAACAGAGAGATAAAGCATGGGAACAAAAAGTAAGGAAAAGGATTGAGACCCACTACACTAGTACTGTAAAAAATAGACACTCACTCACACTTAAATTCTCTCTAAAAGAAACACTCTTCTTTGCAATTCTCTCTATTGTATTTCTTTCTGTGGTGTATCTTACAATTGAGAGAGCATCCTATTTA
>Ga0123342_1004198_pt1 | contig 22283 bp, 5 predicted proteins | sample Turbeawhitnodule_FD_89960 | JGI IMG/M metagenome (GOLD analysis project Ga0123342, IMG submission 89960) | Root nodule microbial communities of legume samples collected from Mexico - Turtle bean Mexico white nodule | ecosystem: Host-associated > Plants > Roots > Nodule | place: Mexico: Nepantla... | reverse complement strand
AGATACTACAAAAAGAGAAAACATTTTACCACTACTTCCTAATTCTTTAAATTTGCTCCTTGTAATTCTTTGAGGTAAGCTAATATCTTCATGAGCACCTTCAACTTCGGCTTCTACCTCTTCCTGATCTTGATCTCCATCAAGTAGTTTTTTTCCGAAATTCCAGGTAAGAATCTCTACTGAATTTGGGACAAAATGCAACAAATTTCAGGTCAAACGGATGAGTATTCACCTAGGAAAGAAATCAAACAGTTTCACGCACAAACGAACCTTCCTTCCAGCCGTGGCAGTGATGAATAAAAAATTTATTGCAAATCTTGTGGGACGAATTTGGGGCTCAAATCTCAGCCAAAACTCAGTAGACACAATGACGAGTGTCCAGTAAAAATTTCAGACCAAAATACTCAAGGAGTAAGGCGTAGTAAGTCCCAGACCGAGAGTGAACGAAACCGGTTTTCCGAAAACAAAACGTCTTGGCTTTTCCTCCCCGTATCTTCTTTTTCTGAATTGTCTATGGACCTGCCTCCTTACCAGGGTGAAAACAACATATGAAAGTACTTGTGTGAATTTTTTCAAAAAAATACACACCCAAAATAAAATAGCAAAAAGTAGGGCGAAATTTCACAAGTTTCGGTAGAGGATAGTCTTGGTTTGCCCAAAGTTTCTGAAAAGTTCTTCTGAAATAGTTTTTTCGCAAAATTCCAGTTAAGAATCTCCACTGAATTTGGGACAAAATGCGATAAATTTCAGGTCAAACAGATGAGTATTCACCTAGGAAAGAAATCAAACAGTTTCACACACAAACAAACCTTCCTTCCAACCGTGGCATTGATGAATGAAAAATTTATTGCAAATCTTGTGGGAGGAATTTGTGGCTCGAATCTCAGCGAAAACTCATTAGACACAATGACGAGTGTCCGGTAAAAATTTCAGACCAAAATACCCAAGGAGTAAGGCGTAGTAAGTCCCAGACTGAGAGTGAACGAAACCGGTTTTCCGAAAACAAAGCGTCCTGGCTTTTCCTCTCTGTATCTTCTTTTTTGTTATTTGTCTATGGACCTGCCTCCTTACCTAGGTGAAAACAACATATGAAAGTACTTGTGTGAATTTTGTCAACGCAATACGGACCCAGAATAAAATTGCAGAAAGTAGGGCGAAATTTCACATGTTTCGGTAGAGGATAGCCTTGGTTTGCACAAAATTTCTGAAAAATTCTCCCGAAATAGTTTTTTCTCGAAATTTCAGGTAAGAATCTCCACTGAATTTGGGACAAAACGCGACAAATTTCAGGTCAAACGGATGAGTATTCACCTAGGAAATAAATCAAACAGTTTCACATACAAACGAACCTTCTTTTCAGCCGTGACAGTGATGAATAAAAAATTTATTGCAAATCTTGTGGGACGAATTTGGGGCTCGAATCTTAGCCAAAACAAAGTAGACACAATGACGAGTGTCCAGTAAAAATTTCACAAACCAAAATACCCAAGGAGTAAGGCGTAGTAAGTCCCATTCCAAGAGTGAATGAAACCGATTATCCAAAAACAAAACGTCCTGGTTTTTCCTCCCTGTATCTTCTTTTTTTGATTTGTCTATGGACCTGCCTCCTTACCTGGGTGAAAACAACATATGAAAGTACTTGTGTGAATTTTTTCAACGCAATACGGACCCAGAATAAAATTGCAGAAAGTAGGACGAAATTTCACAAGTTTCGGTAGAGGGTAGCCTTGGTTTGCACAAAATTTCTGAAAAGTTCTCCCAAAATAGTTTTTTCCCAAAATTCCAGGTAAGAATCTCCACTGAATTTGGGACAAAACGCGAGAAATTTTAGGTCAAACGGATGAGTATTCACCTAGGAAAGAAATCAAACAGTTTCACACACAAACGAACCTTCCTTCCAGTCATGGCAGTGATGAATAAAAAATTTATTGCAAATCTTGTTGGACGAATTTGGGGCTCGAATCTCAGCCAAAACTCAGTAGACACAATGACGAGTTTTTGGTAAAAATTTCAGACCAAAATACCCAAGGAGTAAGGTGTAGTAAGTCCCAGACCGAGAGTGAACGAAATCGGTTTTCTAAAAACAAAACGTCCTGGCTTTTCCTCCCCGTATCTTCTTTTTGTCATTTGTCTATGGACCTGCCTCCTTACTTGGGTGCAAACAACATATGAAAGTACTTGTGTGAATTTTTTCGACGCAATACGAACCCAGAATAAAATTGCAGAAAGTAGGGCGAAATTTCATAAGTTTCGGTAGAGGATAGTCTTGGTTTGTACAAAAATTATGAAAATTTTTTCCAAAATAGTTTTTTCCTGAAATTCCAGGTAAGAATCTTGACTGAATTTAGGACAAAACGCGACAAATTTGAGGTCAAACGGATGAGTATTCACCTAAGAATAAAATCAAACAGTTTCACACACAAACGAACATTCTTTTCAGCCGTGATAATGATGAATAAAAAATTTATTACAAATCTAGTGGAACGAATTTGGGGTTCAAGTCTCATCCAAAACTCAATAGACACAATAACAAATGTCTAGTAAAAATATATGTCATAGATCAATAAATATATACGAGAAGCAACTTTTTGGTATTATTTACCATTAAAAGAATATCCTTCATGGACATATAATTTCATAAATAGCTTATTAAATTCATTCGATTTTTTAAAGTTTTATTTTAATTATGGAATGTTGAAGAGAATAAGGAAGTGAGTATATTTATTTTTTAATTATATATTTTTGTAATAATATTCACACGTATAAATTTAAATTACCTTATTAAAAAAATAATTCAATATTTAATAAAGGAAATAAATTTATTAGAAGATGAAGAAAATTAAAATTAAAATTTTATAATATTTGAAACTTAGAAAGAAGGTTATGATTAGGCAATTGGTTCCTCCATTCTAAATTTTAAAATTGATATTCACTAAAAAAAATTCATTTAAGAAAAGGAGAAAAAGATATTTTTCAATAGATTTTTGTGTTCTCAAAATGGATATAAAATTAGAAAACTGAAGTCTCATTCTAAAACAAAATTCTGAAATATAAAAGTATATTCTGAAAAAAGAAATTAAAATAGAACCTCCAGAAACATATTTAAAAAAGATATCGTGAGATTTGAAAAAGTGTTCCAGAAAATCAACTTCCTTAATGTATTTTAGAATAATAAATCTGGAATATATTTTAACCTCCACCTTTCACTCTTATTTAAAACTATTTGATAATTTCAATTAATAATACAGTAGAGGTTCAAATTTGTTGGATGGATGAAGCAATTACGTGATGATTATAGGTGAAAGCTTTGGTTTTGAGTAAATCCTTTACTACATCCTCTAGATAAAAGAAACATATATTTGATATCAAAAATAGTTGTTATTATTATTTGAGATGTCAATACTTTAAATAAATATGAGTATAATTGAAATGTTAAATTTCATAATAATAAATGATATATGAATTTTTATAAAAAAATTAAATTAATTGAGAATTGAATCATGGTATGTCGAACTAGTGCTTGATCTCATCCTATTCGACCCTTGCACTCCCATACTTTTCAAGCCTCTATTGTCTATTCTGAAAATATTTGGAAAAAGTTTTTCAAAAATTTCATAGTAATTCTTTTTTTTAGAACAAACCGTCCCAAACATATAAAATACGTTCAAAATAAGTCTTTCCTAATAGAATTTCTAAAATAAATTTTTTGAAACATATATGATACTTTCTTAATAACAACTTTACTAAAAAACAAAATGGAACAATTTTTTTCAGAATGTAAATAATAGTTAGACAAGCTTTCCGTAACAATTCTGTTCTTTATCCTGTAGAACACATAGAAAACGGAGGTATAGGCAGCAGCCACACAATGCAATGAGAGAATTTTACCCTTATGGGAGCATTTAGTAATTGTAGGGGTGCAAGAAGTAAAAGATTACAACATATTCTCCGCATGCAAAGGGGCTCTGTCTCTTTCTCGACTAAGCCAGCTCAAGGACTGTTTCTTCCTGCACCTCCATACCTTCTTCTAAAAATATCCCTCTATAATATTTCAGATTACTGAAAATCATTTTTCAAATTTATTATTAATTTTTGGATTATGTAGTCTGAAAGTCTTTTTCAAATGTATTATTACTTTTCGGATTATATAATCCAGAAGTCTTATTTAGCTTCTGGATTATGTAATTCTCAAATGTGTTTTGGATTACATAATTCAAAAATTAGTTTATAGAAATGACAAAAAAGGATAAAAATATATTTTCATATTACGTATGGAGGTGGCAGAAGATATGGAGGTGCAGGAAGAAACAGTCCAGCTCAAGTCCTCTGATGGGTTTTTTTTTTCCAAAGTTCTATGCAATTTTTTCCCAGCACCTTCGTTATTTTCATTTTCAAATTGTATAATTTTATTTCTTTATTTTTAAATTGTATAATTCATCTTATAAATTCTACAATAATTTGATTTATATTTCAAATTAAATTAAATTGTAAAATTCAAAATGTATTTTTCTCGAATACCTCTCAAATTCTACCATTCAAAATTCGAATTCTACAATTTAAAATATAGAATTATTTTAGAATAGTCTAATACCTTTTGAACTCTACAATTCAAAATAATTAAAAATATAGACTTTTCATATCATAATACAAGAAGGTAGGGAGTTGCAAGAAGAAAATGGGGCTTCTATCCTATGCACATATTGCAGCATGTTATGAAGATAAATTAAAATATTTGTTCATTCATGTTGCTAAGGAGTCGAACGAAGTGACTCATTTTCTGGCCATTCCAAGAATGTAATGTAATTTTTCATTGGACTAAAAAAGAAAACATAGTTGAAACTTGAAAGGAGAGACTAAGTTGAAAATGACAAATGATTAGTCATCGTGAAAACAAATAAAAGAAGCAATAATCCAAATATTACACCTCAACACCGTAATAATAACTTAACAAAACACATTACAAGAGATATTATCCAACCCAAAAATAGCCATAAAATCAATCTCAACAGAATCTAATCGCTGCTAAGCTGAACGCAATACTGTACTGAATATAAAAGTGACATAACTTATTTGCTTGAGCAAGCAAAGGGGCAGAAAGATTGTATCAACGTTTTTTCCTTTCATTCTCTAAAATGACTGTACATCTAACACGATGGATAAGGGCATCGAGACCATGAATATAATGATAAAATCAATTGGAACAGAAAGAATTTTCCGTCACATTCCAATTTCAGCTATCCTAAAGACTTGTATGATTCAAAGAACGAACCTTGAGAAGTAATGCCTGCAAATGACTTTTTAACGCGGGTTCAAATCAATTTCAAGAAACCACTGCTTCTACTATAAGTTAGGGTATATGCCATTTACCCATGACCAAATGTCCTTTCTAAAAATAGGACAACAACTGGGTAGAAAACGAATCTTTTTAGCACCTCCTAATAATATTTGCTATGTTCGTGCCGATCTCTTTTTTAGTTTCTTCGCTCACAGGGACATCTCCAATGTACATGTCAAAGAAAGCCCCTAAGTTAAAATGAGATCATGAGGTAAGTTTCATACTGAAGATAAAAGAAATACAAATTCAAACTGGCGCAATGCAACCACATGTATTTGAATATGACTTACGACACAAGTCTTTGCTGTGGACACTTCCTATCTGATTGCCACTAACTGTACAGGTAAAACGAACACTTTCAGTTCACACAACACAGAAAAGACACAAAAGATGAGTTTAATCCCCGTCTGCCCAGAGGCAAACAGTATAAACATTTTCAGAAGTCAAATACGTGTTGGAAAATATAACTCACTTTTAGTGATCAGACGCCCATCAATTGTTTGTTTGAACTCAATTACTGTTCCCTGCAACATTGCAATATATCTAATGTAACTCTGACATCAGTAGTAAATTTAATAAAACAGAAAATAAACATATTGATAAATTAATTACCAAAGGTATTGAGATATTCTCTTCGAAGTACGAACCAAATGTCTCTAGGCAATGAAAGTCCGTGGAAGGATTTGTCTGACAAAAATTGGGGTACAAAGGGCGTTAAAATTTGAACTAACAGAGTTGAAACAACTAAAATTCCTTTTCCTACATAGATAGAGTACCTTTACTAATCGAGCTCGAAGTGATTTTTCAAAAGCACTGCAACCAAAAATACCAAAACAAATCAGCAGCATGTTGCTTTACCATGTACTTCTATAATCAATTGTAAAGCCTAACATCTCTATATTAAGGCCGCACCTAGTATGGGCTCTAGGCCCAAAATTAAGTTGCCCAAATATCATATCAGATGGGACTAAGTTATTTTAATTATTTAATATGTTCTTTGTTTCCTAAAGTTGGATGATGACACATGTAAGGTTGTCATCCGATTAGGTGCGTAGTTGTAGGTTATTTAAGGTATTGTTATTGTGTAATTTGCGTTATAAAGAAATGAAAATTTTAGTATTATTTCCCTTTTTACTTTCTTTGTTCTCTAGTTTAGGTTATTTACCGTAGCCCTAGTTTTAGCTCTCTAACAACACCACCGCATTAGAATAGCTTCACACCAGACTCTTTTATAAACTTCATCCAGTAGTCCCAAAAATTACTCAAATCTAAATTAACTAAATCATTTCTAATTCAAACATGGTTCAGCAAATTCTTAGTGGGAAAAAGAAAAAATTACTAAGTATTGGTACATCGAGATTTGTACAATAGCAATACCCAAAACTGAGATTTGGACTTTAGAAACGTTGCCAAAAGAAATGTTTGAAGAGACCAGAATATTAAGATTAAATATTTTTTATAGAAAAAAAAAACAGTTTATATCTTCAAAAAAAAAAAAGTGCAGGAATGCCAAATCTAATTGTGAAAAAATTATTCATAATCACACAATTCAGAAGATAAAACTATTACTTACTCTCTCACACTGTTAATTTTCATACCCCTGCAATTTACAACAAGTCTAACAGTCATGTTGATATCCTCCCTGCAATGGTAGAAAACGACAGTTCCATCAAAATTAAGAATAAATCCCATAAACATGAAACCAACCAATTGCTTCTTTAAGTTAGCAAATCTTAGAAGTAGATAATATTGATCTAAATCCAGACTAAGGATATCCAATTGATTAAATCGACCTATGTTCATAGAAAACTCCACTCCACACATTTTCATATGTACGTTATAATAATCAATGCATGACTAGTTGTTATTACTGATAAGAGCAATCTATCATAAATAACATTTTATAGATTTATCAAAAATATGATGTTTGAGACCTGAGAAGATCCCTGTACAAGTCATGATGGTTATTCAGTTCATCAGCAGAAATTGATGCATATTTTGGCCCCAATTTCTCACAGAGGGAGTACGGATGAATATCTGTTAAAGACGAAGAGTTACACAAGAAGCACCAATAATAATCTGTCTGTTCAAAAGGAAGGAGGATATAATCAAGTAATCAAGAAAGCTTACAAACTCCAAAAGCATAGACTTTCAGTGACTTGATTTTAACAATGGTCATGGTTCTGGATCCTGTTCCAACCAGGACCTGAAGCAAATTTAAATCATCAGTTTATCTGAAAAATACTAGGTAAAAATGGAATCTCAACCAAAGCATGTGGCAATAGCATAATAGGCAAATAAAATTAATTAAAAGGAACTGGAAAGTGGAAACTAAAACAAGTTACCAGATCACACCACTGACAATTCTTGAATACTACATATAACGCAAGGAATTGAAAAATAACTTACTATTCTCTTACACCCAATTACCTGTTCCGTAAATCACAACATCTGGTTCATGGCTGAGTTTTGACTAACAGGATGGAAGTATCAGTTATTTCCAAAATAATAAGTCAGTTTGTGACTAAGTAAATTTCCCTCTCCGTATAACACTGTCATCTTCATCCTTTTCTTTTCTTTTATCCTTTCTGCATCTTTTTATTTTCTCAGAAAATATTTCGAAAATTTTCCTTCATTTTCCCTCAGCCTATTCCATCAAATCATTCTCAAATTCTACTTCAAATCTTGTTCTATTTCTGATTCATGATTTACATTTGCGATGGTTTGGTATCACAATATAATGATGTTTGGTGACCTATGGAGCCCCTATGTGGATTTCAGATCCTATTTCCGATTCTCTCTCAGTCCAGAAACCATGGTATAGCAGTGTCATTTTCATCCTTCTCTTCCTGCATCTTTCATTTCCACAGACAATAAACCAAAAATTTTCCTTCCTTTACCCTCAGCCTCTTCCAACAAAATTTCAATGATTCTAAAGATTCTAAAATCTTATTTTATTTCTGACTCATGACGTACATTTAGGATTCTTTAGTATCAAAATGCAATGCTGTTTGGTGGCCTACAGAGCCCTAATGTAAAGTGATTGGATGGTGACCGGTGATTACTCTGGCAACAGACCTAACAATAAATCCAGTGAAACTTATTCCAAATAAAAATTTTGGTTCCATTTCACTTATAATTCTTGCAAGATTCATTTTTCTTGGATCATAAACCATTGAGATACAAGAATAATAATAGGCCTAAAGAAAGTTCTACTAAAACTTCTTTTCAGCATTGAATTTTAGATTCTCATTCTTGTTAGCCAATTGTGATTACAGCATAAATACTTGCATTTTTCAATTAGTGTTTTATTTATTTATTAATGAGATGCATTGTTTATCCCAAAAGTTGGAATTCTAGAAACACATCCTCCAACTCGGATGTACTGTCACATGGTTCATCGGTTGTGTTTAGTTAGTTCAATGATGAAGACAAAGTTAAATTATTAGTTACTTCTCTACTTGTATATATAGGTTACTTTGCAGCTCCAATGTAATCACTTTCGTCATTCAGTGAATTTTTTTCTTCTCTCATCTTTGTTCTCCCTTCCTTCTACCACTTTTCCAACACTACTACTAGCTAATTGTACAAGAATGTTCAAAAATGAGTATCTCTTAACCCAATTCCGAGAAGTGCCAACACAAATACATTCACCCAAGAAGCATTGGCCCCTTGATAATGAAGGTGGATAAGGTGTCAATCAGACAATGACTCTGACATTTCTCCAGGAGATGTGCTATAATGCAGGATGTAAGACTTTTAAGAGAGGGGCAACTCCACTAAGGTTTGGTGCCTTGGTAAGTGATTCCCGTTGGGAGTCAAGCGTACGCAGCATTAGGCTTCCTTTAAGTTGGAAAATAAGAAAACAATAATTTATCCTCATATAATGTTGCCCCCATACTGCTGCAAAGGACATGCCATTTGAATTTTTCAAGTACAACTCCCCGTTATGGAAGGCTAAGAAGCCTAAACAAATAGACTTGGAAGGCACATCTTTGGCCATTATTATCCGCTCTCATGTATACATGGCCCCTCTAAACTGTAAATACTCAACTTAAATCTTTGAAGAAAGACATGGTCACTTTGGTTCCTATCACTCAAACCTTTGATTCACATCTTTTACTTCATATCCACCCCCTCTTACAAGCATTTTTCAGGAATAATATTCCATAAAATTGGAACCTTCAGTTCTTCACTACAAGAAATTGGTGCTCCGTACTATTCCATAGACATGGATCTTAGACTCCTAAGCTAACCTACCAGGTATCTTCTAAACTATATGCTCTCGATAAGTACGTCTTGTTGCATGGTAACCCACCCCATTACACTAGCAAACTAAATTTCCAGCACAAACAAAAAAACTACCTAAATTTCTTATCAACTATAGACATGTTTGGGAAAAAATCTCCAAAAACACTTTTAAAGAGAAAGTAAGAAGGAAAAATGAAATGAACTTCTCTAAAAGCTAAAGTTATCTTATGTATAATTTATTTGTAGAAGTTTTCTCATATTAGTTTTGGCTTCTCTAAAAGATAATTTTTAATAAACCAATTTTTACTTATAAAGAAGTTTATATTTTTCTTTCTTTCTTATTTTTTACTCCTATATTATGGAAAAATGTACCTGAACAGGTCCTATGTATTTGATAGCCACCTTTTTCTTTAACTACTAGATATCAATCATGCAAAGAATCTAGCAAGAAATTCTTAACTAAAAGTCCAAAGCAGTTGCATGGAGCACATAAACCCTACACACAAAAGAGCATAATGCCCAAAAGAACCAGAAGAGAATTTTCCAAACAAAATATTAACCTCGGAGTTGAAGCCGAAATCCTTCTCTCCAACAAATATATTGTCTAGAACCAAAGGAAATTCAATGCCAGTTTTAGGCTCGACTGCAGGTTTTGCTTCGTTTAACTCAAGATACGATAGGAACGGACATCCTTGGCATTCAACCTCCTTAGGCACTTGGTCAATGGTTCCATACACTTGCATATCAGGACTATGCAATGGGCAAGCTAGTACATTCGATGACCTATATGCAAAATTTTAAAAAATTAATAAGAAAATGACAAGCAAAACTAGCCTATGCACGAATTGAAGTATAGAATAAATAAAAAATCATCTTAGATATCATTTTAAAATTATTACTATAAAATTAAACAAACTTAACTAACCATCAGAACCTGTACTTGAGTTGCAATGTAATTAGAGTGCATTTAAATTAAATTCTAATTAGATATCATCCAACATATCCCAGAAAATCAATAAAATCAGCATCTCAGTTTTTGTAACGTTACATACAAGTTGTGAAACGGTGGAACAAACGCAGCAGCCAGCGACAGAAGAGGTAACGACCGAAGCCTCTTCGCTTCACTCCAAATCATCTTCATCGCCAAACTCGAAACCTTCCCCAACTTCACAGACGCAAACGATTTCCTCTTCGATCGAAACGGAAACCCGAACAGGCGCACATTCGTGGCCACGGCCTTAACCTGCGCACCACCAAACCGAGGAGGAGGAGGAGGAGAACCGCGCAGGGAACGCGCCACATTGAAAGTCGAAGCGCGTGAGAGCCACACCAGAAACGCGCCGGCGAACCGCGACACGTGTCCGAAGGCCTCTCCGATCGCGAAACTTCCGGGATTGTTGGCGAGCGAATGCACGAAGCGCGAGCTCAGAGAATTGCGCAGCAGGAATGGCTCCAAATAGGTGAACACTTCGGGATCCGAATACAGCGAAGGTAGCCAAACGAAATCGTTATTCATCGCGACGCACGACGGCGATCAGCTGAAGAACCTGCGAAGCGCGTTCTGGCGGCGTTCGAGAGGGAGAGAGAGACGAAAAGGTTCTGTTCAGTTGGGATCGCAGAATAATTGAATGCGAAGCTATTGGGATTTTGCGAGCCGCAACGTGAATATTGGCTTTGTTGTGATGCCGAAGGAAATAAGAAGGAAAGAGAGAAAAACGGAATTAAATAAGAGAAGGGTATATGCTTTGGACAGGGAAAGGGGAGAGAAGAGAAAGTCAAGGAGGATTCAACTCAAAAGCGATCTTTTCAGGGTAAAATTGGAAAAGGGACAAATCGTGGAGGCACTTTTTCTGCGTTTCACGGTTCTGAAGTTTCCATGGCCCACCGTTTTGATCACAAAATGATCTTTGAAAACGAGTGAATTACGTTTATGACCTTTAGAATCTCTTTCTCTATCACGTGATTTTACAACCGGCTATTGAGGTCGGTTTCTCACTTCCAGATACTCTTTGGTAATAACTTTTATTGGAGTTAATTTTTTATTTCTATTTGTTTTGAAATTTTGAAATATTATACATGTTTTCATTTAATACACAATTTAATCAATTACAAATTATTCTACATTAGCTGTATTATTAGGTTAAACATATAACTTAGTTTTCTATATTTTTTAATTTTTAGTTTGATTTATTCACATTAAAAATTATTAAATAATTTATAGACATGTTCTCGATATGACCTACAATTTCTTTATTAAAAAACATAGTTAGTATTAAAATAATATTTGAAAAATAAAAACTATATTGCGAAACATCTTTGTTAATTATAATTCTTTTTATTACCTTTTTTATTTTTTTAATAATTTTTGATTGATAATAGGGGATAGACAAATATGTGTTTCTGTTGGTATTTATAACTTTATTTCATTGTTTTTTTCAGTTTTCAATAATTTTTTACTGATAATAAAGTGTGTCAAAAAATGTATTCTTATTACTGTCATTTTGACTATCAGTCAATTGTGAAGTTGTTTTTAATTATTGACCATTTCTTAAAAATATTGGGATTTAATTTTAAAGTAGAGATAAAAAATGATAAATTGAATCGATGGACGATTTAAAAGCAAAGTATTAAAATATAAAGAAAATAGTCATAATTTATTTTATGCATTTCTTTCTGATCAATAAAAGTTGTGCTAACATGTCTCTGAAAAAGGAAAAATCTAAAAAATATATAGTTAAAAAATAAGAAAAAAAAATATTATATAATGTTTGGTATTTTTTAATTACTCGTCATTAGGTTATAAATCAAGATAATTAAATGTAGTATTTATTATATATTGTTTTATGTGATTTTATTTATTTATTTATTTTTTATATAGACGCTTTCCATCATAAATTTTGTATTATAATTTAAAAATATTATTAAAAATATAACAAAAAACAAATTTCTATATATTAAATGAATTTTTTTTATTATATGTTGTTATCGTAGTCTTTATTTGACTTGCGGTGTCGTGTGCATCTTTTTCGTATACTTTTCGTAAAAGGAATCTAAAATCACATTCCCACGATTATGCTGTGTCTTCCATTATTACTTTTTTTTTCTTCCTTTGAGAAAAAAATATTAAAAAACTATTTTAACTAATAATAACGTTATGTAATAGTTTGTATTGAGACATTCTTTACGTGTTTAACATCTCTTTAATTTTTAATTTAAATAAATTGTTTTTTTTTTAATGTTAGGATATGTTTGCAATAATTTTTTCATAAAATCATTATTTAATATATTTCGTGCCTTGTAGAAGTCGTTTCTTTCTTTTTTTTATTTTAATATGATCATGTTTATATTATTTTTATAATATATATATATATATATATGATACTATTTAGATCAGCCAATTAATTTAAATGGTTGAATTTGAAAAGATAGCTCTTTGAGTATTAAATATATACTCATAACATGCATACATTTTTTTATTAACAAATTTTGTATTTCTCACTTGTAGGTGAATTTTGTATTTAATTATGCAGGGACAAGTGAAACTGATAGTGCAAACGTGGGAATAAACTAAAATTAGCCCTTGATTTGTATGATACACAATTAATTATAAGAGTAAAAGAATGCAAAACAAAAATAAAACAAAATCAATCCATTTTAAATAAAATAAAAAATGTTATATACGTTTATAATATGATGATAATTATTTTTCAATAAAATCATTCAAATATGACAAGAATTATTTTCAACAATAGAAAAATTCAATTAATTTAACTAATTTTTTAAAAGGGTGTGAGTAATTTAAAAAAAAGTTTAATAAATAGTAACAAATGAAATAATTAAAAAGAAGTCTTACTTAGCCATTGACAAAATCAATAGAAAAAAATCGGTGACAGCTGAAGACATTTGAAATTTTCTGTTTGTATTATGAAAGATGTGTGAAACACAAAAACACAACACAAGTCATCAAAGAAAACGTGTACACGTGAATAATGTGTTAAAACATGTCTCCAACATCATAGAAAAGAACACCAATGCCGACCACTAATGGAAACAAGTATTCAGAAGCAAATGAATATAGGTTGGAATTCAAAACTCCAGAAAGAAGCAAATGACAGCACGTTTCAAAATTATTTACACGTGTGCATGGAACATGCATGCACATGAACACGACAGAAGTAGGAGGCAAAGTATGATCACTGACACGAAATATGAAATATATCTTTCAATCTGTAAAAACATGATCACAAATGATGGTATCATCAAATCTTAAACTTGAGTAACAAATTTTGCCCTTTGAAGATGGATGTGGAGATCAACAACAAGGCCCTTCTTCTCCACTCACTCAATCATTCAACAAGATTAACTTGAAAATACAAATCAACAAATCGATTTTAATATTTAGTATACCTGACCCCTAGTATACCCAAAATCTGATCACCTCTTCAATGTTAAATATTGTATATGTTATCCCTTTTTATAACATATATGGTTCACTCACTGCTCATAACAAGCCAGCTTCAAACAGATTTCTCCGCCTCAAAGTCTCATCAACAAGCTTGAAAGTCTTCTTCACAACCTTCTGATCAAGGGCAGTGGTCCGGTAGATCTTAAAGACACGATCTACACGATCAGGAGCAGTGCTCTGGAAATATGATTCCTCGAATTTTTTCTTCACAAACCTGAAAACAAAGAGTGTACACAAGTCAACTAGTTTTCTTGGTTAAGAAAAACTAATCATCAAGTGCTTCAAATTTCCTCTTTTCCACTTTTAACTACAGAAACAGTCACTCGGTTTTCTCTTTATATCCTGTTTTGCAACGTTTATGTAGAAAATAATGTAAACAGAAAACAGATAAAAGTTGTTTCCAGTCATTCCTATAAAGCAGTGAGTTTAATTTCTATGCACGGTTTCTTTTGAAAATGTGTCAACCAATCAGAAATTCTAGTATGGTTTTTGAGATAATTATCATAGACAATTTGTGATTGAATTATAAAATTCAGTTCATAAACTATTTTCTCTACAATGTTTGAAAATAAGGAACAAAAATTTGTACAAGAACCAAAGAAAACAGAAAAATATAAAGTTGGTTCTAGTTTCTTCTATTGAAAATAAGATTTACATGAAAATGATATAACTGTTATTATAATTAAAAGTGAAAACATAAAATTAAAAAAAAAAAAAACATTTTCTTAAACCAAACTACCCTTCATAACCTTGCTTACAAGATTATATACAAAAGCATCAACATGAGTATTATTCCCTTTTTATGGTTCTGATGAAAACACAACACAACCAAGATTCTTTTGGCTTATCATGCTATAGAAAGCAGTTACACAACAAAGTAAGAATGCTGAACTTGGAAGGACTATATTTGCCAGGATAAACTACTTCAGCAACTTCCATTATTCTATATGCCTTAGTACAAAGAAGTTGCTTACTCGTATGCATGCTCAATCTCTTGTTTTCCTGTTGAAACAGGTTGGTAATCTTTGAACCATTCACATACATTAAGTGGGACCTGCACAATGCAAGACATTAGAGACTGAAATGATGATAACCTCTCCAGAAAGAATGTACAATATTCAGATGGTTCTTACTTTCAAGATCTTCTTCTCAAATATGTCAAACTTGTTTAAGAATAACATGAAGGATGTTTTCTGTGTGGAAAAGAGAAGGACATAATTATTGTGTAAGATAGATAGAAATGTCAACTCATGAAAAAATATAAAGGAACCAAAGAAAGAAAAGGTTGGCATAAGAAATATCTACGTAATTGTAGTAGAAAGTTGAAGGTAAAAAAGACTATAAAAAGTTAACCTCAAAACATGGTTGCTTCAGGACCCACTCAAAAAGTTCCTTAGTCTCCATCATTCTGTTTCTGTTTTCATCCTCAAAAAGTGTTTGATCATACCTGAAGGCAAGTTTAATGTCAATACCTTTTAAGTCTATATGTTTAATACTTGTGATGTCCTCTAGCCAGAAATATTGGAAGAATGCAAGAATTTTTGTTAGTCCTAGCATCAATTATTTTATGCACACCAGCATTTTTTTATCAGTAACTAAACCAAACATACACGCAGCAGGAGTACAATTTGTGTATTCATTTAAGTGAAATGTGTGTCTGATAATTAAACAACTACTGAAGAAGTGACAAAGTAATATCAGATAGTATCTAATATAACCAAAAATCTTGTGTTTTTGAGAGTTGACAAGGTCAAATTAAAATTAAGAGACAGATGGAAGATCATACTCGCTAATTGCAGCACAGAATATTACAGCTGAAACTCCTTCAAACAAATGGATCCACTTTCTCCTCTCATTTCTCTGGCCACCAACATCAAAGAGTCTGTAGACTTCACCACTTTTTTTATTTTCCCCAACAGGACTGTCAAAATAGCAAAGACATACCAAGATATGTTGTTGAGCAGTTTTACACTGTACGTCATATTATGTTAAAGAAAAATAAAAAGTGACAGTGAATATCAAGTACATTCATCAGTCACAAACACACTGAGACAAGCATAACAAAGATCATTTGAAAAACAAAAACAAAAGATGTAATGCAACCAGATTTTGATCATTTTTAACCATTTAGATAATATGAGAAGGTGGATATGGATATGATGTAGTCTGGTCAAGAACAGAAAAAAACATACAACCATGATCTATCCAATTACAGCAATCAAATGTAAGAACAATGCAAGAACTGTTGAAAGAATTATAGGTTTACGATTACTAAAGAAAGGAGAATTAGGCAGCTCAAAGTATAGATTGAAAATATAATTGATAGATATAATATCTTAACTTATTACTAACATAAAAATTAATATAAAATTATTCTTGTGTCTGCGCCTAACAGTTTTAGAATTGGAATAGAGGGATCATGACAAAGAAATTGGGAAAGTCAAGCAATACCTCTTTCTCTAGCTGGCCAAATCCACAAGATGGCTATAGCTCCTAGATTTTGACACCTTTTATGGTAACACCATATTGGCTAACAAATGGGTAACCATTTCCTCTAACGTATCTAGATGTGACTCCATCCTGTTGGCAGCAACGCCAAACAGGCAGCCCCTTTCCTCCCTCGTCAAACATAACAAGATTCACCGAAAATGGTAACTCTTGCTAACAACAACAAACAACAATAACAGAAGAGAACAAAAGCCTTAATTTTAAGTATCACTTAAGGGGCCACATTTGGACAATCTCCAAGTAATAATAGCACTCAGCAAATGCAGAAATCTAACGTAGTTTTTTATGTCCCCTTTGGAGGATATTGTGAAACTTATATGAAAGAGTGCAAAAATAAAAAGTCATTTCCCACTAAGTAGGGTAGGTTACATGGATTAAACTTTGCAATTGTGTTCAACAAGTCAGTAGAAAAGTCATTTAGATCTAAGTCTGTCTTAATGGTTTCATTGAAACCTTTTATTGGTTTTGCTCAACCTCTACATATTATCCCTGTCATCTGATATGATAAATTCTTCTTACACGTTGCTTCTATTGGTCTTCTTCTCACAAGACCAAATCATCATACTGAAGATTCTACAATCTTATCCTTAATAGGTGCTATGCTACCATACTTTCTCTCCTCCAATGCATTTGTTATCCGAATCTTGATTCGTATTCAAATATAGAAAAATGATATTGCTGTAAATCGATGCAGGTGATATATCTTTACTCTGAATTAAAAAGCACCACCAACAAGGATAGTAAGAAGTAACAAGCCAAACAGCATGTTTACCTGAACTGGATCTCTACAACCCCAGTCGTACGCACTCTAGCATACAAAACATCCTCCTGCAGTTGTAAAACAGAGTGAGAAATTATGAAAAAATTATGAGTGTACAAAATTTTGGTGAACTTCTTCCGAGATAGATCCTCTATTTGTGCAGAATATAGTACGAAAACTATAAGTTAAGTTAAGAAAAATAAGGCCGATCAGAACAGGATCACATACCACTAATTATTTTTCAGATCAAGAATGACATCATATTGCTTGATCTTTTACAAATTTGAAGTAAATAATTTTTTCCAGACCCTTTTTAATCACAATTTTTATTAGTAATATAATAGAAGCGTCATGGGTTGTAACCTGGACCTGTTAAGTCTTACAACAACAAAAGTAGGAAGAGAAGAAATAAAAATAATTTGGGCCTTCAAACCCAAAACATTTAGAAAATAAAAAATACCACATCAACCAAGAAATAAATCAGATCTGCAATGTACCAAGGGCAGATAAAAATAAAAATAAAATTATGAATTAGGTTTAAAATACGTGTAAAAGTATGATAGATTTTGGCTACCTTTGTTGGAACATAGTTTGCATCAGACAACCTTTGCAAATTGTCCATGAAATAATCAGTACAATCTGGAATTTGAAGCTCACTACCACGGGCATATGTCTCCTACAGAAAAATAACATAAATATGTGGTCCACAATACTAATTAGCTTACGTCAAAAAAAACGACTACATAGCAAGAATTAAGTAAAAGAAACAAAAGAATGACATCTAGCCACCTGAATTGCAGGATCCTTCCACAGATTTTCAATTTCCTGTGCAAGTTCCTTTGTGAGATGTGGGTAATCTAGCCTGCCTCCGATTTCGGATAACTTTTCCCCAATTTCCTGACAGAAAAATTAAGAAAGCTTCATTTGAATTCAGACAAAAAATCCTGTCACGAACCACTATCCCAAATGCTGAAGCTGTTGGATGAAGACAGGTGAATGGTTTTATATTACTATTGTGTTTGAAGTATGGATAATGCACAGGTCCATCTACCTCGTGCCAAAAATTCAACCTTTTATCAGAAGAATGGGGATGACTAAGATCAAACTCTATACTTGGTTGTAGAGACTTTGATATCTCACATCATGAACCAACTATTCCAAAATCTTAAGTTGTTGTGTAAAAGACCCACAAATTGTTTTATATTATATTTCCAATAAATTATTGGCTTAATTTAACTTTTGGTTCCCCAAATATCGCAATTGTGCAATTTTGATCTCCCAAATTCCAATTGCACATGTTGGGGGTCCTCTCAGAATCATAATTATTCCATTTTAGTCCTTTGTCAAATATTCATCAGATTTTACTATGAGATTGGATGATGCTGTGGTAGTTGGCATGTTACCTAACACATAAGCTAAAGTGGCTTAATTGCATTTTTATTGCAAATGATTGTGGCTCCAAAGGGTCTAAGAGCGTAATAAAGTCCCATCAAATATGTGTTGAGCAACATGTTAGCTGACTTGTCAACAACATGTCATCATCTAGTGCTACATTGGCAAAATCAATTAAATTATTGATTCAAGACTGATGGAGGAACTAAAATTACACAGCTGCAATACTTTGAAAACCACATCCTAAAATTCTTGGCCATATCATAGTAGGGGATCATAGAGATGGTAACAGTAAACTACCTTATTTACATTGGATATAACATACTTTGAAAAATCAGCATCATTCTGGGCAAACTCCTTTGATCCATCATGCAGTAACTGTATAAACACATCAATTATATATTAAGGAAAACATTATACTCAACTACCTCCAATAAAACTCAATTCATAAAAAAAAAACTTTTTCAGACTATAAGCAGTGGACACTGCAAACTCTGTATTTTAAAGAGAAAAATAATTAACACACCCTTTCAAGTATTGCGTACTTTTATTGTCTGATACACATTAGCATGAATGACTGGTAAGTAGCTTTTTAGTTCTGCCTCGTCAAAGCCAGTTTGAAACAAAAGTTTTATCTGCATAGTACAGACAAACAAATAAATATCAACAGTCAAGCAAGTATATACAAAGCCAAAACAAGGACAGCAATGTTTTTTCTTACCTGCTTAAATATTGTGGATTTCCCTGACTCTCCAGCTCCTAAACAACAGGAAAGTTGACACTTTAAAATCAGTCCAGAAGAAAAATAAAAAAAGCAACTAAGCAAGAAATCAAGTACTTATTGCATATACGATTCAATTAAAGGAATATGGCAATAATGAATGGGAAGAGGATAGACCACTAAACTAACAGAAGAAGTCATCTAAAATGAATGAGGAAAACCTGATATCCTGCTTGATGAGTTATTCCAAATCTTAAAGGTCTGACCCAAGAACATGAGTATACAAAATTATCAAATATTTTCCTCAACAACAGAAACTAAAACACTTTTTGCGATAATTATTTTATCTAGAAGAATGAGTGCTGCAAGGATTAATACTTTATCATATAAGCTCAATCAGAAGATAAGCTACCTTCATTTTTTTAATAGTAAAAGACCTTATACTACAGATATTTGCAGCTTTCTTCATATAGGAGACAAAAAAAATGATAACATGTATAACAGTGTCATTACAGATCTGGGCACCAAGTGTTTTTGGAAACACTTCAATCACCAGCAGATACTAGATAAAAAAAAATATTTGTGAGTCCTTCAAATCTGATTAGCATCATCAACACATACACAATACTAGATTCCAAGTGTCTCTACTATAAATCAATTTGTTTAATTAACTTTAGCTTCAAAATGTATCAGAGAAGCATATATGCAAAAGATATATAAGGAAACTGCCTGAGTAAACTGTACCAAGTAGTAGAAGTTTCTGAATGTGCTTTTCAGCCTTTGTTTCCAATTCTATTCTTCTTTCAATCTCTGCAGTCTGCAAATTCACACATATTTATCATATTAAAAGCTATGTAACACTTTAAGATTAAGATCTTAGAAAGCATGTACTTTTTTTACTATTATTGACCTGTGCATTTTCTTCAGCATCAGCATCATTATAACGCCGGTTTCTGCTACAGAGTAAGCCCATATTTTCTGTTACACAAGACAGCATAGAAGATGACTAGTCAAGCTCCACCAGAAATCACTGAGTTTCAATGCCCGTCTCTAATGTGTACTTGCATTAGCGGGCTTCATTTCACCTAACAAAAAAACTAAATAGTGTCAGCAGCCAAAACAAGACAAACAGAAACCGTCATCCTTGCAAAGGAAGATCTCAAGTCACTTCATAAGTTGGTATTCCATTCAGCCTAATAAGACAGCTAAGTGAAGTAAAACAGACTCATGCACAGCTTGATAACAGGTTGAACTAAAACCTATATGTGCCAAAATATTTGCCACGTTATATTTGAAGTTGAGAACTATTCTGAATAAGTTATTTCCCCAAAAGGCCAAAATGCAATTTTGAATGGACAGTAGGAAATTCTCCACTTTTTCACAACTGGGAACAATTTAGTAATCATGCAGGAATAAAGTACGAGTGACACAAAGGTCCAAGGTAACAGCAATGTACCCAGAATTTCACCATATATGGCTAAGCCCACCAATCAGATATTCTTACAAGTACCCCCTCATGTTGAGGACAAGGTTATGAGGATAACTAAGATACCTAGGACTTCGACAGAATTTTACACGAACCACTGTTATACTGTGCCTTAAGAGTGTGCTTTTTGGGTTTACCAAAATAATCAAGTCATAAATCTCTTATGCGCTAACACCCCCCTCCCCAATCCATAGACATAAGAAGAAAGCAAACAATTCATTTGGGCATACACTCATTTTTCCTTCCTTGCTTCTAATAATGTTATCATTGGTCAGCTAGGCAGTACCATACCTAAAAACAGAAACAAATTAACCTCTTAATACTTAGCAAGAAAATTCAGCACCTCAAATACCACCATTAGCATGCAAAGTCCAATCAACCCATCAAAGTTAACAACCAAAAGAAAAAGACATTCCAAAATGGTACAGAAACCAAATGCAAGATCAACACAACAACAACAACAACAAAAAGGAACAAACCCACATCTCGATCTGAATACGCAAGTGCAGAATCAATTACAGAAATCTCCTCGGCCAAAAGAAAATCCAGCCCATCTCAATTAACCAGGAAAAGGAACGATCTTTAGAGAGAGATTAAGAATAGAACAGAGAAAAACAAGAGGGTTACCTGAAAACAAGTAAAGGGTTTCTCTTTCTTTTACTTTTACTTTTTTCTTTTTCTCTTTTGCAGAGTTGTGATAGTGCAGGCTGAGATATGCTGCTAGATTTGGATGATGCGTTGGTTGGGTTGAGAGATTGAAGCTAAAAGGCAACAACTTCAGTTGGTTTGTTCATTGCACATAGTGTAGAAACCAGGAAGATACATCACTCTAGTATATAAAAACAAAACAATTACAACAACAATAAACAAAAACTTGTTTTTGTTTAGTTTAAGGTAATAAAAACAATAATAGTAGTGATAATAATAAAATAGTGGATTATAATATATTAGTATTTGGGGTGTGTGGGTAATAATGGGTACAGAAAAGAACAAGTACTAGTGTGTCATAGAGAGACAGAGATGAATATGATATGAAAAAAATGGGAAGCAAAGAAGATGAAGAAGAAGGGAAAGAAAAATAGAGATTAAAGAAAAAAAGAGCGCCGAAAGCTGCTAAGGTTTCTTCCTCTTGTTTGGGTTCAGTTCGGTCAAAGACAGAAACAGCAAGGCCAGAGCGATTACAACACTTTTCTATGTGTCTTCTTGGGAAAATACACTAACCCCACTGTGCCTAGTTATAACCTTCACCGTGTAAACTAGTAACATGTTTTATATATATATATATATATATATATATATATATATATATATATATATATATATATATATATATATATATATATATTTATATATATATATATATTT
>Ga0123342_1004197_pt1 | contig 22286 bp, 4 predicted proteins | sample Turbeawhitnodule_FD_89960 | JGI IMG/M metagenome (GOLD analysis project Ga0123342, IMG submission 89960) | Root nodule microbial communities of legume samples collected from Mexico - Turtle bean Mexico white nodule | ecosystem: Host-associated > Plants > Roots > Nodule | place: Mexico: Nepantla... | reverse complement strand
TAAATATAATTATTTTTGACTTTTATATATATATAAATATATAATTTATTTGTGTTTTATATATTTTTCTTTTATATATATATATATATATATATATATATATATATATTTTGATATTAGTACAATAACATATGATAATGCAAATTAAAAAATATTATATTTTGAAATAGAGCAGTTTATTATTATTATTATAAGTTCTTCAAAATTCAATGTGTTTTCACATTATAAGTTTTTATTTATAAGTGTAGTTATTTCTTTTATTTATTCCATAGTTTTTTTTACTCATTGTTAAAAGATGTTAAAAATTTATGTTATTGATCTGAATTTGTAGTTCTCTCTTATCTTATGAATTTTGGTATAATTTTTCATACTTATCTGTTTTTTTTTTTAATAATGATAAGATGATTAACATAGAACTTTATTGAATTTAAAAAACAAAATAGAATTTGAATAGAAGATGGAAAAAATGAATTTGTTATATATTTACTTAGGCAAAAGAAACAAAAGATGTCGACATCTAAATGGCTTACCGCAATTATATATTATCAATAACGTGAATAAATTATTATTTTCAGCTATTAAATTATAACTAAACAATTTAAAAGTTATTAATAAAAAATATTATGAAAATCAAATAATTAAACGATTCTCATTTTCATGAAGTTTAAAAGTATAAACTACGTTGATTCTAATTAAAGTTTATAAGATATAGAATAAATTTAAAATACTTTAAAATTATGTTAAATATATTTAAGTGTTGCATATGAGTCCATATATTTCAATTATTGAAAAAAATTATGATTTTAATTTAACTAAAAATTGGCATTGTTTTAGCTTTAGCGTTAGTTAGTTAGTTTAGTCTTGACGTAACTAACAATATTAATTAAAATAACAAAGAATATTTTAAATTAAGATAATTAAATTACTTTTAGGTGTATATATAACTCATTTTTAGGTTATAATTCAATTTATTAATTTATATGAATGAGATCATTATATATAATTAAATTTTGATTTTAATATAACATGAACAAGGATTTTTATTGCTTTAATTATTATTATTATTTTTTAATTCACTGAATTATTTATAATAATTTACTTTTCTGAAAAAATATAATTCACATAGATGTTTTAATATATTTTTAATATTTCTATTCATTAATCTTAACTGATTATAACATAACTTATTTTATTAATATATCACCGGTGGTGATTTTGTTCTAATTAATACACCTTTTTATAAAATAACAATAAAATAAATTTATTTTATATATGAAATATTAAACTAAAAACTGTAAAACAAATAATGGCTAAAAAACACAACAAAAAGGAGTTGGATTGGTTGAATAATTGACCTATAGAAATTTGAAATTTGAAAGATTTTTTTTTCTTAGACAAAGAGTTAATAATAAGAGCAACTAAATAAAACACTTAATAAACACCAAGAATAATGTGCAAAAGTAAAACTTAAGATCACACAAATTTTTTTACATTGGTAAGATTCTACCTAAATCTACAGCAAGATATTTTTTAAAATTTTAAAATATTCAATTAAAAAAAATACATATGCAACTAGATAAAAAAAAATACATTTACATATCCGTTTTGATGAATGTATACCACTTTTTTTTCAAACAAGATGTAATGTATAATGCTTCAAGAAAACTTTTAATTAGAAAGCCATGGAGTGTTTTTCAAAAATATTGAAAGCTATTGCTGAAAAAACTTGAAGATTTCTCTTTTTAAAACAATTTGAAAGAGATTTATACATTTTTTTATCCTTACTATTTAAAATTTATCTTTAAGACAAATCTAAGATCTTATTGATTTCTAAATTATTTTAAGTACTAGTAGTGAGTACTTTAATCTTTTATTAACTTAATTAATTTTAAAGGTTATGATAAGCGTTCCATGTTTAGTGTTTAAATTATGGAGTTATTTGAGGAGTGAAAAAGGAAGGCTATAAAGGAAAATATAGTGAAAAATAAAAAGAAATGGAAGAAAAAATGATCAATATGATTTGATTGATATAATAAAATTATTCTCATTATTATAAATAATTAAATATTTTATTTTATACTATATTTATATTTATTTTTCTTATTAAAATTAAAACTATTATTTATCATTATTGTACAAATTTAGTTTTATTATTTTTATAAGTAATGATATTTATTAGTATTATTACTATTATTATTTTATAATTTTATTATTATTATTATTATTATTATTATTATTTTATTAGTAATATTATTAAACATTTTAATTAAATAAATTTACTTTATTATTTTTATTAATTAATATTTTATTTTTTATATTATTTAATTATTATATAAATCAGTTTTAATATTATTTAATAATATTTTATTTATTATTATATTAAATATTATATATTACTTAAAACAATGTAATATATTATGAATTATGTTATAACATAATTAATTATTTATAATATATAATGGATTATGTTATAACATGATAGATTATAGGTTTACTTTATACATTAAATTTCTGTTATGCATAATAAGGTTATATATATAATATTTTCTTCCTCCATCTAGCTTTTCATGTTTTTCTTTATACAATTTGTGAGGCACTTTTAGGTACTTTTCCTTCTCGCAAATTTAAGCGTCCAAATCTTTGTATATCTTACTAAACTTATTTTATTTCTCTTTCTGCATAAACAGTACTTACCAAAAATAAACAATGTTAATTAGTCGTAATAAAACTTAAATGGTTAAAATGAATCTGAATTATTACAAGCATGAATTAATGATAAACTAAAATCAAAACAAGTTTTTCCACAAAAATATTTAAAATAAATACACTAAAATGATGTATATGTTAAAATTAATTTATACATAGATAAATTTATAAATTTTATTTTATTTTACATTTATATACAAGCTTGATAATTTTTACTAAAAAAAATCATTAAATAGAAACTAATTTTAAAAAAAAAATAATTAGTTAATATAGTAACTAAATTAGAATTAGAGACATTTTAAAAACTAAAAAAATTATTATTTCTAAATTAGTTTCTAATATTGATAAATAATTTTTAAATTGGTATCTAATTAGCTATCAATGTTTTAATTACTAATTACTTATATTCTAAATTTGGTAGTAAAAACATTGGTTCCTAATTAGATATCAATTTAGAAATTATTTATCAATCATAAAAATTAATTTAAAAACTAATATTTTTTTTAATTTTTAAAATGGTATCTAATTTAGTAAGTATAATAATTAATTTTATTTTTTTAAAATTAGTTTATGTAATATTTTTTTTTATATCTTTCTATTAAACATCCCCTGAGGTGACTGAAGATTTATTACACTTGTACCTTGAGCAGTAACAACCTGAATTATAGCCATCAATTTGAACACAAAATCCCCTGAGGTGACTGAAGATTTTTTTTTTCATAGAATATTTATTATTAACTATCTAGTGATATAAGATGCTTGTTAGATTGTGATAAGGTAGAGTAAATTTAGTAATATTGATTGAATTTTGTGAATGATAGGATTGTGAGAAGTTTTTAAGTTTTTGTAAAATATGTAAAATGTAATTTTACAAATTTATTCTTTATTTAAAAATATTTAACTAATAAAATATGATATATTTTTTAGATTTGAATTAATTAAAATATTATAAATTATTGTTGGTATCGTTGAATAATTTATTTCGGGATCTTTAAATATTTTTTTTAAAAAAAATAGAAGTTACTTAATATTGTCTAAACATGTAAATGATTGTAAAAATAATATTATCTAAGCATAAACATATACAAATTTAGTGTTATATTTATTTATACACTTTTAGAGGATATTTTACAATGAAAAATGTTATATGTAAAGTGTATTGTACAACAAATTTATTTATAAAGAAGAGAAAATATATAAAACAAAGTATGAAATATCATACAATATGATGGAAAATTAATAAAAATAAAATATATTATTATATATATTATTGTATGAATGACAAAACCAAAAACAAAAACAAAATGAAAAAACACCATCATTCTACATGACTTTCTCCTCCAATCTTTGCATCTAAGGAGTGAGAGAGAAATCGCGGATCAACTCTCCCACATCCGTGTATATCTCTTGATTCAAATCATAAATATTTCTTCACATCCTTCCAAACCCTTAAAACAAACATAGCTTTAATTATTCTTTTCACATTGTATTTATTCCTATATCTAACTTTTTGCAACTCCTTTGTATAAACATCACTGATTACAAACATTTAATATATCTTATTCCAATATTTCTAATTAATTAAAAATAATGTTGTACCATTATTACACTTTAGTGTAATAAATATTTAGTTTTATTTTTTTAAACTATAGTTTGCTATATGATTTAAACCACTTTAACACATAATAGTTGTAGCGAACAAAAAAGAGAAAGTGCAAACACAACCACTAGTTAATTTAATTTACTATTTAGTGAGAAATTGCTAATAGAATGTTCCACCTCTCTTATAATTTATATGGCTATATGACAACACAAAAAGTTTTATGACAAATCCACAGTCAAGGCAAGTAATGACAAAAAATAGAACTAACTCTATTAAAAACTCTTACGCTTTGCTTATAGTAATTAGACTCATTAATCATGTCATTAAGTGTATTTTGTTTGAAAGCTAATTTTGGTTAGATATGTTTAATTGAATTTGGGCTTCCATTTTCAATCTTAGATGTACGTTAAGTGCTCTAACCCATTATCTTACCTTTTTAAAATTAAAAATTAAAATAATTTTTTTTAAAAAGTAATATTTTTATTATATTTGAAAAATATAATTTATAATACGTACAAATCAATAAAAAAATATTAAATAAAAATTAATTTTAAAAACAAGATATAATTAGTTATTCTATTAAATAAGTTAGATAAATTATTAATATTTAAAATATTTTTTTATTAATAAAAAATTATAAAGTAATTTTTAAAATAATATGATTTCAAGATTTTAAAAAACTAATTACTTTATATTCTATATTAATTATAAAATTAATTTAATTTTATTTAATATTTAACTCATTCGGACACTAGTCATTGCCCATTTGATACCTTGCCCTTTTGATTTTTCTATCATTCAAATATTACCCTACATGTTCCATCTATGTGTTGCTTTGACTTGTGTTCTCAGCTACATTACATAATCAATTGCTAGTATGATTAAAGTTTAGCTATTGTGTAATTGATTAGAGATTGAGTTTGATTAGATAGAGAAGGAGAGGAAGTAGGTAGATTAGTAGATAGGAAAAGTGAAGAAATAAATAAAAAAATAGTGTTGTAGATAAACTTATTGGGTGTTTGTACATTTTCTTTAGTTTTAAAACATCTCTGAGATAATGTTGGAACTCCATAATTAATTATGAGATTCAATGATACTCTTTTTAATATTACTTTTATTATATTAATCATCTCCACTAAATCAAAAACTTGAATATTTCATTTAAACTTATTTTAATTTAAAAAATAATATTATCAATGTAAACTTAAAAACATAAACAAGTAATATTTTTAATTATTAAATTTTATTTAATATTAAAATAAATTTTTTATTTAATGACTGTTAAAATATTGTCACTACAAAAAAAATCATGAAATAGAAACCAATTTTAGAGACAAAAAGTAATTAGTTGTTATACTGACTAAATTAGAGATCATTTTAGAAACTAAAAAAAATGGTTTCTAAATTAGTTTCTATTATTGTTAAATGATTTCTAAATTGATATATAATTAGCTATCAAACTTTTTGCTACCAAATTTAGAATATAAATAATTGGTCGTTAAAACTCTAAATATTTTCTTGTAGTGTCTAGTTTAACAATAAAATTAAAATTTAATGAAACTAAATTTACCTATCTAAATAAAATATTTGAAAAATGATTTAATTTGAACTAAAAAAGAAAAAATTGCATACATTTTAATCTTCTTGAATTTATAAATGTCTTATTGAAATAAGATATGGTTACTATGTTTTCCCTTTTGTACCTAGCATAAAATATTTTGACAAGAAAGATGAAGAAGACTTAGTTTTGTGATTACTATTGGTAGTGGAATTGAGTATTCTATGTTACTATGAACCTGCTGAATTGGAAAGCACTATTTGAAAGACCTTTCAATTGACCATACAATGATTCTCTAGGGTTGTAGCATGTATTGTCAAGAACATTTGTTCTATAGCCATTGTTCAAGAACTATTGTACTATTGATTCTCAAGTCTGTAACATGTATGAATGGTCACTTAACTTGTCAAAACATATATACTTTTAAAAAGTTATTATTGAACGAAAAGTTTAACTATATATGTTATACAAATATTAATATAATAATAATAATAACGACAAAATAATATATACATAACATTAAAAATATAGTATTATAACTAACAATAAAGTTTTTAAATTAAGTCAAGAATGATATGTTTTATTTGAAAACAAAAAGTTGAAACAATTTTGTTCAGTGTTTGAGTAGGATAAAAAATTTATCCTAGGTTGGATTGTTAATTTATTGACTAAAATAGTTTTTTTTTTATCATTTGTCCTTTTATTAAAATATTTTTTAATCTCTTATCTTTTAAAAGATTTATTTTAGTCATTAACCTCAAATTTAAGTAAATATTTTTTTAAAGTAATTAGTTATTATATTAACTAAATTATATATTATTTTAAAAATTAAAAAATATTAATATTTAAACCTTAAATCCTAAATTCTAAACCCTAATACTTGTGACAAAGGTTGATCATTATCAAGTTCCAAATAAAAAATTTTAAATTTTTTTTTTATTTTTTCTTTTAAAAAAATAAACACTCTAAAAATCCACACTTATTTAATTAAGATATCATTTTGAGACATGTGTTGTAAGGTGTTAATATCTTCTTTACACGTAAGCTTTTCATAATTTTTCACAATAAATTATAATGTTAGGAAAAGAAAACCCATATATATGGTAAGAAAAAAGACTTGGAAAGCTTAGTTCCATGTGTGACAAGAAAGAATATAAAATTATAGGTTCCACTTGGTTGGTTTTTCAGGTTGGTTGTGAGCCTTATTTTTCATACAATTTTCACTATGTTAATGTTTTTCTATTTAAGCATTAGTTGGAATTTATGGAATTACTTCAATAAGATAGATTTCATCTCTGAAATAACTGGTGAAAGAGTTAAAATTATCCCAATATAAGAAATTACTATTTCAAAAGAGTAATATTGATCCAAATTTAAAAGTTAAAATAACTAAATTGAATCTTTTAAAAAGATGTGGATTAAAATGAATTTTATTACCAAGACATAAATAACCAATAATATTTTTTGTTCTAAAATACACAATCGGATTATGTAAAGATGAAAATAATACATTTTATTATAATTAACTTACATCAACTAAAAAATACCAAAACAAATGTAATTATACATAGAAACATAAAAAATAATATAATTTATTCAGTGTTATTAAGTTTTTTTATGTCAGAACCGTAAAAATAGTGGGTTAACTTGTTGAGCACATGTTTGGGTTGGATTAGTTAAAACTGAAATGTTTTATAATATATTAAAAAATTGAATCAAACTTACTTATACTTAGCTTACTTGGATGTGGTAAATCGGGTTGAATTTGTGATAGATTGAATTTATCTATCAATCCACTTAAAAAAGAGAAAAAAAAAATCACCTAATTATATGTTAAATTAAAACCTTAATTCTTTAATTTATTAAATATTATCTAAAATTTTAAGCTTACTTGGATGAAAATTGATGTAAAAAAATTATGTTAAAACATGAAAACTTGAAATTTATGAGGATTGAATAGTAAGTTATTGTGATATTTTTAATTTTTAATTCATTATCAATTGTATATTATATTAAAAAAATATTTTTTAGTAATGAAATTTTAATTTTAATATATTATATTTTGTTAAATATATAAAAATTAAACAAAAGTATTTTCTCATTTATTTTAAAATTTATGAGTCGATCTGTTTAATTCGTACTAATATTTTAGAATTACATTTTAAGTATGTCAAATTAATCTAACATAACGCGTTTTTAATAGGTCAAGGGTTGAACTTGAGTTGGATTAGTCCATTTTAACAAGTATATTTTGAGTTAATAACTTTTCCATTTCTTAATTATATATATATATATATATTGTTTTTTGAATTTTTTTAATGAAATTGTGTTATTTTCCTTCTGTTTATTATTTTGTCTTGTTATTAAATAATTATTTTGAAATTTGAAGAGTAAAATTATTAAATGTAAGAGTGTCACTGCTTCCCTTCTTCAAAAGATCTCATTTTCTCTATCTTTTACTCTTTTCTTTCTAAGATTTTGTCTCTATATTTTAATCATTTCAAGATTTGATCATGTACACTAGTTGAGGAGTCAATCATAATTTTTACTTGATCAAATTATAGAAAAAGATAAAAAAAATATTGAAGGGTAAAGTAGTAAAATGACAAAGGGATAAAAGGGTAAAACATATGTGCATAGGTTCAAGCTTTCACTGTGTGTTTCGGAAAGAAGAGAAGAAAGGAAACTGATGACCCCTAGAGTGTAAGGTGCAACGATTGGAGAAAAAAAAAAAAGAAATAACAAGTAACAAGGCAAAGATGAAACTCTTTGTTTTATTTATGTTATTATATTTTATCACACAAAAACAAAGAGTTGTTAAAAACTTAAAACTAAATGTGGTATATATAATTGTATGTGTATTACTTTCTCAATACAAATTTTCAAACAGAATAAATTTTTATTTATTCTAAAGATTTTTTGTTATCGACTTTTCATCATGATTTTGTCATCAATCTTGTTGGGGTCATTTGAGAAAATTGATTCTGTCAACTTGTTCTACAATATACTAAAATTTGGTTATGTTTATATAACTTGTTCTAAGTATTTATAAGTATCTAGATTTTGGTATAAATAACTAATTGGTTTTGGAAACTCATTTGAAAATAAGTTTTTCACCTATGAGAAGTTAACTTTAACTTTCAATAAAATCTTAGGCTAGAAGATTTGGATGTGAATGTGGTCACAAACTTCAATTTCTCTTGCGAAAATATTATTTGATAAAATTGTTTGATTATTATATTTTGTGTGAACATCTAGAAATAATAGATTTTGATAGTTTGGTAGTTAAGTGTTGTTTTTTATGTTGAGAAAGTTCTTAAATATTATGTGATTAATATAAATTGTATGTGAATGATGAAAGTTGTATAAAATTGATGATATACATGATGTATGCAATTTTGTTTTATGATACATTATTAACTATGAAAAAACTATATTTTAACAAAAATAATATAACTTTAATAATAAATTAACACACATAGATTAATGTATTAGATGGTGGAAAGTTGAAGAATTGATTTACATTATGAATTATTTTGAAATAAAAATATTTATAAAGTAAATTTTTAATTTATAAACAATTTTTTTTTAATTTTAAACAAGTTATACATATAATATTTTTATTTTTAAAGAAGTAAGTAACTTTGAAAAATGTTATACGTTAATAAGAAGTCACCCAGTGCATTTATATTTGGTCTTCACCTATAGACACTTGATGCCTGTATATTTTATTCTACGGGTTTTATATTTATTATTAACGTGACATGTGTAAATGCATTTTTGTAGATGCTTATCTGGTTGTATTCAAAGTACGCGTCCAAGAAATTAAGAATTTTTTGAGTGGCTACGCCACCACCAACCGGTTGATACTTGGAAGCGGATACGAATCTTTGTGTCATGCCTTATTGAGATTCGTAAAGTCCACACACATTCTCCACTTGTCGTTGGCCTTGGTGACCATGACCACATTGGTCAGCCAATTGATGTACTAAGCCTCTAGTATGAACCCGACCGATAGTACCTTCTCGGCCTTTTCCTTTGCTGTCAACCTCTTCTCCTTCTCCAGCTTGCGCTTTTTATGGGTTATCAAACACGTTTCCTTGTAGATCGAGAACTTGTGGGTAATGATGTCCGGGCTCACCCCCAACATATCAGATGTTGTCCAAGCAAAGCGGTCAACGTTTCTCTTCAACGCCTGGTGTACCAACTCGGCCTTGGCCACCGCTATGGTTGTGCCTACACAGGTGTGTGTTCCTCATCGAGTAGAGGAACTTATCGTAAATCCTCTTTATCCTTGAGCCTTGACTCGACTGTTCGGGGATCAAGATCAACTAAAGCAACCATGTGTTCTCTGTGGACCGGCTGAGCTTCTCTTAAAGGGAACTTCCTCCTTCAGAGGATTTCCGTCTAGGGGATTGGTCGCAATATTTGTCTTCTCGGGTACATTCAACATTTAAACTTGTTGCGTAACACTCTCGTGCTATTTTATGATCTACATGCACAGTGAGAATGTCACCCGATGCCAACGGAAACTTCATGGCCAGATGAAGTATGGAGACGATCTCCCTCAACTTGTTGATGGACAATCATCCCAACAGGATGTTGTAGAAGGTGTTGACATCTATCATTAGATATCGGATTTTGATGGTCTTGCTTGCCTTACCCTTGCCGAAGGTGGTATAAAGTTCGATATACCCTTGGTGCCTACTCTCTCACCCGAGAAGCCGATCACATGATCATCATACGACTTCATCTCCTCCTTGGCTATCCTCATCTGTTTGAACGTGTTCCAATAGAGGATGTTCACTGAACTCTCCTGATCTACCCAACATCTTCATAATGGTGAATTTGTCGATATCAATCGATATCACCATAGGGTCATCCTGTGAAGGGTCTACACCCTTGAAGTCCTCATCGGTGAAGGTGATGGGCGACATTCTCGATCGAAAAGAAATGGTGTTCACCTGTTGCATTGCCCTCAAGTGTTTCTTCCTAGCATTGTTGGAGCTACCTCCTCCAATGATGGTATTAATGACCTCTTTTTTGTCCTTTCCTCCTCCCTCTTTTCTTGGAGGATCTCCTTTCTCAATCGACGCTCGGGTCGACAGTTGTCCACTCTCGTTCTCTGAGGGGAGTAGTCCCTTCGTCTCGTCGCCTCTTCCCTTCGTGGGCACCACTTCAAACCTCGGTCTCCCTGCACAAATCAACGAAGATGCCTGACTTAGATAAGCTCATCGATCTTATTCTTTAGTGTCTGACACTCCTCAGTGGTATGTCCAATGTTTCTATGGTATCGACATCTACGAGTTAGGTCGGCATTTTGAGGACTTGCGACCCTTCTTAGTGGTGGAATCAATTTCGCACTCAGGGTCTCATCTAAAATCCTTCACCTGTCAGCACTTTAGGGGGTGTATCTTGTGAACCGGGACCCTCAATTGTCCTTATGCTTATCTCCTTGACCGACGACAGGTTGGCTCTGACGCACTTTTTCCTTCTCTCTCCCTTTATCCTCGCTTGGCTCGACTCGGGCCTGATTTCTGAATTTCCTCAGCTCTTCCAACTGCATGAACTTAGTGGCTCTACGTTTGAGCTCATCTAGGTTTGCGGGTAGTTCTATGCACGAGCTGTCAGCAAACAGTCTCGACCGTAGGGTTGTGACCTTGGATACATAGCCACGTCCGGACTAAGATTTTGGATGTTCAGGGCTACCTTACCGAACCTATCCACGAACATCCTTATAGATTCTCCCTTCTCCTGGCGAATATTGACCATGGCAATGGAAGTTTGGTGATGTGACAGGCTGGTGGCGAACTGTGTTTCAAACTTGGACACCGGCGTCTTAAAGTAGTCGATGAAGTCTGGGGGAAGCTTCGTAAACCAGCTCAAGGCTCCTCCTTTCAGCAAGGTGGGGAACACTCGGCACAAGACTGCACTGTCCGAGGTGTATAAGATCATGTGTGATGTACACGTCCATGTGCTCGTCAGGACATAATGGTCTTTGTTAAAGCCTTTCCACCTAGCCGGTAGCGGTACTTCGATTATAGAGTCCGTGAACGGATGCTGGCGGGTCTAGTCCAGAGTACCGATTGTAGGGACCGACCTATTCAAATAAAACTCACTGTATGCCTCTTGGGTGTGGATCTTATCCTTCGGCTCCTCAACAATTTTGGAATTGGTGGGGGTGGTGAAGGACCTCCCAACAGGGTTGGTCGGCACAACATATGGACCCTCTCCACAAACTTCCTCTTCATCTCTTCATTCTCCTTCTAAAGAGCTAGAATCTCATCCTCATTCTTCCGCTTAGTCTCCTTGTTCATTCTCTCCATCTCAACCATCTCTTTTTGCATAGACATCAAGAGCGTCATTTGTTTAGCATCATAAATCTTCTCATTCACCATACTTCTGGTTGACACCATTTACTTTCTGTTGATATTATTAGAGTCTAAGTTCAAGAAGGGGGTGAATTGGACTTAGAAAATTTTCGCAAAGAATACTATTTAAGAAATCCATACAAAGAAAGAACAGATTGATTTAAGGAAAGACATATTGATTTCCTGATTTCAAGAAGCTGTTTTAGAAATATAACATATTAGTTTTAGAATTAACAGATTTGATTTCTGACTTATCAATTTTAGTCTGGTGGTAACATAACCACTTTATGATTAGTTGAAAATTGACAGTGTGAACAAAACAAAATTTTGGAGTTAAAACTAAATTTTGAAAAAATTAGCAGTTTTGAAGCAGTACCAAAGAATCAATTGTTTTGTCAAACAACAAATTAAATTTTAGTAAAGTAAACAGTTTTTGAAAAACTTGGAGCAGTTTCTTAAAACTCTTTTCAAGAGACCCTTGTGCTTAAGCTCATCACTATGGCGGTGAGATATATATAAGGTAGATTCAGAGTACAAAAGGTTATTTAAACAATTCTAACCTAACTAAGACCATGAATTACATGTTTCATAAACCTTCAAACAATTTGTCTTCATGCTTAGGAATGTATTATCTAGTGCTTGAACGTTGATTAGTCTCGTTAATCCTATTTAGGCGTAACGATTTTGGTTGTGTCGGTCAGCTTGAACCGGATGCTGAGTCAGAGTGTCGATCATGCGGACCTTACCGATACAAAACATGTGATTAGATAGAAAATTTAAATAGATTGTCGTATAAACTAATTGAAGTTATTAGTTATATAAGTATAAATGCTAGTTATATTTTAGGAGAAAATGACTATAAAAAAAATATTTTTCAAATTACATAGAGGATCTGTTTTTTAGTGATAATTAAATTTAACTTATGTTAAATATTTGTTTTAGTTAATTTTTGTGTTTGTAAGTATACCTTTTGTGTGTGTACATATATATATATATATTAGTTTGAGATATTTGTTAGTGGAAAATTGTTTCTAAGTTTACGGAGTGAAAAAAATATTTTAGAAGGTACTCTTATTCTGGAGATAGTTGGGCTTTAACTCGTTGCGGGCATTGGTTTGTTTTGCTAGAATGGTGAACATAGTAGATAGGCAGGGGTGCTACAAGTAAACTATAAAGGATATCTTTTTATCTTCAGTAAAACAAAATGTGGCCTCCTTATTTATAAAAAGGATTTTCTGTCACTTTTGCTTCCCCTCTTCTTCGATCTCTAGATATCTTTTAGGCATAAATAATATATTAAGGTTAGAAACTAGTTTATTAAATTCAAGGTTAGGTTATAAATTCAAAGATTTTTGTATGTGAAAACTTATAGATTAAATTGGTATATTTTTGTTAGATTGTTGGTTTTTGAAAGTTCTGTTTGATTTGACTACTCATGGATTAATTGTGAGGGAGTGTTAATGTTAATGTTTATGTTTGAAAATGTAAAATATGATAAATTTATGTTAAGATAGGTCAATGTTGAATAATTGTTAAGTGCCAAAAGTTTTAACCTAATGATAGGATTGATTAGTGATTATAAAAATTAACTTGGTAAGTTCAAATTTTAATGTATTTAACCAAAAGTATAATTTATTAAGTATTGATTATGGTTTAATTGGTCACCTATGTGATCAATATTTTGATTTAAATTGATTTTTGGATAAAAGGTATAGTTTTAAACTTGTCATATTAGATGATGTTAGTTTGGGAAGTATAGAATATGTTGGATAATTAGTTTGGTGTGTTTTAGAAGAATTATCATATGTATTTATCTTTTAATGGATATTCATAGGAGAATGTCATTAAAGAGATATCTCAATTTAAGTGATATTAACTTGTATTTTATGACATGTTTTTACTTGTGTAAATGAATGTTTTTGTTCAAAACTTGTACACTTATATTACAATGTTTTATGTATATGTAGATAATATTACTAATTTTATTATTATAAATAATAATATTAATGATAATAACAATATTATTATTATAAATATTATTTTTATTATTATTATAAATAACATTAACAATAACAAGAATAACATTAATAGTATCCATATTTAATATATATATATATATATATATATTATTAAACTTTAATTATTAGAATAAAAGTTCAATCGATATTTTCTTTAATTTTGATTATGTGTTTATAAATATTAAATATTGATAAACACAAATGCTTCATCAACTTGAATAGACGCATAATTTTTTTTTATAGAATTTTGTTTGATAAATCTTTCATTGATTACTTATAAATGTTTATTTTATGTCTGAATATAATTATTTTTCTTTATTTCTTATAAGAGAATCTCGCAGTGAAGTGTATACGCTAAAGATATCTTGAACAACATGCCTCAATTTGTTCCACGTAAACAATTTTTATGAAAAAATGGAATGTAGCTCTTAAAAGATTGTCAACATTGTTAAGTCTTATGTTTTATTTAAGTTTGAGAAAAGATATCTAACCTAGCACGAATAAATCATGACGTGTACCATACGTAAGGAAAATATATGCATTTAATACTATATAAAGACATTTAATGCATATTCAAACTTAACATGGAAAAGACACATGACGAAGAAGAAAAACTTCACATGACCTTAACCTTTGGGAAAAGATATCTAACCTAGCACGAATAAGTCATGGCGTACCATACGTAAAGAAAATATATGCATTTAATATAACATAAATATATTTAATGCATATTCAAACTTAACGTGGAAAAGACACATGACGAAGAAGAAGAACTTCATATGACCTTATAATGACTCCAAAAGGATTTGCATTGACTCTTTATTCTCAACATCTATATATAGAAGATCTTTTTGAAGAAAAAAGGTTAGTAACGACAACAAAAATAATAACAGTTTTTACAATCTTTATCAATCCTTAAACTACAGTTTGTGAGAAAAAATATCATTGTTTCGTTAGTAACCTAATTTTTTTTTGTCAATATAATATCTCTTTTAAGAAATTACCTTCTTTTAGCTAGCAAACTTGTGATCGTTTATATTCCTTTTATGTAAAGAAAAGTATTTAGTAAGGAGTGTCTAAGTCTAAAGATTGTTTAGCCAAGAGTTGTATGTTAAAAAAATACTCAATGTTTAGCTAGCAGTGACTGCAATTCAAGTAATACTTTCTATTTAACTTGGAGTGACTAAGGTCTAAAGATACTTGTATTTTGCAACATTAGTCTACTAGTAGAACTTTATCGTGTTGATAGAGACAAACCAGTATGAAAACACCTAATATAAATATCTCTCTACAATTATCTCTTTAAATTGCAAATTGTTAATTTGCAACTATCAAAGAAGGAGGATTTTGCTAAAATAAATTTTGAAAAGTGTTCTTGATCTTTGTCAGCTTAGAAGTTACATTTGACAATATTCATAAGACACTACTTTTAAAAAAAAAAAACTGTTTATGTATCTATCAAGTTAAAACTGTTTGATTACCATTATCATACGCTGATTTGCAAAGAATTTCAAAAGTCTTAAATACATAATTTAATTATTATTTTTATTATATATTTGGTCTATTTTTACAATAGATTATTACACGATAAAGATCAAATTTTAAATTTAGAAAACCAAAATTAAACTTATTCTAAATTTAAAGGTTAAAAAACGGAATTAAAAATTTAAATTTCCTATTTGTTTTTGAAATCTAATAAATACTTTAAAGAAATTGAAACTCTTGTATGAAGAAATATAGAGATCAAAAGGCATATTCCTAATTGGCCTATTAGAGATAATCAACCCACTTTCTTCCCAAGCCTAATATTATAATAATAGAAAAAAAAACTCGGGGTGCCACCCTTAAGTGCAAGGCTATAAGTAATCACATTAGAAGAAAACCACGTTACAGGACTAAGCAATCCAATAGCAAAACAACAAAACCAAAAATATTTATGGAGATCTAATTTAAGTTCACTATTCAAGTTCAAACTATTTTATTTTTACTATTGTGTTCACCTTAAAAATAAAAAATAATGATGAATGAAATCTAAAAACATTTGATAGTTATATTATATGCGCGTAGTTGGCAAGGGACCTTTCAATAATTGCCCTACGCACTAAGGTAATGTATTTTCAAAGTCTTTTATTTATTTTTATATAAATAAAGAAGCTGCCACTATTATACACGCCACACTCGCTTCCCAATATCGAAGCTTCTGTTCCTCACTTCTCTCTCTCTCTCTCTAAGGACACAGACAAAAAACCGTGTCTCTCACATCAACATATTCTTCTCCGATGGGTTTTCCGGTGGGTTATGCGGAGGTGTTCTTCCCCAACCCCTTCCTCCACACACTGGCCTTCCTCGGCCTCCTCCGAAACCTCGTCTTCTTTCTCTTCCACCTCCTCGGACTCTCCGACTTCCTCGAAACCGAGGTCGCATGGCCGGACCCCCGCACCTCCGCTGCCACCGCCGCCGTCTCCAGGCCCCCCTCCGTGTCGGCGCTACTTATCCGGGACATCCTCCCCGTCGCCAAGTTCGGGGAATCCGGAGAGAACTCCTGCGCCTGCGCCGTCTGTCTGTTCGAGTTCTCCGAGGAGGATGAGATTCGGTGTATGCGGAACTGCAAACACATTTTCCACCGCGCCTGCGTGGACCGTTGGATCGATCACGATCAAAAAACGTGCCCTCTATGTAGGACTCCCTTTGTGCCCGATGACATGCTTGATGATTATAATCAACGCCTCTGGGCTGCTTCTGGGATCAACGAGTTCTACGCCGATTACACTTCTTCCTTCTGATTCTCAATTTCTTCGAACTTTCTTCTCTCTCTCTATAATTAATCATGAAAGTGAATTGTACATAACAAAACCCAAAAATAAAAGAAAATTTTTAACCATCATACACTTTTTACTTACTATAATGATGATTATTATTATTAGTGGTGTTATTGGAATTTCATCCACTACTATGGTGGCGGCTCGTGTATCATTGAATATAATTTCTGTACCATGCTATTATTTTAATTATACTATTATTGATCTATGGTCATTCATCGAATATTTTTTTTTCTTTTTTGAAAACTATATTGATTCAAGGTAATTTCATCCAATACTTTTTATGAAGCTATATTTTTTTATTGTACAGATTTATAACAATCTTTCAGGAGTGATGATTCTGTTTAAATTCTCCACAGGAAACTTTCTACATGCATAGGTTTCAAATTTGAAACATCTGTTTGAATTGTAATATTTTACATAGTTGATGAACTTGTTTTGTTTGGTTAGTGTAAACATTAGATTTGATGAGTGTTAGAAAAAAAGTCTTAATATGTACACAATCCTATAATAAATTACAATAAAAAAAAGAAATATTTCTTTTATTAAAATGACGTTATGCAATCCTATAATAAATTATAATTAAAAAAATAATATTTTTTTATTCAAATGAAATAATTTTTAACTTGTATTAGTCATATTATAATTATAAACAAATATCTTCAAAATATATATATATATATATATATATATATATTAATTAGTGTCGACATAATCTTCTAGTTTATTTATAGCTCAGTTTTTTTTTTTTTTTTTTTAATTACAAATTTTTAAAAGGAAGGAATAGCTTTCGGCATATATATATTTTCAAAAGGACTTAATTATACCTGCAGTTGGTGGTGAGCTTTCACTTTTTCTCCTACTTTAATAGAAAATTACAAATTTTAACTAGAACATGACTTGCTTAGATAAACTCCTTATTAATAAAAATAATATTTTAATATAAATTTTTACTTACTTATATACCAAACTCTTTTAACTAAAAATATTACTTTTATTTACAAGCAACTCATATAAACAACCTCACTTATATTCTTATATAATAATAGCCCTTTGAATGACAACTGCATTATTCTTTTTTTCTGTTGTACTTGTAATTTGAAGAGAAAATTGTAGCTTGCTCCATTCTTATAATATTTGTTGTCTCTCGATATGGCTAATGTTATAACAGGGAAGTTAAAAATAGAAATTTATAATAATATTTATTATTTTGTTAAAAAATATAAAAAAATGTTATTTTTGTACCAGTGGGGGAGATTTAGCTTATGCTTTACCTTTGCAAATTGCGATTTATTTAATTTTCAATACATCCAAATTAATATTCAGAGATAGAAAAGTAGTGTTTAATAGATAATATTTTTTATTGTTTTTAGCAATAGCATGCGTGTGCAAATGATATTGTTCTATTAATTGATATACTTTTTCTACACCTGAATAGTCAGATCTACGTATGACGTAGTTAAAAGAAAGTGTTAAATTAAATTCAGTTTATGTGACCATTTCTGTGGACAAGAACGATAAAGAAAAACTTAGGCAATCTAGAATTATATTTATTTTTTATTAGAAAATATATTTTCATATTTTTACCTTAATTACGATATCATTTTCTATTATATAATGAATACGTGTAAATGTCTGGATTAAATTTTTTTCTACCCTAATTTAAAAAGTTTGCCTTTTAAAGTTTAAAACCAAACTCGTCTCGGTGTATATTAATCTCTTGTTTTTAGTTTAAACGAAAACAGTGCCATTTGTGGAAAAAAAATAATACAAAAACAATCATGTAACGAATAAATATAATTTAATCTATTTTTTTATAAATTACGAATCTGTTTCTTCGAAGAGAATAAAGTAAAATTCTCATGTAGTCAAATAGATGAGATTATTGCCATGTCCTTGTGTTCCTCTTCATCAAAGGTAAAGAAAACATACCATTTTCATATTAGTTTTCAAAGATTGCATCATTCAAACATTTTAATCTTCAAACCTTGATTTATTTAATAGAACGTGATTTCTTTCTATTTTAATTTTTTATTTAAACTTTTTTTTATTTGTACCACACAACACCGATGATTTTTCATATAGAATCATTAACCGAATACGCATTAACTAATATTTATTATTCTCACATATTTTATAACGAATTCTAATTTAAGCATTAAAGTACATTTTTCAGGTATTCACCCACACCAATCAAAGATCTTCGATCTTTGAAGTATTATAACCAAGACCAACAATAGTTCAAGGAGATAAAGATCTTCCTAACTTCTTGTAAGAACATTATCATTTTACTTATTATACTTATTAGAATACTTAAAAAATTACCCAAATAACATTTTGTCAAATTTGGAAGTAAAAAAATAAATCATACTTAAAAAATTACCCAAATAACATTTTGTCAAAGTTTGTAAGTAAAAAAATAAATCCCATGAAGTATTTCCATACTTGACCCTCCAAATTCCATTTTATCTTCAACCTTCAAACTCACAACTAAATTATTATCAAACAAAGTTTAAGGAAAGAAGTTGTCCCATTTGAAAACCAAGACATGCCTCAATTATTGCTTGTGAGTTACTTGAATAAGATGGACAAAACAAGTACTGTTTTGGAGTCTAATTATAAGGTTGAATACTTTTGACACTGAATAAGTATTACAGGGGGTAAAACATGACACTCAAACAGCTTTTACTAGGAAGTTAGTATAAATTACCAGACATAATATGTTTGATGTTGCTTTCGGCTATAATTATTGTGCATTGGTGCTTCTACTAGTGTCAAGGACATGACCTAATTAGTAGGGTTGAAGTTGGAATAACATAAAATCTCTGTATCATAATGTTGTACAAATACCTCAATTAATTTGTAAATCATTTTACAAATTTTAATGCCAAAATTCAAAATTGAAAGTAGTTGTAAAAAATAAGTATACCAGAGAAGTTAAAGTAACTTATAAACAGTATAAATGATTTCCTAAACATATTCTTAATTGTTTAAATTTTCTTTCTGGACTTCTTAAAGAAGAAGTTTAAGAATTGTGCTGGTAAATATTACTGAAATTGTTTCTTAGAAGTTCTTAATCTTCTGATTACAGTAAATATGTACCACTATCAACTTGGGCTTTCCTTGGGGCTTTTGACTGATAAAATGATCAGGAAGCCCAAGCCCATCTAGATCAATACCTATTTTGGACTTCACCCAAAAGATCTATTCTAGAGAATTTGCATATAAGCTCATTCTTCTCACTATTTTCTAAACTAGATTCAGTCACATGTGAATGTATCTGCATAGTAATAAATGAACTGAAAATTAGAAGAACCTTTTTCCACCACAGATTTGAACAGTTGACTTACATATATAAAGCCTCTCCCAATAACTCCATCAAACAATGAACTTCTATTCTATTCTAATAAAATTCTCCTTCCATATCAAAATTTTCATCACTCAATTGATCTTAACCACTTAACATATAATTATTAGTTGATGCCAAATCTTAAAAATAATGGGGTGAAAAACCAAGTATAATCCATCAAAATAAGAAATTCTTTTTCACTTTCCTAAAATTTCCTTAAAATAGCAAATATAGAACATGGGGAAGCAAAAATGGAGATGCTCTAGTTGTTTACTTTCTTGGGTGTTATATTCTTATCCTGAATCCTACTATATTGACCCTTTTAGTTGAATATTGTTGTGTTAACTTTTTTATTGATGCTACCTAAAGGGACTAAAAGGGTAAGTTTTATGAAGAAATGAGGAAGACATGAAGTGTAATGTTGGCTGAAGCCAAAGATGATGTTTACCAGAGCCAGCCTGATTTGAAAGAAAGCGACAGTTGCTATCTCAAAAGCCCTTTTGTTTCCTTCCTTCCTCACACAACTCAATATGATTAATTAACTAACAATTGCCAACTTAATCACAAGTTCTTAGTATTTTTGCATAAACATTTGGTTTCACTACTTTCTTTTTTTCATACTTATCATGCATAAAACTTATATTATGATTTTCTTATGTTCACCTGCATAATACAATTATCAGTTTGGTGAAAATTTTGACAGGAATGAATTTGCTTCAACCTCACTTTGGAATCCCTCAATTTGATAGATACTTGAGCCTTGGACTACAGACAAAAAGGAAGAGCAGAGAAAGACAGAGAGTGAGTCAAAATTTATTTGCTTCACTAATTCACTTTCATCACAACCAACTACAGATTCAATGTAATTGTATAATACAATCACCACAGTGACACCACCCTATCATTTTACAATCAAATGTTGCTGTGAAATACAGAGGACATTGACAATCTGAGATGTAGTGAAATTCCTGCAGTTATGTGATAAACTGTGGACTCATGGTGTTGGAAAGTGAAGTATGAGTTAAGAAAGAACTGAAATGAAGAATGTATATAAGAGTTGTAATACCTTTTACAATAAAGTTTTCAGTGAAGATGTGATACATACCTGGTTTTCTTGATGATCTTAGGGAGTCCATTAACTTTTTTAGGGTGGATGGTAATGTGTTCTCCAGTGTTATACACTATACTTATTATGGGATGAAGAAAGAATTTTGAGGAGGGTTCATGTACATATCTCACACATTCAGTGTATGTAATTTTAGTTTTGAATATGAACACATTCATGTTGTAGTCACACTAGAGTTTTAATTTTCTCTACAAGGCTAAAGTTTTGTCTTGTCATGGCAGATCCTAACATTTTAGATGAGTGTGCTTAATAAACAGACATCATGTGCTTAATAAACAGACATCATGTGAGCATGTCTTAGACAGTGAAGTGTGACACTGCTCTTCCCTATTTCCCTCTTCCAATTAAAACTAGCACTCAAAGGAAAGTGAATAAATGTACCAATTGGAGGGTTCTTTAGGTGAAGACTGCAAGGTTAATTGTAAATGTATAAAAAAATATAAATAAATAAATTCACTTAGTTGATGTAATGAAGGTTGAACATTCAAGATTCATACTACTTGCTTGAAAAGGCAGTTTTGTGCAGTTTGTCTTATGTTTGAACACCTCATCTGCATGTGAGTTTATGTTGTCACTATTTAATTAATTCACTTTTAATAAGTCAAAACCAGTTAAAGTTTCTGACCTACAAAAAATAGCAGGTTTAATCACAGAACTATAACTTTTTTTTTTTTTTTTTTTTTTTTTTTTTTAACATTTTATTTTTTTTTTTTTTTTTTTTTTTTTATTTTTTTTT
>Ga0123342_1004196_pt1 | contig 22287 bp, 18 predicted proteins | sample Turbeawhitnodule_FD_89960 | JGI IMG/M metagenome (GOLD analysis project Ga0123342, IMG submission 89960) | Root nodule microbial communities of legume samples collected from Mexico - Turtle bean Mexico white nodule | ecosystem: Host-associated > Plants > Roots > Nodule | place: Mexico: Nepantla... | reverse complement strand
TTTTTTTTTTTTTTTTTGTTTTTGTGTTTTGTGTTGTTTTTTTTTTGTTTTTTTTTTGTGATGTTTTTTTTTTTTTTTTTTTTATAGAATTAAACAAATATTAATTGTTAAATTTATGTGTTTTAACGTTTCAATAATTTGTGAAGGCAATGTCACGAAATCCCTAAATCACAATCGTAAGAACCTTATCAGTGAGAATATTCACTAATTTTTAGTGGGTTAATGTATATTATCTGTAGTAAGGAAAGAAAAGCAAAAAATGGCAAGTAGTGATACTTTTAGTTATTACAATTAATGATGAGTTAATTGATGTTAATTACTCACACACCGCACCAAGCTGAACTCCATGTGCTAGTATTAAATTCGTTTTTAATTTGCATATTAAGTTTAAAAGCGATCAAACATCTGGAAGAACAAATTCATTCTAATTTAATTAGAGAAGATGCTTTACATTATTAAGATTAACAAGTTGCACATAAGTACATATGTACATTTTGTTTACTAATAAATATGTTTAAGATATCCAATTTTTTATGAGAGTTTGTCTAGAAAATCTTACATCTTTTAAGAGATATGAGTAAAATAAAATATATAAATGATACAAAATTTATCTTATAAATTGATTTTGAAGGATTGTAAAGATTAAACGTAATATTCAATAATATCATATGCGTATGGATTTAATTCTTTAATGCTATCTTAGTTATACTATAGAGGTTTTATGTATGTTCCATTACTTTATTTTAATTTTAATACATTCTTGTAATTTTTATCAAAAGATAAAAATATTCATATTTTAATAATTTTTTATTTAAAACTTATTTTTTCTATTTTTATTTTATTTTTATGACTTAGAATTTTATTTAATATTTAAAAATTAGTTTATGTCAGCATATTATAATGCAGTATTTAATACGACATATATTTTAAATTTAGGACTTGCATTGAAAATATTCTAAAATCATGTTTTTGAGATTATTTTATATATAATATTAAGAAAGACAAGATAGGGGAGCATTACACTATATGTAAACTTGATATTTGTAAGATATATAAATATCTTACAAATTTAAAATTCAATTTTCAATTATAAGAAAACGTGGAGATTCTGCTGTGTGTAATTAACCAAAAAGATGAATTTAATTCGCACAATATTTATATAGCTAAGAGAGAGGTGTGCCAGGGAAGTTAGAAAGAAAAAAATGTGTTGTAAAAAATGTTGTATAAATAAGACATTTCTCTTAAAAATATAAATATTTTTAAGGCTTACTGAATTATTTAACTTCTGACTTCAGGGATGGTTGACTTTTGGTTTAAGTTCTTCTTTCTTATAGCTTTTACTTTGCATAAAAATTATATCAATTCATTTTTATAATAAAAAAAATCATTTATAAATGACACAACTCTAAATTTAATTTTAATCGAAATAAATTTCATTTAAAATTATATTTTGTCAATAGTCATTATACATATATAAACCACTTCTGCATTAACATGTAAATGATTGAGTGAGATTGAAATCAGACCTTCTTAAAACAAGTTTCTTGGTTTGAATTTGTAAATTAGAAAACACAATTAAAAGAATCACGAAAATGAGCTAGTTAATAATATCACTATCCTTTTCCTAGACATAATGTTGAGGATATTAAAAATTCTTTAGTGTTAAATGGGGAAACAGATAGTGTTGGAGGTGTTCCAACAGTCTCCATCATGTCCTCAAACTGAATTCTTTCTGCATAAAATGGCAGCTTTTCTTCTATTTGATGAGTCTATTTGAAAAAGAAAAACATCATATCATATATATTGATGCTCCACTTTGTGTTTTTGTCAATTTGTTCAAGATTTAACTATTTGATGATGTTATCAAAGGGATATATCCAATTCACTTCTATTCTAGTTTGTGCATGCATGTGTCCCTTTTCATCTCGAATAATGTTATCACATGATAACTTTTAAATAATTTCTACACATTTTTCCTTTTCAATCCTCCACATTTATTATCTTCTCTCTTAATTTTTTTTTCAAATCCATAAGAGTTAAATATGTTTTTTATTTTCATATTTTTACGTAAAATTGGTTTTCATCTCTAGTTCAAACTTTAGATAGTAAGAAAATTATTGAAATGAGTTTTTACTAGTTTTTTAACGTGAAAAAAAAAATTCTAATATGAATCAGGTGCTAAAATATTTCATGCTAACTCATTGCTGACGCTAATGTTATAATATTATAATATAATTTACGCTAAAAACTTGTTTGTTACGTAAAAAAACTGGTAATAATTCATTAGAATAGTTTTTTTACTACAAAAACCCATAAGATATAAAATGTGGAGTAGGGATAAAAATCAATTTTACGTTATAGGATGAAAAACATATTTAAATCTATTCATAATTATAAAAATTGAAACTCACTTCCAAAATATCATATTTACTCTCCAAATTTATTTTGCTTATATGACTAAATACTATTTGTTAACATATTTTATTTTACAAAATCTAATATTTTTCATTGTTGTACAAATTTGTATTGTTGTATATATTTGTTTCATGTATCATATTATTGTTCATCATCAAACATTTTTTTGGCCCTCCTTTGTTCCAAATCAAATATATACTCATTGTTACTAGTTTTTTTTATTTTTTTATTTAAGTGACTCTAAAGATAGTTTTACAATACACATCAAAGTAACTTTTTTGTGGTTTCTCTCAAAGATTAAGTATTCTCTTCCATTTTCAATGAAAATGGTTCTTATGAATGAAAATATTGGTAGATTATATCTGTGTTATTATACTTTAAAGTATAATGTTAAAGTAGTAATGTAATTTTTGTTTGTTTTCAACAATGAAGGAATGTTGTGTATGTAATAAGAGCAACTTTAAAGTTACTAATTAAAAGAGAAACTATAACACTACCATACATAATTTAAAATTGAATTCCTAATCGAAAATCAAAGTGACTAAGAAAAAAAAAAAACAAAAGCTCTTACAAGATTTCTCTATTATCTTTTCATTACAAGAAAATCATTAAATAACAATTAAATTTAGAGAAAAAAATAATAATTAGTCACTATATTAATTAAATTAGATACTATTTTAGAGACTAAAAAATTATTGGTATCTAAAGTGATTTCTATTATTAATAAAAATTTATAAAATAATTTCTAAATTGGTATCTAAATTAGCTACCAAGGTTTTAACTACTAATATTTTAGATTCTAAATTAGTCTCTAAAAGACTAATAGAGACTAATTTAGAATATAAGTAATTAGTAGATAAAACCTTAGAACCTAATTGTAAGATAACAATTTAGAAACTACGATATAAATTTCTATTAATAATAGAAACTACTTTAGATACCAATATTATTTTTAGTTTATAAAATGACTCTAATTTAGTTAATATAGTAACTAATTATTTTCGTCTTTAAATTTTTTTTTTCTATTTTACAATTTTCTTTGTAGTGTTGTTTCATTCTTTCTTTGAAATCAATGGTGCATATAAAACATTATCTTGTTGGTAGATATTTAATATTTGCATTTATCTTGTTTCAATATTTTTTCTTTTGGTCTATCAGGTTAATATTTCATCATGTCTTTCCCTATAGACATCTTTGGAGTTTGTTATGGGATTGATATTGAAAAGCAATATGATAGAGATAGAGTTGTCACCAAAATGAATATCATTGAAATTGAGTCTAAAGAGTGAGAATATGAACAACCTAATGTTATTTTCAATTATAATTTTATAAATGATCTTATTGTTTAATTTGAAGTGTTGGTCATTCTTAGATTGTGCATAATAATTGGAGTGTGTTATGTCGTTGCTAGATGACTTAATTCATATATAGTATTGGAAAAGTACAATTAGATAATGTGAAGTCAAAGGTTTCCCTACTTGTCATGTTTATTTTACATGATAAACATTTCTTTTATATTTTTTTTGGTAATGTTTGAATTTTTTTTACTTAAAAGAAGATTTTCTTATAATGCCTAATATATAATTTTTGGAAATATAGAAGAAACTCAATTATAATTTGTTTTTCTATATTCAAATATTTGTTATAGTTTGTTTTTTCTTATGTACGTGTAAATACAACATTTAAACATATCATATTGATTATGTGTAAAGTACAACCGTCATGTTGATAACATTTTAAAAATATTATGAAAAATCTAATTTTATTAAATATTCATTTTGCTCTTTTGTAATTTGTAATTATCATTTTATTAAAATTAATTGTTTCTATTTTTATTTAAGTAGATATAGGATTAAGTAGATATAGGATTAAGTAGATATAGTATTTTAATTTTTATTTCTAGTTTTATTTTGGAGTACTCTAACTCAACAATCAACTAGAGAAATTTTATTTATCTATGTTTAGATCATTAGTCTCATATATGTTTGATCAAACTATGTTCGATGTTATATCTAATTCTTGTTGTACTAGTGCGATCAGATGACTCACTGAGTCGATCAGCACTCGGCCCATGTCGCCACCCAAGTAATAAAGAGACGGTCGCATCGCTACACGTGGTCGACCGACCCATAACGCTCAAGTCAAAGGTTGACCAGATTAGCAAGGCTAACCCATGGTTAAGGGTAGCCTAACACAACCCTAAACGTAAACCAACTCCTTAATTCGGCCCAACAGTGAAGACCCATTAAGGTAATATAAATAGCACGCATTTGAAGAAGAAATGTACATCATTATCTACAGTACTCTGACAACCAAATACCAATACCCCATCTGACTTGAGCGTTGGAGTGCCTTCTGCAAGTACCATCCCCGCCTGTGGAGCAGGACTACCGAGAGGAAGGAAGCACATCAAGGAGCACAAATGTATTAAGGAGTTCCGAGAGTACTAGACTGACCGGATACAGGAGTAAGAGCAATCGTTCTCTAGGTCCCCAAACCCGTTCGAGAACAATTGGCGTCCACCGTGGGACCGAGAGAGCAGCGTAAAGAAACAACAGTAAATGGTATCGATCTGCAGTATGGCAAGCGAGAGAATGTCTGAAGCAGATCAAGTGACAATGATGTTGGCGCTCCAGAGGGAGCTAGCGGAGATGAAGAAAGCCCATGAGGAGGCTACCAAGAAGAACGAAGAGGAAATCAGGAACCTCCGAGTGGAGAATAGAGAGATGAAGAAATTAGTGGATGAAAGACCATCTCTTGTCCCGACCAACCAGGTGGGCAGGTCCTTCGCCACAACCGCCGGCCCCCAGGTTGAGAGGGAGCCGAAGAACAACAACGTCACTGTAGAAATGGATGGCGAATCCCATCCCCACAAAACGGTGAACACAACAAGCACCGCTAGCCCCGACCGTCGTCATCCCTTCACCGATTTTATCATGGACACCCCCTTACCGGACAAATGGAAGGGGTTCAACAGGGACAATGGGACGACTGACCCTAACGAGCACATGGATGCATACACCACTCACATGAGTCTGTAAACGACTGACGACGCGGTCTTGTGCCGAGTCTTCCCAACCTCACTGAAGGGAGGAGCCTTAAGTTGGTTTACCTAGCTCCCCCCAAATTCAGTAGATTGTTTTGAAACACTGGTGGCCAAGTTCGACACTCAGTTTGCGACAAGCCGACCCCACCATCTGACGTCCATAGCGCTGGTCAGCATCCACCAAGAAAAGGGGGAGTCTCTAAGAACGTTCATCGATCGATTTGAAAAATTGCTATGAGAATTCGAAACCTCAACCCTGAGGTGGCGATGCATCACATGCTAACAACCCTCCAACCGGGACCCTTTGCAGACAGTTTGTGCATGCAACCTACAACAAGCTTGGACGAGCTTAGGTGTTGGGCGGCCAAGTTCATGCAGTTGGAAGAGCTATGTGAGTTCAGGAACCAGGCCCGAGCCAAGGTGAGCGATGAGAAGAAAGACGAGAAGGAACGAAAAGGAAGGTCCAGGTCCGGACGAGGCGATCCCAAACGAGATAACTGTGGGCCTCAGTTCTCACGGTACACACCCTTCAATGTTGGCAAAGGAAAAATATTGCAAAAGGCCCTCAATGCGGAGCTGATCCCACCACCGAGAAGGGCTTTGAGCCCTGATAACGCCGACCGTAGCAAGAAATGTCGGTATCACAAGAACACTGGTCATTCGACCAAGGAATGCCAAGCGCTGAAGGACAAAATAGAAGAGCTAATCCAAGCAGAGCACCTATGCTGCTTCGTGCGAGGCAGTCGCACGACCAGACGTTCCCCTTGCAGGTAAGAAGACGACTGCCGCTGGGAACGAAGGGGGAGGAGGGATGATCCTCCAAAAAACGACCGTAGAGGAGGCAGCGAGGTCATTAACACCATCGCAGGCGATTTTGCCGGAGGTGGAAATTCAAATAGTGCACGGAAAAAACACCTGCGCGCTGTCCATCAGATGAACTTGGTGGCCATCTGGCCGAGGATGCCACCCATAACATTCACAGAAAAAGACTTCAAGGGGATAAAGCCCTCCCAGGATGACCCAATGGTGATATCGGTCGACATCGACAACTTCACCATTAAGAAGACCCTGGTTGACCAAGGGAGCTCGGTCGACATCCTCTACTGGAAGACCTTTAAGGCCATGAGGATCCCGTTAGAGGAGATGATGCCTTACGACGACCATGTGGTCAGTTTCTCTAGAGAACGAGTAGGAACGAAAGGTTACATTGAGCTGTATACAACCTTCGGCCTGAATAAGGCAAGCAAAACCTTTAAGATCAGGTATTTGGTCATCGACGCCAACACCTCGTATAATATCCTGCTCGGGCGGTCATCCCTCAACAAGCTTGGGGCGATCATCTCCACCCCCCACCTTGCAATGAAGTTCCCTTCCCTATCAGGTGACATATTGGTGATTCACGTGGACCAGAAAATAGCAAGGGAATGCTACACAGAAAGCTTGCGAGTGGAGCCCACTCAGCAGAAGGTTTCCAATAGCCGTTCACCCAAGCGCAAGATCCCCGACCGAGGGAGATCCCCACGAAGGCACGCACCACCGGTCGAACACGTGGTCGCCATGGTCGATCTGATCCAAGAGAGGTCGAACCAAGACTAGAAGCAAAGGACGAACTACGCAATGCCCCCGTTATCGGTGAGGAGCGGTATACGAGCATTGGCATGGTCATGGCAGCCACCGATGCCGAGCTCATCCAATGAAGTTTGAAGAAAAATGTGGATCTCTTTGCATGGATGGCTGCCGACGTCCCAGGCGTAAACCCTGAAATAATCACTCATCGGCTCTCGGTATACAAAGAAGCGCACCCGGTGGCGCAAAAGAAAAGAAACCACGGCGAGGAAAAGAGGCTCGCGGCCAGAGCCAAGGTTGAAAAGCTCCTTAAAGCTGGGTTCATCCGCGAAGACCGGTACTCAACCTGGTTGGCCAATGTAGTGATGGTCACGAAGTCGAACGACAAATGGCGAATGTGCGTCGACTATAAAGATCTGAACAAGGTGTGCCCCAAAGACTCATACCCTCTACCTAACATTGACTGACTTGTTGACGGGGCGGCCGGTCACAAAATACTGACCTTCTTGGATGCTTACTTTGGCTACAACCAGATAAGCATGCACCCCAAGGACAAGGAGAAAACAACCTTCACAACCGACGGTGCCAACTACTTCTATGAGGTAATGTCGTTCAGCCTAAAGAATGCAGGAGCCACCTACCAGAGGCTGATGGACAAGATCTTCAAGAAAATGATAGGCAGAAGTGTCGAGGTCTACGTGGACGACATTGTGGTGAAATCTGACTCGTGCGATCAACATGTCAAAGATTTGCAAGAAGTCTTTAATGCCCTAAGGAGGGTCAACATGCGCCTCAACCCCGAGAAATGCGCGTTCGGTGTCGAGGGCGGCAAGTTCCTCGGTTTCATGTTGACTCATAGAGGAATCGAGGCCAACCCCGACAAGTGCAAGACCATAACTGAGATGAGAAGCCCAAAGAACCTGAAAGTGGTCCAACAGCTGCTCAATCGTTTGATAGCTCTATCAAGATTCGTTCCTCGTTTAGCCGAACGAATAAGACCGATGACACAGATGCTTCAGAAAACGTCAAAGTTTAACTGGAACGAAACATGCGAAGGCATCTTCGGCTAGCTAAAAGAGTTCCTGTCATCACCGGCCGTCATTCAGAAGCCAAGACTCGATCTGCCAATCATGGTATACTTGGTTGTCTCAGAGGAGGCAGTCAACTCCACCTTGGTCCAAGAAATTAACAATGAAGAACACCCAGTACACTTTGTTAGCCGCACGCTCCACGCAGCCGAAACAAGGTACCAGATGATCGAAAAAGTTGCCCTGGCACTTGTGCTGACCGCCAGGAGGATCCGACCATACTTCCAAAATCATGCCATCACTGTAAGAACCAACTATCCTATATATAAAATACTATCTAAACCCGACCTTGCAGGACGAATGATAGGATGGTTGGTTGAGCTATTAGAATTCAAAATTCGGTATGAGCCAAAAGGTGCCACCAAATCACAATGTTTAGCGGACTTCTCAGCAGAGCTAACACCACAACCCGACACTCCGATTGGGTGGGTACTCTTCATGGACAATTCGTCCAATAAAACTTCCTGCGGTGTGGGGGTCGTCCTGGAGGGTCCAGGGGACCTCCTAGTTGAACAAGCGCTCCAGTTCGCTTTCAAGGCAACGAATAATCAGGCCGAGTACGAAGCCATATTGGTCGGCCTCAACCTCGCACATGACCTAGGAGCACGCGAAGTTGTATGCAAGAGCGACTCGCAGCTGGTTGTTGGTCAGATAAAAGGCGAATTCGAGGTAAAAAAACCCCTCCTCCAGCGTTATTACCACACGGTCAACAACTCCATCGCCAAGTTTGACAAAGTCATCATCAAGCATATACCGCAGTAGGACAACGAACGAGCAGACGCACTCTCCCGTCTCGCCTCGTCTAAAAGGCAGAGCCATCATTGCTCAGTCGTCCAGATACGCCTACAACAACTAAGTGTAGGCGACGCCGAATGCCTGACAGTAACCGAGGCCAGTACTTGGATGAGCCCAATCATCTAGTACCTAGAACATGGAACATGTCAACCGGGCAAAGGAAAGAACATCAGACGACAATGCGCCCGATACACCATGATTGGTCAAGATATATATAGGAGGGGATACTCGACACTGCTCCTAAAGTGCCTCACCAAAGAACAAGCCAAGTACATATTACAAGAGATTCACGACGGAGAGTGTGGCAGCCATTCCGGGGCTCGAACTATGGCAGCCAAAGTCATCCGAGCAGGATACTACTGGTCGATCATTCACAGAGATTGCACGGAATACGCCAAGAAGTGCCAAGAGTTTGACCTTCTCCATCACTTGCAATAAGAAGAACTACAGAGCATGACATCACAGTGGCCGTTCGCCATATGGGGAATGGACACCATTGGCCCATTCTCGCCCGACAAAGGCCAAATAAAACACCTGCTAGTCGTTGTGGACTACTTCACAAAGTGGATAGAGGCCGAGCCCCTAGCCACCATATCCGCCAGGAACGTCCAAAATTTTGTATGAAAGAACATAGTATGTCGATTCGGAGTGTCGAACACAATTCTGTCCGATAATGACCGACAGTTCATTGACCAAGGCCTCCAAATCTTCTACGACGACCTCGACATCAAATCCGTCACGAGCTCGGTCGAGCACCCACAAACGAATGACCAAGCAGAAGCGACCAACAAAGTCCTTCTGAATGAACTAAAGAAGAGGCTAGGAACTGCAAAAGGAAGATGGAAAGAGGAACTACTTGAAGTCCTATGGGCATACCGATGCACCCCACAAACCACTACACAAGAAACTCCATACAGCTTCACGTACGACACCGAGACCATGATATCAGTGGAAGTGGGCGAACCGTCCATCAGGCGAGAACTATTTTACCTATCCCTCAACAAGGAAAGCCTGGCGATCGGACTCGCCCTTCTTCACGAGCTTCGCGACAGGAGAAAAATTTGCGAAGCAGCATGCAAGCTTCGGGCGGCAAGAACATACAACACGAAGGTTCGGCAAAGAAGTTTCCACAAAGGTGACCTCGTCTGGAGGATGCGAAGCAATGCCAGGAAGACGGACGAAAAGTTCTCGTCAAACTGGGAAGGACCGTTCTAGAATCGAGAAGTAGGAGAAGGAGAAGAATACCACCTAGAATGGCTATCAGGCAAAATTGTACCGTGGACGTGGAATGCCACACACCTCAAATTTTATTTCAGCTAAATATGAATAAAATTCACGTACTCTTTCCTCACTCGACAACATCAGCGGTCGGAGAGGTTTTAACGAGGCGTTTTCTTCAAACAATGCGCAAACTACAAATCACACACACGGCTCAGCCATAACGAAGCCTTAACCGGCATACCCTCTCGAGACCCAAACGTGGGTGTTGTCCAGGACGAAGCCTCGCATGGCATTCCCTCCCAACACCCCACCCAAGCTTCGGCCAAGACGAAGCCTCACACGACATACCTTCCCGAAACCTAAACACAAGTGTTGGCCAGGATGAAACCTCAAGCGGTATACCCTCCCAACATTTCACCCATGGTTCGGCTAGGAAGAAGCCTTAACCGGCATACCCTCCCGATACCTGTCAAGGCGTACTGACCGAGAAGACACCCACACGAGTAATTTAACTTACGCAAATAAATATTGGTTATACGATTATGCTTTAGAGGCCGACTGCCACCTCAACTCAATTCAGTATTAACACATGACAACCGGGTTCATTAACTCACACTTACACCGACCGAAAAGAAACACTTGTGCAAATTGTTAAAAGCAGAAACGATCGATTCTATTAAATCAACAAAAGGTGGAGGCCACACCCTGGCCTCAAGGGAATAAACCGAACGACCCTAAAAATCTAAAGCTTAAGCTCTAGTCTTCTACATTCAAGATCGGGGTAGGTGGGTCGGCTTCTTGAAGGTCCTGGTCGTCCCCTGCAGGGACCAAGCGACCATCGACGACCTCCATCTCTTGGTCAAATTGACCAGAAGGTGGAGGTCTCCCGTATAGCACCTCGGCCTGACGAACGGCCAGGTCAAAACTCTGATTTATCAAGACCATGGTGTTTAACATGGTCTTCAAAACTTCAGCCTCAACCGCCTCCTTCCTCCAGAAACGCCCCCTACGCTCGGCCGCCTCTAATGCCTTTCGGAGCAGCGCGATCTCCACCGCTTTGTCGGCGTCAGCCTTCTCCACCTCGGCCAGCCGAGCCGCACCGAGCTCCAACTCCGCAGCTTGCAAACTCATAGGTTATGTTCGCATCAACGACTTGTTGAAGATTGTTGGACGCCTCCTAAAGATCATGCTCGAGGTGCGACAAATGTTCAATACACCGCCTCGAGCCTCGGCGGGTCAAGATCAACCCGCGACAGATCATCTCGATGCCACCGTCAAGAACATCATGATCTGGGACCGACCCGATTAGCTCCTAGAGGCCGGGGGGCAACTCAAAATTCATCGCCCGGGTGAAACTCTTGTCACCCCCCCAGCAAGGCCAGAGATGACCCTCCGACGGCCGCAACAGGCACGACGATAGTGGTCGGGATGGGGCGGTTGAAATCATCGGTTGACGGCATCAGCAGTAGGGGCCTTGGCACCGACGACCCCCCTCTTCTCAGTCAGCTTGTTCTTGAAGGAGCTCAGCATGCCGACGACTTGTGGGATTTCTCTCTTAGCAATCTCTGAAACAAAAAAAAAAAAAATTAGTCAAAGAAAATGCAACAAACGACCAAAGCGTTAAGACTTAGAACATACCCTTGAAGGCCTCCGCATGATCGGTCACCGTGTACAATGACATAAGCGGCCGAGCAGGGAGCTTCTTAGGGAGGCTGTCGAACAATGCAAAAACCTCCCGCTCGCCCTCACTAGGATTGACCGACCTCGACCAATCCTTGATCTTTGTGGGCTTCCTCGTCCAGAATAAGGGAAACCTCGACTGGCCGACTTCATCGAAAAAGTAACGTGTGCTCGCCAGCTCCATGTACACCTTAAAGAACTTTTCTTTGAAGTTCTTATAGGAGGTCGTGAAGGCTTTGAACAACACGCCGCTAGCCCAATCAACCAAAGAATGCCAACCGACCAACTCAGCAGAATGGGAGGCATAGAAATGCAAAAAACAGGAACAGAGAGGATGCACCCCAAACGTCCGACACACCACGCGAAAAGCTTGCATGAATGCCCACGTATTGGGATGCAACTGGGTCGGAGCCACATTAAGTGCTCGAAGAACACTAGCAGTGAACGCATCAAAGGGAAGGGACACATGGAGGTTAAAAAAAAGACAACTATACATGAAAAAGAAGGGGGGCTCGGTAGATGACCGCTCCCTATAGACACGGTCTGCCAGGGAGCAAGGGCCGAAAGCTAATAAAGACTCCTCGGCGGAAGCCTTCAAAACCGGGACTTTGTTTGAAAACTCAGCCACTGAGGCGTCCGTGTGAAATACGGACGCCACCTTGCACACCTTGGGATCAACCCAGGCAGGTCCCACATGAGGACGCGACCGCTCTCATGAGTCCGATTGGTCCGACTCATTACCAGTGTCATCACCCCTTACTTTCTCCACTCGCAGGACAGTTGTTTCAACTGCACCGACCGAAATGATTTTGGATGAAGAGGTAGAAGAAGAAGAAGACGAGGACGACGAACAAGAATGGGGCTCAAGAAGAGGAGACCGAGCAGGAGAAGAAGAAGAGGTAGGACGTGCGTGGGTAGACATGACTAACCTTGAGACGAATGACAAAAGCAACAAAGATCGCTCGGATGCACTCGGATGTCGGAACTCAATCAATGATAAAAAAACGTGTAAGAGGCCACTATTCGCAGCCACTATTTATATCCCGAAGATGTCTCGGAAACCCAATGGTCACAAGATCTCAACCGTTAGATCTGTTTGATCCAACGACCCACGTCATTTGGTGCCCAAAAAACCCCTCATAAATTCACGTCACATCACCCGTTCAGGCGCCACCTTCCAGTCACTTCATCCATCATTACACCACCGCTCGAGGTCCGATTTTCAGACTCTTTGGTTGTACCAACTCTTGAGCCTGGGGGAAACTGTTCTGGTGCGACCAGATGACTCACTGAGTCGGTCAGCACTCGACCCATGCCACCACCCAAGTAATAAAGAGACGGCCGCGTCGCTACACGTGGCCGACTGACCCATAACGCTCAAGTCAAATGTTAACCAGATTAGCAAGGCTAACCCATGGTTAAGGGTGGCCTAACACAACCCTAAACGTAAACCAACTCCCTTAACCCGACCCAACAATGAAGGCCCATTAAGATAATATAAATAACATGCATTTCAAGGAGAAAGGTACATCATTATATACAGTACTCTGACAACCGAATACGGTACCCCATCTAACTTGTGTGTTGGAGTGCCTTCTGCAGGTACCATCCCCGCCTGTGGAGCAGAACGACCGAGAGGAAGGAAGCACATCAGGGAGTGCAAACGTATTAAGGAGTTCCGAGAGTACTAGACCGATCGGATACAGGAGCAAGAGCAATCGTTCTCTTGGTCCCCAAACCTGTTCGAGAACACTTGTAAATTTTTCTTTTATATAAAGAGATTTCATAATATTAAAAGGTGGATTATAAAGTTTGTACTCACTTATATACTATATAATGTCCTTATCTCTAATATATGTGAGATCTTTACCACCCTCGTCATGTCAAGGTTGTTGACTCGTGCATGAGACTATACATTTATAGGTGGTCCGACAGCAGGTAACCTGAAAAACTCAATAAACTGTTGCTAAGATATTCTTTAAGACACTAATACCATATTAAGAAGTAAATTTTATGTCTAACTAAACTTTTTATAAGGTGAGGTTTCTACCCACTTATATACTATATAGTATCATTATCTCTAGTCGATGTGTGATCTCTAACATATAATAAAGAAAACTTGAATAAACCATATGGAGAAAATAAAATTGGGTTGTCATAAGAAAGGGTTCCAAACATGAGAGTTTCTGTTTTAGTAAATTAATCAAAATTCTAAAATAACTTTAAAGTATTTAAAATTAACATTGACCATGGGTTTAGAAAGAGCATGAACAAACCAACAAATGCATGAAATCCAAGAAGTTGTTGACTAGATTCTTGGAATAGGAAATGAAGTTTAGAAATTAAGAAAACTTAGTTGAAGTATTAGAAGATTTTGTCATTAAGATACATTGAATCAGTTACATTTTTGTAACAACGAGGTCTAATATTCAACTACACGCGACTATTTCATTATTCGGCCTCTCGATCTATCTCGCACCACACTCTGCGAAGTGATTAACAACTTCCTTTAACAACCATTACACAATAATCATGCAAAAATCACAATTAAAAGATAATTGGGCTCCATTGGATCACATTCATACACCATGGGACCCAAATCTGCAACTATAAATAAATAAACCTCCTAGAATTAAAGATAATGAACATCGTACTTAAAATACTCTTTACACTCAACCCTCAACTAACATGAGGTGTGAAGGTCATTGTAAATACCACTATCAAAAGGATTACGAAGACGTTAAATCGAGAAAATCAATAATCGAGAAGACTGAAGTGACATTGTGACTATAAAGGAAGTTTTGTGCCCGAAAGAACACTTTTATTACTACACATCCAAAGTTACTTCAAAACATAAATAATTTCAAGTTGTTTGTGCAAATTTGCCCTTACTCTCATGCTTTGTTTGGAAGAGGGTGAAAGTGGAAAGGGAAGGAAAGGAGGGAAAAGAGATGTAAAAAAAGTGAGTTGAAAATAAATAAATTTGAGTGGAAGGATTGTAGATAATATGATTGATTTGACTGAAATATAAAAAAAAATTGTGTTATTTATTAATTTACTAAAATACCAATGTCTTTTAAATTGTAAAAGAGTTGAATTAAAATAAAAATGAATGTTCATATTAAGTTGAAATATTTATTTATATATAGTTTGAAAATTTTAATTAAAGCAAAATAATAATAGTTTTTTGGAAACAATATTATCATGTTAATGATATAATTATATTGTTAATTGATTAACGAAAATAACCATGATTCAAACTTTTGTTAATTCGTTTTCCAAAATTTTGTTAATTCATTTTCCAAATTAATTAGTTCAATTATTTCACATAGTTTAACCATGAAACATTCAACCAACAAAACTTAAGATATCATGTTATTGATCTACTAAAAAGTGAATTCCTTTATCTCGCATCGATTATCAAATTAATTTAAAATAAGTTTTAAATAAAGAGAGTAGATGGTATGTGAAAGCCACATAATCGATTATATCGTACAATCTATTTAAAAAGTAATTTGTAAAATAAAATTTAAAAATGATTTTAACAATATAAATCAAAAGATTATTTTAAAATTTTAATAAATAACAAATTATATTTCATAATACAAATATATTAAAATAAAATAATTTATAAAATATCAAAATTTAAATTAATAAAATTTATTTTATTTATTATTTTAATTATTTTATTATAATAAAGTTTTAAATATAATGATACTATAAAATAAGATATTGTATTAAAATATGATCGATTAAGTTAAAAAAACTAATTCAATTATATACCCTTTCTCAAACAATAATTTAAATATATTATAAAAAATTAGATGACTTAGACTTTCTCTTCAAATCTTTCTTTATTAGCTAAAAAAGTTTTTTGCAATAAAAAATTTTGAATTTTGAAATTTTCATATTTTATTATCTCGGTTTTATAAATTTATCTTAGCCACGGTAATTAACTGGCTTTCTCGACCTCAAAAGAAATTGGCATTAATGTGAAAACTATTGGTAACTTTATTCTATCAATGATTTGGGGAGATGATATAACACTCCAAAAATACATTTAGTTATTACATAACAGATTTTATATATTTCTATATAAGCTTATAGTTTTTCAAAACATTTCTAATACATGATTAGGACTGGTAGAAATACAAATATTTACAATATAAAGTTCAAAAGAACATCCTAAAGCTTTTTGGGACCTCCAACACTCGTATGATCATCTGCTCGTGTACATATAGTATAGTCATCACAGTTCACCACACAACATGAAAAACAAGGGTACGCTAGTGAAAATAAAATTTTATAATATACACAATTAAATCAAAAGAGAAAACCAAATTACATGATCAATTTCTCAATTATTCAATATTCTTCAAATCCTAACATAAAACAATCACATATATCTCACATGGATCTACACATCCTGGATATTCGTAAAACAAATATCTAACGCCTTTCAGAAGACCCGTATAAAGTAAGTCCTACCAGAGACTAACACCTGATCCAAAGATTACCAACGAATCCAATATAAATGATCAGGGTAACCCAAGTCGTGCATCTCATATGTCACGATGTGCATGAACTCCCCGATCAGCTTCTCACCACATGATACAATTCAAGTAGCCAAGAAGATGACCAAGGACTCAAAAGACAATTCACACTATGAGCAGTCATCTTAGCAATCAAGTCAAAGCCCCACCAAATATTAGACGGACCTCACTAGAAGAAGAACTTGGCATAGACCAGAACATCAACTGTTCTTTCTTCTAGTCTTCTTAAAAGAAAAAAACATGTTTTGTAAATAATTTGGACTCACTTTTGGGGTCCAAATAGCAAAATAGGCTAGAGTAGGTTCACATAGCATAAAAGGGAGTGTACTTAGCGAAATGGGCTTGTACCAAGCCAATTTTTTCAAGACAAGACACCTAGAATTAGGTTTTTTAACCTACCTTCTAGAAGCTATGGCTAAAGGTGCGATTTTTGACCATGGTCAACACCCTAGGCAGCCCCTTTCCCTTGCCATTTCCACCCTTCACCAATCTTGCCCACCAAGGCACCCGTTCCTATAAATAGGGTGTCTTGTCTCATGTATTTTCACCTACATTTTGAATATAGTAAAGAATCTCTGCTTGAGTGATTAGTGAACTTTGTCTCCTAAATGTTTTGAGTCTTATCTAGAGTGTGTGAGCATTTCAAGTGGCGACTCTTCCTTCACTTATCTTGGAGTTTCCCACCCTCCAAGTGACGTGATCAATCATCTTCACCATAAGCTTCCTTCATCTCATCCCTTTTTCCATCCTTCCTTGCACCATTTATGTTACTTGTTTATGTTCTTGTTTATGTCATTTCCTTTTGGTCATCTACATTCATCCTTTACTTCCATTGTTCTTAAATTTCGCCCCTTGCATCATAATCACCTTATTCTTGTGTTTTTCTTTTTGCCCTTCTGAAGTGAACCTTCACACTTACTTAACCACTTGGTTAAGTTCGTGTCTAGTGGGAATCTTCTTAGGATTCTCACCTTAAATTTCTAATCTCAAAATCATAAACAAGAGAAATCAATTAAAATGTGCAATCCTAAAATTAACTCACATCATGTGGTATCAGAGCATGGTTATTTTGTGCTTATTTATTTTGAGTTGATTTCGGCCCTTTAATTTCTAGCACATTTAAATTCTTGCTTTTACCTACAAGAAATTTCATTTCCGCCTTTAATTTCTTGTCATTTACAATTCCGCAATTTTATTCATTAAGCCCTTTGTATCAATTTTTTTCTCTTACATCTTTTGCTTGAGTCTTATGTTCTTAGTGTTCTAGGAGTCTCATTTCCTTTCTATTTATTTTGATTTTAATTGTGAAGTGTTAAAAACAAATTAGAAGTTTTTTGAGTAGTGGTTGATTTAATTCCGAACATAGAATGCAAGTGTTCATATGATTTGAATCCAAAACCAACATCCTTTTCGAAAAATTGAAAAGTGAAATGACAAAAAAATATATATATATGCATGCAAAAAAAGAATATGGAACTTTTGAATCCATAAAAACAAAGACAAAAGAGTTTTGAGAAACATTCACATTTCAACTCTCACTTTGCAAATTACAAAAGAGGATTCTAAGTATATGGAAAATTGTGTTCATACTTGTGGAATTTAATCCTTCTTGCTTTCACAATTTATAAAAAACATGCAAACCTTCATACTTAAAGTTTAAGTAAGTTTCTTTGAGTCTTTTTTTTTTAAGTCCTTTTCTTGCTTGTCTTCTCAAAGTTTTGTCATTATCTTATTTCCAATTTGGTTAGATTTCTTGCTTGTCCTTCAAACTTTCTTAAGTTTTGTTGTGGGAATCTTTGGTGAGCAAGTGTAAGAGCTTTGTCATCTTTCACTTGAAGTGCTTGCTACCAAGTGTAGACCTTTATGTTTCGAGAGAAAATCTTTCTTGAGTACATTACTTATTTCCCTCATTTCTATACAATCGAGTGATATAAGTGAAAAAAATTGTAAATCTTTTTCACTATTGATTGTTTCCCTTTTATGAAAATTATGGCTCATTTGTCTTCAGGAGAATCTTCAAAGCCACAATCTCCTCAAAAGACTTCTTTTTTGGGAGAACTTGCGGAAACCAAGAGGACTTTGACTCAAAAGGAAGAGGAGATGAGGCAATTGATAGAAATGTTGCAAAGACTAGAAGCAATTCAAGAGAGACGACCTAGAGGGAGGAGATGAGAACAAAGAAGAGCCTCTAGAAGCTACACACACTATGGGAGCCAAAAAGAAGACCAAGAGTGGAGAGTGCATCACTTTAAAGAAAGGCGCCACCAACACCCACCATCAAAGCCTTCTTTCCCTTTTTTATTAAATTGCCTAGTTTTAGTGGGAAAAGTGATCCCAATATGTGTTTAGGATGGGAAGCTAAAGTAGAACAAATTTTCAATGTGTTTGAGGTCCAAGAGGACCAAAAGGTTAAGTTAGCTTCCCTAGAATTTTTAGATTATGCCATGCAGTGGTGACATCAAACTGTAATGGACATTGGTTTGAACAAGAGACCAACTATGGTCTCTTGGTATGATTTAAAGGAATGCATGTGTGCACGGTTTGTTTCTACTCATTATAGGAATGAACTCTTGTTGAAGCTCCAATGACTTCAACAAGGACCTAGGAGTGTAGATGAATATTTTAAAGACTTAGAAACTACTTTGACCAAAATTAATATGCATGATAGTGAGGATTCAAAGATAGCTAGGTTTGTGAGTGTTTTAAGGAGAGAAATTCAAGATATTGTAGAATTATATGAGTACTCTTCTTTGGAAAAATTGGTTCACCTAGCCATCAAGGTGGAATCACAACTTTTAAAGAAAATCAATTTCAAAAATACTCATAATGATGGCTTCTACAAATCTTCATGGAAGGATAAAAACAAAATTTCTATAAAAGCTTTTCCTTCTAATTTTTAAAAAGAAACCACTTCTAACCATTGAGTTTCTAAACCTTCCACCTCTATCCCTAAGTCACCCACCAAAACCTCAAACAAAAAATGTTTAAATGTTTAGGTTTTGGGCACATAGCTGCAAATTGTCCATCCAAAAGAACCATGATGGTAAAATAGGGGTTGTTATGAGTGACCATAGTTCCCAAGCCTCAAGGTCTAGTTCCCCTACCTCTTCAAGAAGCCCTACAAATTACAATGGCTTAGTGAAGACAGAGAAATCATTATCAATAAACAAGTCCTCATAGCTTTCTCCATTGGAAAATATAAAGATGAGGTCATGTGTGATGTTGTGCCAATGGAAGTCAACCACATTCTATTAGGAAGGCCATGAAAATTTGATAGAAAAGTTTTACATGATGGTCTGACTAATAAAATATCTTTTACCTTTCATGGGCATAAGATAATTTTGAAACCCCTATCTCTAAAAGAGGTAAATAAAGATAAAATAAAAATGAAAACAAAAAGAGAAAATGAAAAAGATAAAGAAAGAAAAGATAAATCGGGTAACAATACCTCACCTCACACTGCAAAAACAATCATGTTCACTCGTACAGAAATGCAAATTGCACTTCCAAAGTGTTCTTTATCTTTTTCATTACCTAATAAATCTAAATACTTGACATCTTGGACAAAAAAGTTTTTGGATGCAATTCAAACACCTCCTAAAGGTTCTCACCTTCTAAGAGGATTATCTTCAAAAAGTCATTTCATCCCCAAACATTCTTTCCAAAAATTGCTTGTATATAGAACTTAACCATATGAACTCCCAAAGCTTCATGAACATAAGTTTACTTCACACACCCCACCTCGTAATATTTTATGTGTGAACAAACTGACTATGTTATTTGCAGGAGTTCTAAATTCGAGGACAAATTCTCTCCAACTTGGGGGCATAATACAATCCAAGTAGCCATGACCAAGGACTCAAGAGATAATTCATACTTTGATCAGTCATCTCAGTAATCAAGTCAAGGCCCCACCAAATATCAGACGAACCTCACTAGAAGAAGAACTTGGCATAGACCAGAACATCAACTGTTCTTTCTTCTAATCTTTTTAAAAGACAAAAACATGTTTTGTAAATAATTTGGGCTCACTTTTGGGATCAAAATAGAAAAATAGGCTAGAGTAGGTTCACATAGCATAAAAGGGAGTGTACTTAGCAAAACGGGCTTGTACCAAGCCCATTTCTTCAAGACAAGACACCTAGAATTAGGGGTTTTAACCTACCTTCTAGAAGCTATGCCTAAAGGTGCGATTTTGACCATGGTCAACACCTTAGGCAGCCCCTTTCCCTTGTCATTTCTACCCTTCACCCATCTTGCCCACCAAGGTACCCCTTCCTATTAATAGGGTGTCTTGCCTCATATATTTTCACCTACATTTTGAACATAGTAAAGAAACTCTGCTTGAGTGATTAGTGAGCTTTGTCAAATGTTTTGGGTCTTATCTTGAGTGTGTGAGCATTTCAAGTGGCGACTCTTTCTTCACTTATCTTGGAGTTTCCCACTGGCCTGATCATCTTCACCATTCTTCACTATAAGTTTCCTTCATCTCATCTCTTTTTCCATCATTCCTTGTGCCATTTACGTTACTTGTTTATGTTCTTGTTTATGTCATTTCCTTTTGATCATCTTCATTCATCCTTTATTTCCATTGTTCTTAAATTTCGCCCCTTGCATCATAATCACCTTATTTTTGTGTTTTTCTCTTTGCCCTTCTGAAGTGAACCTTCACACTTACTTAACCTCTTTGGTTAAGTTCGTGTCCAGTGGGAATCTTCTTAGAGTGACTTTAAATTGTTAATCTTAAAATCATAAACAAGAGCAACCAATTAAAATGTGCAATCGTAAAATCAACTCTCATCACCACCTGATATCTTAGTCTATGTGACTTAGATCATCAGTGAAGCTCGGAGATCTCTGTTACCACATAGGCATCAATACTTAATACACAACAAACATTAGTCAATACATTATCCCAAATGTATGAATTCAATTCCATACCATTTTCATCATACAATATCATTCAAAATGTGATCCACAACATTCAAAAGTCTATTTAATATAAAAACAACACTTTCAAAACCATCAAAATCTAATATTTCTACAAGTTTAAATAATATATAAACAAACAACACAATATATAAACATACAACATCCTTACAAGAGAAATTGAATATTGGGACCACGTCCCCTCCATATCCAGATCTTGTAGCTTAGGGTATTATTCAAAATTAAATTTAGCTTCCCTTACCTTAATTGCTAACTTTCCAAGCAACTTCTAGAATTTTATGTTGAACATGATGCTTTGATGTCTCCAAATCCAAGAGGACAGCTTGAAGACCTTGTTGTTGGGTGTGTGTGTGTTGTCTAGTTGTTTGAAACTTGTTAATTCACTCCTTAAGATGATCCAAGTTCATTTGAATCTTTAACCTTTTGAAAGATGAGTTTTCTAAAATGCTGTTGAAATTTCAACAGGTTGATATTTTGAAACAATTGGTTGTTTTACCTTAGTAGTTTTTGAAGAGGTTTTGAAAAGCTTGTCTTTGGTGTCAGTCAATTCAACCAATTGTTTCGAAAAAACAATCGATTATTTTTCTGTAAACCTTAACAGAATTTTGTTAAGTGATTTTAATATGTTTTAAATGATCCTAACTACCTTGGCTCCTTTATTAAATGTTTTTGACCACTTGGTTGGTCTATATAAAGGTGGTTTTACGCTCCTAATCTTGGAATAAGAAAAAGTGTTTATCAAAACAGTTTTTTGCAAGATTTGAAAGAGCTTTGGATCATTCTTAAGTGTGTGGAATAGCATTGGGTTGTAATTTATGAACTTTAAGCTTTGTAATACCCAAGTGTATTCTATTCCCTTCTTCCTTGATTATTGTATTTCTGTAGTTGTGTTGCCAAGGAGTGTTGTGTGTTCTTGAGGTGTTCAAGATCAACACTCTTGGTGTGGTTTGCCAAAGGTAGTGTGTTTCTTGAG
>Ga0123342_1004195_pt1 | contig 22287 bp, 7 predicted proteins | sample Turbeawhitnodule_FD_89960 | JGI IMG/M metagenome (GOLD analysis project Ga0123342, IMG submission 89960) | Root nodule microbial communities of legume samples collected from Mexico - Turtle bean Mexico white nodule | ecosystem: Host-associated > Plants > Roots > Nodule | place: Mexico: Nepantla... | reverse complement strand
TAAACATTTCTAAGTAACTGCTCATAAGCATTTAGGAGACAGCTACTGGAAGTATTATAAATGTAATGGTTAGCAAAGATAATAAAATATCTTGCTCTGTTTTATTCCCTCAACACCAACAATAGTGTGAATCCTCTTAGCAGTTATTGAAAAGTAAGCAATATAAAAAGATAATAAAAAAGGGTGGTGTAAAGATATGATTAACTCAATTATTATTAACTCAACCCGTATGTGTTTTGTGTATGATAAGGAGAAAACATGTCAGTACTTGTTTATAGAATAAATTGCTCAACTTGTTTGGATTCTATGCCTCAATTGGTTAGGCATCAAGTTTGTACAACATAATGTCCCAAAGATTCATTTCGTAAGTTTCCACTGTACTCAGGCTAGTTGTAAGTAAAATTTCGTTTGAAAAGGTATATGGACCGCGGTGTATCTGGGACCAGAGAAACTCTATCTTATTTAACCAAAGAGTAGTAGATGCAGACAAAATCTTCCAAATGGCCCAGCTTAAAGTGGTCATGGCTGAAACACAGCTCCAGCTCCTTTGACTTCTCCTATGCAGACTGGATTCTTAACCCGTTAATATGTATAAGTAGCTTCAAATAATAAGAAGTGAGTGGCAGAGGGGCAGGAGGAAAATTTAAGAGCACTTATGAACCAGAATAAGGGCAAGAGGGGCCCCGGGTGCTGGTTTAGGAGGTGTAGAGGGTTGGTCTCAATGTTCAAAAGACCACAAGTTATAGGCAAACTTGGAGTTTTGTGGACTTACCTAAGTATGGTTGGGATTAGGAAAATGCAGGTTACACTAGCCTATGGAAGGGTTCGGATCTGGCCTATGGAAGTGATGAAGATGAAGGTGAAGGTACATGCTGAGCAGAAAGTGTGTGATAGCTAAGGAGGAATCCAAAGGAGAGGAGGGATGTTGTTGCTGGTTTGAAAGGATTAAAGCAGGGACAGTTTTGGCAAGTGCAGGACTGTCCTATCTCCCCTCACATTTTCTGGTTGATTGGCTGATGCTGCAGTAAGTATTGACAATGAGGGCTTGGCTGGAAAAAGCCTAGCAGTTTGACAGAACGAAGTCTGGCAGGAGCTTGGTTGGCTGTATGAAGACAGGACATGCTCATCAACGTGACAGATGCAGGGCAGAGTGCACACAACACAAGCATTGGCAGATAAGCAGTTGAAGACGTAATCTTGTTAAAAGTGTGTTGGCTCTGGAGAAAGAATTGTTGGATGGTGGTTATAGATGGAACTCAAGGCCAAACAACTGGTTTCTCCAGTGGCGTTGCTGGTTCTAGTTTGGTAGCCACATGGTGCAGGTTGGGGGAGAATCATGGGTCTATGTTTGAAGTACAGAAGGTAAATTTGTCTGGCTGGTTTAGATAAAGTAATGTGGCAGTTTTCTATTAGCTGGAGTTCAGTTTGGTGCACCAGGAAGGAGCTGAAGGAATGTGAAACAGGTGGCATGTACTTGGCTTATTGCAATTAAGGCAATCCAAGTGAAGTTCTGGCTGGAGTTTGCTGGTTGCTGGTTTTAGGCAGGTCTGCTTGTATGTCTCTGGTATTGGGGGAATTCGGTAAGCTCTTTGTCAGCTAAAGTAGACCCTGAATAGAAGCTACTTTTCTGGTTTTGGCATGCAAGGTGGCACAAGGTTTGTATGTAAAAAGGAGAGGTTCAACTCAAGTGTTGTGGCTATGTCTTTGAAGGGAGCTCCGTAAGGTGCAGCTGAAGGTGCTGTAATCATATGGTCACCATATAATCTGATACATGGTAGTTGCATGAAGGGTGGATACTCTGATTCTCTTTGTTGAGTGAAGAAGGGGAGTAAAACTTGGCCAGGATTATAATTCTTAAGGGATGTTGCGGTGCTGTGTGGTGTGATGCACCCATTTAGTAGGTGCAGGTTAGGATGTTTTTCTGCTGTCACAGTCTTTTGAAGAGCAGATGGAGTGCCTGACTTGAAGGTGCAGTTTTGTTGGTTTTTTGTGATGTTTTCTCAGCTTTCAAGCTCTTGCCTATCTATGAATAGGGAAGCAAACTCTTTGTTATGCGTTATCTTCTGTACCATGCTTTTCTATTAATTCTGTTTTTCTCTTGTATGCATGAGGAAAGAGCGCTAGTTCTTGTATAAATGTTGTTGGAAGATTCCTAAAGTGTCCCATAAATTTAATTATTTTTTTCTGATAAAAATAAAATTGAACTATAATCTCTTTTTCTTTTGAGCAACCTTACAAAGCCTATGTATTAAAGCTTTAGTGGACCTTTTCCTCGTTTAAACTTTATTTTTTATCTTATATTTTATTGTTTAGTTAGATATAATTAAGAGAGAGAAAGTTTTTCTTATAGTTACTTACTAATGTTCTTTCAAAGAGAACTAGTTTATTTTATTTTTTAGTAAGTGAAATTTGATTTTTACCTATTTTTCAGTTTTGGTTTTTATTTTTTATCTCTTATTTTACCTGTAATTTAAAATTTTGTTAGTTCACGTCACCTAAGTTATTGATATCTTATTGTAAATTACTAAACAGTACACAAGAAACGTTGATGAGGAGTTGTTTCGATTCATCACCAATCTCTATTCAAACCAATGAAAGTTCTAAAACAAAAAAACTCATTAGGAGTTCAAACCAATGAAAGGTATAAAACAAAAAATTATTAGCTCCTTTTAAACATTTTGTAGTTGCTCAAAGATTATATCATACACAGACAACTAGAAAAGATATATAGGTTGAAAGAAGTAAAGGTGGAAAACAAAGAAATCACTATTAATATACTATAATACACTGAAAAGGTGTAAGGGATGTCAGAGCAGTTTTGTGTTTAGGGCAGTATGATGCTGACACCTTGGATCTAGCATAAGGATTCTTAGCAGATGAGAGGAGGCAGTGTGTATGTGTGGGGAAAGCTGCACTTTTATAGCTGAGTTCTGGGCTAGATAGGCGTAAGATGCGGGGTTGTGGTGGAGTCAGTGGCAACACGGTCAAGGTAAATGTTGTGATGCTCTGTGTATGTTGTGCAGAGCTGGTTTTTAGGCTGGTATCAACCAAATTTGCAGGGCAAGATGAAATAGTCCATAGTGCAGACAAAGTGACCAGTAGCTGGAGCGCCAGAAAGTCTCTGTTGCAGGTTTCTGTGACTCGGTGAGGACCAAGCTGTCTACAACAGACTCAGCTGATGTTAATTCAGACAAGTGAAAAGCAGCTACTCAGACATTGTGAAGAATGGTGATAATTAGATACTCTAAAATAGGGACGACAGATCTTGGTTAGATAACAATGAGGTGGTAGTTGTATTAAGTCCAGAGTTCACATTAAGTGCAATTCTGAATAGACCATGCTTCCTAGCAATCTAGACGTGGCAGGAAGCGTGAAGGAACACGTATGGGAAGGGTGGTGTGATAAGGTAGCATGGAAATTTTTTTCTGAAGCTGCAATAGGTGGTTCTGAGCTAATAATGTGGGATCTTTTGTGCTTAGCAGCTTGTAGCCATCTGTTTCACTAGGTGTGATGGTTTTTATGCAGAACATGTTTTGGGGCATGGGACTTATGGAGGTCCAATAGTAATGTCTATAGAAGCATGTCTTCTAGATGTGTAATGCCCCTTTGTATGCTTATGTTGATGTATCCTGGGTTTAGTACTTTATGGTACACCCATAAAGTGTTCCTTTAATATTAAATTAATTCTTTGTCGATAAAAAAAAAATTAATACACTGAAGATACACGATACACATTTCCTATGTGGACCAAACACCCATAATGTTTTGAACTAACTTAAAGGTACATTTCTTTAAGAGCAAGTTAGGGGATGTGAAAATAAAACTTCACACCATTAATAGTTTCTTGACAATCCTAAACTACAATACTATGAATATACCATTTATATACTTAGGAACACCATTAGGGGTAGTCTTAGAAAGTATCACTTATGGAAGGGCATCAAGGAAAAAATAAGAAAGAAGCATATAAGATGGAAAGGAAGACATTAATTTTTGCATCAAGAGTAAGCTTAGTAAAATCAGTTATCACTACATTACCTCTTTTTTTTTATCTTTCATTGGTAAAATGCCAACAGACATGGAAAAGGATATAAGAAGAATTCAACAAGATTTTCTATGGGACTCGGGAAACAAAAGAGAAAGAAAGCATGGATTAAACGGAAAAATGTAAATAATCCAAAAGTAAATGGTGAATTACGAATCAAAGATTTAAAATTATTTAACATGTCTCTCTTATGTGAAAATGGAGGTTATGAATGAAAAAACAAGAACTTTGGAAAGATATTAGATTATGGATCATGGTGAAGTCTAGACACGATAAATTATGCTAGATGCGATTTATGGTGGTGAAGAAATATCAGAAACGCAAGTAGAGATGGAGAATGAAAAATTGGTTCGATGAAAATGTTTATTGGAACAAGAACTAATATTATGACCTAAAAATCTAGAATAAGGAGGTGTTTGGTAACCTGGACACCACAAGAAAAGGATTCTACAGGAGATAGAGGACCTGGACCGCCTTGACACTAATGGTGATTTTCCGGGAAGTGCTAGGTTGAAAAGTATAGATCTTGTAAGCCGGTTAAGAGAGACTGATAAAAAGATAGAATTGCTCATCTGCCAAAAGGCTAGAGCAAGTTGGCTCAGGTATGGGGACTCTTGTACTAGATTCTACCATTCCACTCTAAGATGGAGAAGACTAAGGAATGAAGTTAAGGGAATAGAGGTTGGGGGCATATGGTGTGAGGAACCTAGTACCGTCCGAAGAGAAGCAAAGAAGTTGTTTAAAGATAGGTTCAAGGCAACAAAAGACTTCAAGGTAAAACTTGATGTAGTAGAATTTAAAACCCTTTCTCCGGAAGATAATTTAAGCCTCATATCCGGGTTTTTTGAGGAAGAAAACAGGGATGCAGTGTGGCAATGTGAAGGATCAAAGAGCCCTGGACCTGATGGGACAAAGTTGGGATTTTATAAAAGACGAGTTTGTAGCAGTATTGTAATGCATCCTTCATAGCATTAGTACCTAAAGTAAGGAATCCCTTTAAGCTTGAACAATATAGGCCCATCTCCTTAGTGGGTGTTATATACAAAGTTATATCTAAGGTGTTGGCTAGCAGAATAAAGAATCTGCTAAACTCAGTTATCGAAGAAAGTCAATCAACATTCTTAAAGGGAGAGGGATGCTAGATAGTGTGCTTATGGCTAATGAAGTGGTAGAGGATCTCAAGAGGTTTGGGAGGAGTGGACTGTGCTTGAAGGTGGATTTTTGAAAAAACGTATGACTGGGTTAGTGAGATTTCCTATATGAATTCTACATAGGATGGGTTTTCATAGTAAATGGATTTGAGGTTGTATCGAATGTGCTACAGTCTCTGTGTTGGTTAATGGATGTCTTATAGAGGAATTTAAACCAACGAGAGGATTGAGACAGAGTGATCCTTTAGCCCCTATCCTCTTTATAAGGGTGATCCTTTAGCCTCTGCCCTCTTTATAGTGGTAGATGAAGGCCTTGCTGGGTTATTGAGACAAGCTCTAAAGGCCAATTTGTTGTCTGGTGTAAAGGTTGGAAGGAATGAGGTAGAGGTGTATATTGCAATTCGCAGATGACACACTCCTCCTGTGCAAGGAGTCATTCAATAACGTGGTGACTGTAAAGTCCATTCTGAGGGGTTTTGAGCTAGCCTCAGGCTTGAAAATTAACTTCCATAAATCAAAGTTAGTAGGCATCAATGTTGATAGAAACGCTCTTGCATGCTATACTAAGACTCTGAATTGCGCTCAGGTATAAGTACTTGGGCCTAGAAGTGGGAGAAAATCCAAGGAAGAAATAGTTCTGGGAGCCTATCCTAAACAAACTGAAGGTTAGACTCAATGTATGGAAAGGGAGATTTTTGTCGATGGCAGGGAAAATAAGTCTAATTAAGTTTATTATCACTGTTGTACCTCTCTTCTATCTCTCCCTATTCAAAGCGTTGGGTTCTATTTGCAAAAGCATTATTAGTATACAAAGGTGGTTCCTATGGGGATGGGGGAAGGAGAAAAGGTCGATATCATGGGTAAGCTGGAAAAATTTGTGGAAACTGAAAGAGGAGGGTGGACTGGGTTTTAGAGATATTCAAAAGTTTAATTATGCTTTCTTGGCTAAATGTAGATGGCGCCTTCTATCTGAAGAGAAAGGGAGGTGGAAGGAGTTATTGGTTTCAGAGTATGGGTTGGATTTAGAAAGCTCCCAAGTACAAGTGAAATTCTAGTCCTGGTGGTGGAGAGACTTATATAAAGTATGTAGGGAGGGAGGAGGAGTTGGGTGGTTTCAAGAAGAATTAGGTTGGATATTAGGAAGCGGAGACAAAGCTAGATTCTGGGAGGATGTGTGGGTTGACAACATTAGCCTCAACTATGTTCCCCAAGTTGTACTCACTATCTTGATATCAGGGACAAAAGATGGAAGAGTTAGGTGTGTGGGAAGAATTAGTATGGCGATGGAGTTTAAGATGGAGGCGTGATAGGTTTGAGTGGGAATCTACGATGGAAGCAGAACTTGTAATGTATATATCTAGAGCCTATTTGAATAGGGAAGAGAATGATCTCCAGGTGTGGGGGAATAAAATATTAGGGTTGTTCTCAGTGAATTTAGCATATGAATGCCTAGCTAAGCATGTCAGAGGTCCTCATCACGATCTGTTCAAGTGCTTGTGGAAGGTTAAACCGCTCCCGAACGTGATGATCACAGCATGGAGGGAACTTCTGGGTAGAATACCAACAAAAATATGTTTGAGTAAGAGAAGAGTGGCGATGAACACAACCTTGTGTGCATTATGTCAGACTAAGGAAGAATCATGTCAACACCTTAGAGTGCAAATATGCTCAGTGTGTATGGTTGTTGTGCTTCAAATGGATTGGTATCTTATTTGTCCAACACAATGATATAAGGACCCACTTTGAGAATTTTCATTTGATCCAGGCTAGTAGTAATCAAAATCTGGTATGGAAAGGTGTCTGAGCAAGGTGTATTTGGGAACAAAGAAACTCTATAGTATTTAAGCAAGGAGTAGTAAATACAAAAGAGATATTCCAGATTCCAGACGGCACAACTTAAGTTGTGGTTATGAAGGATGCATAGGGTGCAAACATTCAATTATTCAATAGCTACAAGACTCATTCAAGAGATACCTTCTGCAGAATTCAAGGCCACTGGATGGATATGTTGAATGGGAGGGTAGTTTGAATGAAGCTTTATTTTTCTGCACAACTTATATGAGGCAATTCGGTGCTACTAACCCAATGTGTACTGCATAATCCTGCAGCTTGGTGTGTGTTGGATGCTGGTGCAGGAGAAGAACGTTTTGGAGGATAGGAGGTGAAGGAAAAATGAATCACATAACAAATGTCTTTGGCAGTAGCTATTGTACGTGTTTTGGAGCTGCAGCCAAACTTTTAGGTCAAAGATGAAAAAGTGAGCTTGTAGGAAATTCTCCGAAGGTGTTACATGAGTAATATCAATTGGAAAAAAAATCAGAAGGACAAAGCTTTGTGTGGAAGGAAGATGCAGGACGTATGAGTCCAAGGAATTAGGTTAGAGATGCTGTCTTTTTTATGCAGCAACAGGAGAATCACATGTCATAGTGGAGGCCTTGCTTTGATGATTAGTCTAAATGGTATTGGACCAAAGTCGTTTTATCCTTGAAGGGGCACGAAGGTCTAAAGCTGTGACTCGAATGTGAGCAGGTCATGGTTGTAGTTAGAAAACCAAAATCTGGTGTTTTTTCTTAATATTGCAACAACCATGTTTCTGCATAATTGGGCGGCACAAGAAGTAAGTTTCATAATTCAAGCTCTTTGCTGCATAATTGATGCTTACGTGGGGTGCCTCGGGTATTTGCTTGACTTTGCTATATCTAGTATAAGCTGGACCAGTAGTAGTTTTTTCAAGTTGATTTTTGTGAAGATTGTAACAGATTTTATCTTAGGCTTTTAATGTTAGAGCTAAGGTAGTTTAGGCCTCTGCTCTCTTGATGGGTGGAAATAAGTTATGTATAAGGATTGAGATATCCTGAAGTGTCTCTTTATTTATTCATGATAATAAAACTTTTGGAAAGATAAATGATTCGGTGATTTGCCTCTAATTCATAAAGTTGGAGGGGAATGATAATAAATGGGAGAGACGTTTGGAGTGGAGGATGGAGTGGTTTAATGAAAAATTCCAAGTATCAGTTTTGGTAGAATTACAATGAATAAAAAAATGAGAACATATGGACAAGGAAAAATGATGAAATGACAATACACTTGTAGCTTATCCAAAGTTACAATATATATGGCATTAGGGAGGAAGACAATGAGGTATACGAGGTGTTTAGGAGGACAATAGAGGGTGATTCAGAATAGAGTGACTTTGGAGGCAGGGATAGCACTAGATTTGTGTGGTGTTGCTGAAAATCATGCTAATACAATAATCTGTTTTATGTGCTAATTTTTATGTGATGATGACTATCTGACAAAAGCAGTTGTTGATAATAATTCGAACATGGAATGGTTTACCGCAAACCAAGAACATGTAAAATGAGACACATATGCTAACTGAATAACAACAATACAGGGTAGGAGATTTAATGATTCTAGCTGCAAGCAAACACTCAATAGAGCTAGTACGAGCTATGGTAAACTCTGTTTTTACCAATTGTATGTAACTCTAGTTAATGCTGTAATCTTGGATTCAAGATAAGTTGCAATCTTTTAGGTAGAGGGAAGGAGGGATAAGGTTTGAATGCAACGTGATTGTTAACTGTTAATGTCACTGGATTAATAATTAGTAGGCCAAGTTAAGTATGAAATGTTGATGGTGGGATCCATAGGTTTAATATAGTTGAATTAACCTTCCAGCTATGGGAATTTTATGTAGAAGGAAGATGAGGTACTACTAAGATATGATGATAAAATTCAATGTAAAGCATCACAACTTATGTATCAAACCAGGTGAGGGATGTACATAAATAGATACTTTATATCAATGGCAAAATTTGCATTAATGTGTGGTGTTGCATAAGGTTTGAACTACCCAAATCTTTCATTATATATTTAAATTATTTTTATTCATAAAAAAGTAAGCTAGTATACACAATCTAATTAAAAAAGAATGCCTAAACTATTTAAAATCAAGAAATCATAAATTGGGGTTTGAAATAGAACTCACCTAGCTTTAGCTTTAGTAGCTGTAACTCCTTCTGCTACCCACTTAGGTACCGGTCCAGTAAGAAGGTTTTTAGTGAGATATCTAAGAAACAATTAAAAAAAGTCAATTATGTACTAGTCAAACTTGAAATAATGCTAACCTAATCATCATTAATCTCGTAATCTTTCCATTCTCCTTTCCTTAAAATTAGTTATATTCTTCAAAAATTAAGAAATTGTGTTATTAAGATACTGTTAAAAATGCCCAAGCTGAAATGAGCACCATATCCAAAAAAATAAAACATTGTCCGTAACACATTATGGGTAAGAAGGTAATAAAAGTTATGAAATGTTAATTAATGAGTAACTTGAATTGGGTATCCATTTGAATTTACTGATAGTATGGTCACACATCATAAAAAAAGGTGATGATAGTTTAACACCTAATACAGTAAGAAAACATACATTTAACAATTAAATGAATTAATATCTTAATTATCTTATTTTATTTTTTAATTTAAAATATTATTATATTAAATAGTTGTAAAATGAATGTGAGTTAGTGGTTGGGGTATCAAAGAAATTTTATTTTAAAAAAAAGTTATCTAAATTTGGAGGGATAACATTTGAAATGTAGACGAAATAATCTAAGCTAATTACAGAAATGCCAAACCAATAAACAAAATACATTTGATGTAATGTCATCCAATAAGTTCCAATTTTGATCATGAAAATCTATTTATTAGGGTAATTACAAAAACACAACTCGATAATATTTTTTTTATAAATTTTTAAAATAACAAATAAAGTTAAATATGTTTTTCTTCCTAATAAATTATCATATTTTCTTGTCTTCTTTAGTTATTTGTTGATTTTTTAAGTCTCAAAATAGTTTAGATAACACTTTAAACAGTAAAATAAAGTTTTTAGATAGTGGTTTAATGAAAATAATTTACAACTTTATTAGGTTTAAAAAAGATAAAAGAAAATTAAGAATCATCACATAAATATAATCATTACAAAATAATATATTTAACCCCATAAAATAAATAAAAATATACATTTTTCCATACCAACCAACAACTAAAATTAACTTACAAATTAGTCAGTTTTGATAGGTTTCTAAAAGTCGCAAGCTCTCCGCTTATTTTGTTAAAGCTTAGGTCCCTGAAAGAAATATCACCCAAAACAAGTTAAGAAGTGCTAAACAAAAGATAATAAAGTATTAAGATTTTTTTACTGAACACTAAGATGTTTGACGAATATAACTCAATTAAATCTGAAGAAAAATTAAATAAACTATATTCTTGAAGCTAACTTAGCTCAACTATTCTTTTCAATTACTTTGATAAGTTAGTTTTCCGGTAGATTATTTCAAATAAATAGCTAGTATTATAACATAATCAATACGAGAAAATTAAATTGAAGAGTTCATACTGTAAATAGATTGCATGAATACTTACAAGGTTATCATATTGTCAATGCTAGTCATGTTCGCAAGGTATGGAGGTAATGTGTCATTAATTTGGCAGTTCCTTAGTATCCTAAGAAACAATATCAAATTTGTGAATTTTGCAGAAAAAATAGTTTAGCACTCAATTTTTCATTTCAATGGTGTACACGTAAATGAATGTATTGGCAAAATAAAAGTAATGGAAGCAATTAATTAACTCACAGTGTTTGCAACTTAGTCAAACTATTAATTTGTGGGAAAGTAGAATCAGATCCATTAATCAAGTCAGAAATTCTCCTGCATTTAATATTTTGATGGAGATAAGAAAATGGTTTAACATTAAAATCATGATTACTTTATGAAACATGATACTTACAGATGCTTTAAGTTGTGCAGAAATGAAATTTGAGAAGGAATTGGCCCACTTAAACCACTACCTTGAATTCCTCTGTAGAATAAAAATGCAACTGACACATTTTTAAAAAAAAAAAAAATGGAAATATAACAACCATTACAATTTTTTGTTCAAATAACAAATTGTTCTTACAGATTTGTAAGATTTGTCAATCTTTGAATAAAACTGGGTATCGTTCCAGTTAAGTTATTGTCATTAAGACGGCTGCATGTAAACAATGGAAAATGTGAATGAAATAAAAATCAAAAGTAGCTAAAAAACAACAAAATTTTAACAAAATTCAAATTAACTAATGACAATAAAACGGGAAGCTTACAGTTCTTCCAACGATGTAAGATTAGCCAAAGTTTCAGGAAGCTCTCCAGTGAAATTGTTAGAGCTGAGATGCCTGTAGGGACAAAAAAAATAATATAAAAGCATTAATGAATTTGTTCATAACATTGGTATTCGAGATAGGTAAAAGAGCTTATATAAAAAAAAAGTAAAAAAACATGGAATGAGACATTTTTGGATAATTTTTATAAAAAATATCTTAATATGTCATATTATTGTAATTTTTATATTAATTAATCATATCCACAACTTTGAACAATATATATAAAAATTACAAACATAATGAAATTTGTGTTCGGATAATGCATGACTTACAATCTTTTCAGGTGAGAAAGGTTCCCAAGTTCTGGTGTAAGATTTCCAGTGAATTGATTGAATTCCAGGACCCTATTCAGTAGTAGTAAGTTATAATGAACAATAGAAAAATTGTGTAAAGGGAAAATTTGTGATCCATGCTTGGATAGCCAAAAACTCACAAACTTTCGAGGGTTGTGATGTTTCCTATCTCTTTTGGGATGGGACCAGTGAGTCGATTCCCAAGAACAGAACTACCATGAAAATGGAAGACATGAATTAGGTCAATGTTTTCATGAATAAATACAATATTTATAAGTTATATATTACAAAATACAACAAAAAGTATAGAGCAAAGAAGAAAAGTAGAGAAAGAGAGAATACATTATGCGAAGTTTGGAGGAGCCCCATGCAACAGGTATTGTGCCATTAAGGTAATTGCGAGTGAGGTCACTATCAAAATAAAGAAAATCAAAGAAAGTATTTATATATTCATTCAAATTGCATACACAATTGAGCAAAACTATAAGAAAAAGTAAGATAGTAGAGTGAATGAAGCATATGTTCTTCAAATAAGATTGATTGTTACATACATTTCTTCAAGATAAGGTAGCCTTATCAATTCAGGTGGGAGCGTGCCTGTAAGATTATGTGATTTCAGGAATCTGCCAATTATTTATGCAACATAAAAATTGAAAATAATTAGAAAACATTATGGAAAAATAATCTTTTTCTTCAGAGGGTGATCATAGTATAACAAAGAAGGTTTGGTAGTTGAAGAAATGAGGTTTTCATTGGTTGCAACTAAATCTAGAAGAAGAAAGAAAAGAAAAGAAAAAGGTGGATTTGGTTACACTAAAGTAGTTGAACATCAAACTAATTTTTTTGTCCCATGAATCATGAATAGTAATTTTGCCTCTGATTTGTGAAGAATCGGATGAAAATTGAACTCTTTACATGGAATATTACATATTTCCCTTTCTTCACTTATGTGAAACATGTGACTTTCCACAAAGTGATAAAGTGTATCTGCTAAATTGCCTTTCGAGTGTGTAGTAAAAAAGGTAACAAAGGCTGAAGAGAACTAAGGTGGATCTATGAGGTAAGCTTCTTTTGTCATTATCCATGGGTTAGTCTAATTTGAGATTTGCTCAACCCAACTTAAGCTTGGCCTAGTCTAATCCGTGTTGACCTAGGCTAGGCCCAACCCAATCTAACTTAGATTAACTATGTAAGAATATTAGAAGAAAAACTCACATTTTGAGAAAAAAAATATCTTGAAAAGAGACATATAAAAGTAATTCCTAGAATAGTTTATTTTAGGTTAGATTAAGATTATAGAGACGTGTTAACACCTTAGATGTGAATTCAAGTCTCACAATTGTAATAATGCTTGAATGTTCATGACCAAGACCTTATAAATAGGAAGTCATATGAGCTTCTAAGAAAAAAAAAAACATTGAATAAAAACCAAATTGAAAGCTTTTTTTTTTTGTGTGTCTTTGTTGTTTGATTAGTTGACTTTTCTTAAGTGACATCCACTCCTCTTTCCTTTTTTATCCACCAAGGAGTATAGCCAACTTTATGTAACTTGGTAATCTACTCACCACCTTTACTCCTTTTCCATTTACTTTTGTCATCTTGCACATTCTTCTATTGTTATTTTTCTCCATTTCTTGCATATATCTTATGTTTCCATCCTTTACCTCCCAACCACCGAAAGTATGATAAGAAGCACCAAAACATATAAGGTGATATACTAAGCCTGAAAACCTCCCACCGCCTAGCCAAGATTTCTCCAAGAACTCAAACAAGAAACCTCATAAAAAACCCTATCACTTTAACTACCAACCATTACCATTAGATTATTCCAACCGTACCATAATTAATCAAAGCTAAATTGTTGTATCTCTTTATAAGTCCACAACCTAACCCCATCTATAACTCTCTAAAAGGACTAAAAAAGATAACCAAGAATCACCACCCAACTAGTTTTCTCTAATATTTTCCTCTAAGAACCTACATAAGACCCACCCTAATACATTCAAAAACCATTCTAAGCCAATCTAGGATCATACTCCTCCACTCTTAAGGCTATCCGAGACAAAATTCATTCATAAAGAAATTAGAAACAAACCAGGAAACCTAGCCTTGGAAGCTTAGCTTGTTTTTGACATCTTGTTGCATCTTGAAGCTTGATTGAGCTTTCCTTGGAAATCTTGGTGAACCCATCTTGGTTTCCATCATCATCATAGAAAGAGTTTAACACACCAAAATCTACAAACTCCACCTTGGACCACAATTTTCTTTTCAAATTACTACCAAAAAATCGCATTCAACAAGTCTAAACAATACATAAACTTGATCTTGAGAATGGACTTTGTTAAAACATTTGCATGATTCTCCTTGATGTCGATCTTCTTTATTTCAATCTTCCCCTTAGTGTGAAGGAAGTGACAATCAGGTGTCAATATGCTTTGTCCTATTTTGCACATGATCCTTCACCAAGCATATTGCACTCAAATTATTGTAGAATATATTGCACTCAAATTATTGTAGAATATATCTATCTTCCTCTAAGCATTCCTCTGGTCATCCATCAAACCCTTTAATCATATCCCTTTTTAGTTGCTTTCCTCAATGTCATATACTTTATCTCCATGGTTAAAAACACCACTTTTGGTTGGAGAGTGACTTTTCAACTAACCAAAGAACCAAAAAGCCAATTGTGAATGTGTAGCATGTAATGGAGCATCTAACATTTGTTGGGAATCCCTCCTTAATTTAGTGGAAGATTATGACCAATGAATATTGGTAACTGATCCATTGAATATATTCAATGATGTCCATTCAAATTTTTTTTTGGAATTGTAACTCTATATTGAAAATGTAATGAGCATTAATCTCTTTATAAAGAAGTCTTCCTCTCATTCTCTTTATAAAGGGAACTTCTGAGTAAGAGAAAAAAGCAAGCAAGTGAGAAGAACAACATAGATAGTAAAAGAGAGAGTTGATATCCACCATAATGGTGAGATTAGAAATCCTAGTGAGATGTTAGAGAGACTTTGTATTCCATCTTTCTTGGGTGAGATTAGAGAATAAATGAGAGAATAGATAACCAACATAATGGTGTGATTAGAAATCCTAGTGAGAGACTAGAGAGACATTGTATTCCATCCTTGTTAGGTGATATTGAGTGTTATTCTCACAAAGTGAAAGAAACAAATATTGTAATCATACTTTTCATAGTGGAGGCATTTCTGGACTAGGTCTCGTGGGTTTTTATTTCTCAAGTTGAGAAGATTTTTCCACGTTAAAAATTCTCAGTGTCATTATTCTATTTTGCTCTATTTTCTATTAATTTCTTATTGCTTCCGCAAGTGTCCATTTTGTATCTACACTAAAGAGGGAGAATTCGTTCTGATTTTTCCCAACAATAATATCAGAGCTTGGTTCTGATACAAGATGGAATGAGCCATTTATGATGGAGACATGTTCAAGTTGACTGCGAACAACTATTTCTATTGGAAGCCCATGATGGAAGATCACTTATACTAGAAGGATATGCATGAGCCAATTTCTTGCATAGATAGGCTAGAAGGTAAGAGTGATAAATATTGGAAACTTTTGAATCGAAAAACTGTTGCAATGATTCGAAAGTATATTGATAGAAATTTGTTTTAGCATGTGTCCACATACACAAATGCTTATGAGTTGTGGTCAAAGCTTGAATCTATGATTCTAACGAAAACTCAAAGAAATAAAGCATCTCTTGTTAGAAGACTGGTGAAACTTGACTACACGGATGGTCAAAGTATGATAGTGCACTTGAATTCATTCAAGGGTCTTGTCAATCAATTGAAAAAAATAGATATGAAGATTGACGATGAGTTGCAAGAACTTTTGCTACTCAGTTTGTTTCTTGAGAGTTGGGACACACTAGTAGTCACACTCAGCGACTCAGTCCCAGATGGGAAGATCTCAATGAACATTTTTTCAGACACCCTATTGAGTGAAGACTCCAGAAGGAAAGAAAGAGGTACAAATTTTCAATATGAAGTAAATATGATTGAAACCCGTGGGAGAAATGAATCTTATGGAAGAAACAAAAGCAAAGTCAAAGGTCGTTGTCAATCTCGCACAAGAATAATATGTCATTATTGTAGCAAAGAAGGTCATAAGAGATTTGAATGCAAATTTCTAAAGAAAGATCAGAAAGTTGAAATTGTCCATTCGGACTTATTTGATCCAAAGAAGAAGGATTGTACTCCAACCACAACCGTCGTTGTAGACAATGATAGTCTTCTTATTGGAGAAAAAAATTACCAAAATGTTGCTTATGGTGATTGCTCTTGGATCGTTAACTCTGGTGCCTCTTTCCATGTAAGTCCACATAAAGATTTCTTTTCAAATTATGAGAAAAGTGACTATGGTACTGTGAAAATGGGAAACCATATTACAAGCAAGATTGTAGGTATTGGTGATATCGTGTTATTAACCGACACATGAAACAAGCTTGTACGGAAGGAAGTGAGACATTTTCCCGAAATGTGTGTCAACCTCGTCTCAACGGGTAAGTTGGATGATGCTGGTTTTATAAGCTACTTTGGTACTGGAAAGTGGAAACTAGCAAAAGGGAACCTAGTCATTTCTAGAGGTTCAAAGGAAGGATCCTTATACATTATGGAAGGAAGAACTTGTTCTAGAGAAGAAAATGTTGCTACAGACTTCAAAGATCTTTGGCTAGACGATTGGGGCATATGAGTGAGAAAGCACTCCAGATGCTCGCTAAAAACCACTTGTTAGGTATAAAGGGTCAAATATTGGAATCTTGACTGGTTGCATTTATGGTAAACAATGCAGAGTCAATTTTCAGAGATTAGACAATCCCTCAAGGAGACCGGAGACATTTGAACTTGTAGGGGAGCTGAATTATTGATACCCCTCAATTAAGTTGGGAAGGGGGAGAATTGTTGGGAATCTCTGCTTAATTTAGTGGAAGATTATGATAAATGAATATTGGTCACTGATCCATTGAATATATTTAATGATGATCATTCAAAAGTTTTTTGGAATTGTAACTCTCTCTTGAAAATGTAATGAGTATTAATCTCTTTATGAAGAAGTCTTCCTCTCATTCTCTGTATAAAGGGAACTTTTGAGGAAGAGAAAAAATCAAGCCAGTGAAAAGAGCAACATAGAGAGTAAAAGAGAGAGTTGATATCCACCATAATGGTGAGATTAGAAATCCTAGTGAGATGCTATAAAGACTTTGTATTCCATCCTTATTGGGTGAGATTAGAGAGTAAATGAGAGAATAGATAACCACCATAATGGTGAGATTAGAAATCCTAGTGAGAGACTAGAGAGACATTGTATTCCATCCTTGTTGGGTGAGATTGAGTGTTAGTGAGATTTCGTTATGATTTTTCCCAACAACATCCAAGTCTGTAGCAAAGTGAGAGCAAGAGAATCTTTTCAGTTGTGAGTTACCCTTGAAATAATTCCAATGTTATGTATCTCAAGATTTGGTTCATGTCTTGTTAGTGCTCCTTCTTATGTTTTCTCAAATACCTGCACACTTGATTGACTGTTTGGCCAAGGTTCGATCTGGTTCACATCATCACCTACATTAGACTTCCCATTGCACTAACATAAGAAACACAAGGCATGTATTCCTTCTCATCAAACTGAGAAATATTGAGTTTTGAAAAATATATAGACATTGCCAAAGGTGTTCTTACGACACTAGTACATTTTATCCCAAAATGTCTTAACACATTTTGAATATACCACCTATGACACAAAAAGAAATTTCTCTATGTGCGATTCCTCCTGATCTCCATTCCAAGAACTTTCGCATATGCGCTCATATCCTTTATCCCAAATTTACGACCAGGTAGTGACTTTAACCTTCTAATCTCAACCATGCCGCAAGATGCAATCAAAATGTTGTTTACATACAAAAATAGGTAGTCAAATTTACAATTTTTTACATTCTTAGAATAGACACAAGGATAATAAGGACCTGTTGTCCTTGAGGGACTATGAATTGATCAAAAACCTCTTATACTATTATTTTGGAGATTTGTTTCATCCCACACGATGACCTCTTTAGTTTATACACATAATCCTCCTGAATTTTCACCTCAAACACTTCAAGTTGATACATCAAAACATCTTCCCCTAGGTGGTCATGGACAAAGATTGTTTTCACTTCCAATTGTTCAAAACTTCATATCTTCACTTCCCACAACTACGAGCAACCTTGATGAATGTGTGTTTGACTACGAATGAGAATATCTCCTTATAATAATCATCGCTTTTCTAATTGTAGCCCTTTACTATATCTTGTAAGCCTTGAATCAGACACACTTTGAATGTAGATACTCTATAAGATGTTCTAGTGTTAAATGTCTTTTCTAACATATATTTCAATAGATATACCATCAAATAATCTTATTAACTAGTAGGCTTTTAATTTAACTATACATTATTTTGATAAATGATTTTAATTATTAATTTAATATTTATAGTTCATATTTTAAGGATTGGGAATTATAATATAAAATTAATTACGTTTGTTAAATAATAAAATTAGTTAATTGAGTATTAATTTTTTTTCAAGAAACTCAAAAACAAGACTAAATCATTTTGTTTATACTTCATGATCAATTATGAACTACTTTTTGAATTGATGTCGAGTCCTAACATTATTCACATGTACATGAAAATATGAAAATAGTAAACATAAGCGAGTAATCGATCAAAAACATAAATCAATGACAACATACATATAAAGCAATACATAGATAAAAGCAATGAGAAGAATGAGAAGAGTGTGTGCTTAGATAAACTATTCTCTGTATCTCCTTCCAAAAACTAAAAAATAAATAATAAAATAAGTCTTTTTAGAAGTTAAAACTAATTTATGCACGTATTAAAAATAAAATTCTAAAAATTTATATGAAAGAATTTATTTATTGTATGAAAAGTTGAATTTAAATTTTTTTTCTTTTCTAGAAGTAGTTCTTGAAACATAATAAGTTGAATATATATAATTTTAAAAAAATAACTTAGGGACAAAACGGTACAATACAAAAAAGTTTTCTTTTTCTTTTTTTTTTTTCAAACCAAATACCTTTATAAGTAATCATCCTTTTTTTTCTTTTTTTTTTTCACTTCAACCTAATGTCTGACACCCTATCTCTTATCTTTTCTTCTCTATTCATTTTTATCCTTACACTTCTTCACCCTGTACCAAATAAAGACTTGACATAATTGGATGCTGATTTTAGAAACTAATAAAACTGTAGAAAAGAAAACATAAAGAAATCCAAAGAATGAGTGAAGTAAACATGCTCTTACTAAAGTAAGTTTTGCATAAATATTTGCAATAAAAAACAAAAATTAATTTTTGCATATAAACTTAATTTTTGTCAAAGTTAGTTTAATAAAACTATGAAAACCAATTTTAATTCATAAAAAATATAATTTCGTTTTTTGTCTTATAAATTGTTTACAAGAAAATCATCTACACATATCACACAGTCTTCTTCTGACCTATTCACTACATTTATTCTAGTAACTTGACAAGACAAAGTTAAGCCACCCATCACTATCATAGAAGACTTTTGGGACAGATTTAAGCATGAGTCTCCTCTGTATCCTTATCAATACATTTATTATAGTAACTTCAGAATATCAAAACAAATCTATCATCAATTATTGTTAGAGAATACTCTTTTGGGACTAATAGGGGGTAACAATTTATCATCAGTAATTTTACCATAGAATATTGTAAATTCAGTTAATGGGTCTCCATCTATTCCTAATATCTATTGAGGAGAAACATTTTCTTCTTCGTAATTAGTACAAAATCATTCACCTCATGAATCTCACTCAGTTTAGAAGATAAGCTTCTGAAGAGGGACTGAATTCAACTTTTTTAAAGGAAAAGTTATTATCCAATCTAACATGTGCTCCAGAACTATTTATAATTTTTTAAATATAAAACAAGAAATTTGCAATATTACTAATCACATAAACCTATTCAGATCTAGTTGCATAGTTGTTCTAACAGATCAAAGTTGCGGAAAATATCTCCAAATTTCACAGGAAAGGGAATACATTAAATAAAGAAACTTACATTGAAACAACATGGCAGAAGGTGTCAGTGGGGATAGAACAATTGCAGCCGACATTTACATCTTTACTCACAGTCCAGGGAGGTTGATTACTGCATGGATCTATATTTGTGTCCCAATTCTTATTACCAAGGGTGTTGCCTATATCTTTTAGAGCTTTCACTGTACATAGCAAATTTCAAAGGAACTCTTAGTTATCTTCCAAACTTACATACATCTTAATATTTATATCTATATATATATATATATATATATATATATATATATATATATATACACAGTACCTTCTTCTGGGTGAGTGGTATTTTCCCCAAAGGCAAGGGATGTGAAGCATAGCAGAAGGAGTGAAAGGAAGAGAAATTGAGAGGGGGAGATGTTCTTCATGCTGATTGAGTACAGAATTAGGAATAGTGGAAAAGAAAGCTCAGATGGGTTGCAAATGAAAAACTTTAAGGTAGATTGGAGTATTTGTGTTTGCAATTTGAGAGAGAACGTAGTTTCATTGTAATTTCGGCAAATGAAAGGGAAAGCGAAGAAAATGACTTTGGATTAATAGTAGGAATAATCAAAGAAGACACAGATCAAACTACTGTTGCAGTCATCTGGTGTTGTGGAGTGAAAATATAAAATATGGAAAGTAAAAAAAAAGATAAAATTTAATTTTTAGTCGAAGAAAAATAGATAAAATTAGAGTAGATAATTTTGTCATACATAGTAGACCATGAGAGATCAAGCTGCGGTTTTAGATACTAAAGAAGGAGAACTTTGGAAAAGTCCAGGAAAAAAAAAGATAAAAGGGGAAAGGATTTAAATATATTTTTAAATAAACTTCTTTATAGAAAATTATAAAAATAAAAAAATTATAAATTAAAACTAATTTTACATAAATTAAATTTAAAAACAGTTTAGGTATTTATTTTTGAAGTGTTAAGAAAAATATCCAAACTCATTTATAAAAAGTCAAAGTCTACCTTGTCAGGCTAATGTTTTTCATTTAATTATTGAAGTGCCTTTATTTGATGTACTGGCGCCGAGGAAAGTGAAAAGGAAGCTAACAAAGACTTTTCCACAAGCATGAAATTAGAATGGAGATGGCTTGACTTACCAATCATTAGACTATTATATAGAGCAACTTTAAAATTAGGTTGGCTAATGTTTCCTATTTTAATAATAAAATATTATATTTTTTTAATAAAAATTAACATAAATAAAATAATAATATATTTAATTGTTAAATGAATTTAAGTCTCTAAGATTATAATCTATCCCTTTTTAGAAATTACCTTTTTCATGAATCACTATTATACATGTGTGAACTGAGGGGCCAGATAGTACCTATGGTTGGACGTATAATTACTGACGTGTCGGTGGTCTTCTCGCTTCAGGTCTTCTTCCTTCAATGTTGGTGCTCGGTTGGGGGATTATCTGCAAAAAATACTCTAACGCTCAAGTGAGTAATGATTATGAGAAGTGTATTTTAGTGAATGGAAAAAACGTACCTTATTCCTTTCTCGAGACCTCTATTTATATTATTACTTTGTGGGCTTTGACCCTTATGGTCTGGACATCAGTTGCTAACTGACGTGTGTAGTGGTTCATTAATATCAGGGAACTGTATCTTCGATTTAATCTATTTTATTTGTTATATTGGAGATATTTCCTGGATATTTCAGGATGTGCATTGACTCACTCAACGCTAGTTGTAACTGTTATTTATTGTATTCATTATGTATGCTATATGTTATTTGACTCGGGCGGTTGGTCACCGAGATTGAGACTGGCTCGTCTGGTACTGACCGGTACATTTGCCCCCTAGGCTCGAAGAAATGAATTTCTAAAGAGTTGTAGAGGACCGTTGTAGTTCCCGAGGTGTCATAGGACCGCAAGAGGTATTAAATGCGTTGCAGAGATGTGACATTTGCTTTTTGGAAAAAGGCTGACATTATGATGGGCATTGTTCAATTAGATGTATTCAATGGATGAGATTATGTGTCGTTTCGTATGCCGAGTGATATTAACCATTGGATGGATGTAGACATAACAATTCTGAACAGATGACGCAATAACCTCTCTCTTGTTTGATTTCCTATAAATAGGGCATCACTTGCACGTTGTAGGGCTTACACTTTCTTCGTTGCTTATAGGATTTGTGTCGTGTGCTCCGAGTGTCGAGTTTACTAGCTTTCTTTTAGTTGTCACATACTCAGGTTAGTGATGTCTTGATATGATTCCAATAGCAAGATATAGATGATTCTTTGACATTATATGGAATCAACTTGAGTTGGAGAATGAAGAGGCACTTTCATAGAAATTGATCAATGTTCTATGTTTCAAGAACTCACCAAAACTTGCGCCAAACACCAAAGCTCACATGGAAGTTCCATTTCTTGTCAATTGAACCGATTAAAAGGTGTAAGAAAGCAAATGAACCGATTAAATTGCTTAAGAAATGAAATGAACCGATTAAAATGCTTCAAAAC
>Ga0123342_1004194_pt1 | contig 22287 bp, 15 predicted proteins | sample Turbeawhitnodule_FD_89960 | JGI IMG/M metagenome (GOLD analysis project Ga0123342, IMG submission 89960) | Root nodule microbial communities of legume samples collected from Mexico - Turtle bean Mexico white nodule | ecosystem: Host-associated > Plants > Roots > Nodule | place: Mexico: Nepantla... | reverse complement strand
TGTTGTATGTAATTTTTATATTTAAATTATGATTTGAAATGTTTTTATTTTCTGGAATTGAAAACTTTATGCAGGTTATTTGAGATTTTTTAAAAAATAAAATTTTTTATTTTTTTTTAAACAGTAGTCTTTAAAAGGGACACTTATAACGACGGTTCCTAGAGGAACCGTCTTTGAAAGTCACGTAATTTTTTTTTTGAAAAAATAGAAACCACTTTTAACGACGGTTTTCACAACCGTCGTTATAAGTCCATACCTTTTAACGACGGTTCCCAGAACCGTCGTTAAAAATCATATCTTTTAACGACGCCTGTAATAACGACGGTTCTGGAACCGTCTTTAAATGTCGATTTTAACCGTCGTTAATTTACCTTTTTGTACTAGTGAGTGTCAAAGATCACTATTTCTTTTATGGGTGTCAAGGAATCAATAGCCTTAAAAAAAAATAAGTTTAAAGATTTTTTATTAATATATTAAGAGACGGTTGTTAAGTGGATAATTTTAGAAGGACATGTCAAGCTATATTATTTTTAATTAAAGTTTGTTTGACATTTGTCTTTTTCTTTGATACTATTTTACACTTCTTTTAATAATAAATATTATATTTAATTAACAAAAATAAAATTTTAAATAAAATAATATTATTTTTTGTTATGAGGTGAGAGTGTGAAAAAAAATTAGAGTAACAAAGTATTATTTTTCATATTTTTTTCTTTAAATAGTGATATTTTCACATCACCAAAAAACACAATTTAATAACTTAATATGTTAATATTTTAGTCATTTTTTAACTTTCAGTACTAATATGTTATATCTTACTAACATAGGTTATTGAAAACAAGTGTTTTTATTTTATTTTAAAAGATGTCAAAATATTTCTTTAATATATTATTAATATGATGTATTTTGATATTATATTATTAATGTGAAATATATATTAATCCTTGACCAAAATATAACATCAATCAATATTAATAACCTTTGTAATATTTTGCATATATTTATATTAAATTTTGAATTGATGTAGACAAATCTTACTTTTCACTTTTGTAAAAAAAATCATTACTAAGAATAAAAAAGATGGGTACGTGGGTAAGATACCACTATAATAAATTATGAAATATTAATTAATTTTTAAAAAATAATTAATTATTATATGAATGAAATTAAATATTATTTTATAAACTAAAAATTATTAATATTTATAATAATTTCTATCGTTAGTTAAAATTTGTAAAATAATTTTTAAATACTATTCAGTGACTAATTTAGAATCTAAGTTTTTAAAATTGCCTTCTGAAATTGGATAATACTGAGTTGGGCCTGGCGATGTTAAAGGCCCAGGTTGAAGGACGGTGTAATAGAATTGGAGTGATGTGTGAGTGTGGTAACTGAAGATTGTGGAGTGAAGTGTGGTAACTGAAAAAGGAAAGAGAAGGTTGAATGGAGAAGAAGCTTACTCTGGTTCAGACCATTGCTACTGCAGGCGTGTTCTCCGCCATTTCATTCTGGTAATCCTATTCAAATTCATTCTTACTCACTCCTAATTCTGTTATAATCACTTTTCTCACATTCCTCGCTTTTCTCCTCTCAGGTATGGCTTCATGTTTGGTAGAGAATCGTCTCGCAAAGAGCTCTCTCACCTAATCGAAGATCTTCGCCGCGGAAACCCTCCATCCCCCTCTTCCTCTTCCTCACATTCTTGATTCGATTAAGCTATCTCTTTCAATTCAATTTCAGTAATTACGCTCTGTCTCTTATAAACTCACCTATTTTCCCCAACAATTTTGTAATCTAGTGGTTTAGGTTGGGGTTGCTTCTCAATCCTTCAATCTGCACAAACAGCTGCACCTTTCCTTATATATTACGCTGTTCAATCATCTCTATCTCTACTATTTCAGAGAATCAGGTAAAAAAAGTGCCTGGATTCATTCGTTTTATAATTTTTGTTGAATCCCTTCGCTTACTCATAGTTTGACTCGGTTGTTTACCTAATGCTTCGACTATTTTCCTTATTAGTTTCATGTTTTCTATTTTATTGCGGTTGTATAAGAGAGAAAGAGATGCAATTTTATTTTGCATGGATTTCTTATTGTTAGTTATATTAGAAACAAGCTTTCTTTGTTTTCAGGAGGACCATATCCTCAGGATCTAAATCTCAACAAAATATGTATTACTCTATTTAAACCTTAGATTAATTAATGTTTTAGACAGCAAACTCCTTTACACATTGGTTGGTGCAGTTATTAACTTACTATGACTGAGATGGATTCTCTGATGTGAGATTTTCACGTGACATTGCCTTTTATAAATCCGTTTGAAGTCATTAACTTTAAATACACAATGCCTGTTAAAATTTGCTAAAATCAGGAGAGAGAGAGAGAGAGAGAGGTGCAAAATTTCCACCAAGTAATGTCGTGTAAATTCAACTTTACAGGAATTTGTCTTTGGACTAATCTGATATCTTCCAAAATTGTTGATAAGCCTATTTATAAATTGTTTCCTGAATAGTTAGAAAATTGTTGATACACCTCTTGCTATTTTACTGGTTTCTTCTTGGCATAATGTTATTTTTGTTGTAGCAAAGTTGTCATTGATTGAATCTTGAAACACAACAGTGATGTTCAAATAATGTTGGGAGATTTTTCTCTTTCGACATTGACATTTACTTACTTTATACTGATGTTAAAGAATGAGAGAAACCAATGACATTTGTGAATTTTTGTAGATGTGTTTCTGGGGATTAATTAATCAAATTAGAAGTGACAAACAGAGCATAGAGAGACAATATCAGTATTATTGGGTTTATAACGTAAGCAGACTAAGTATTTTTCTCCATTTGTAGTTGGAGTTATAAATATTAGCATGAAATAAAATAATATGTTCTCGATCATCTCAGGTGTTGGCATGGTATATGCCTGAGTTCTCTCTCATTTTTCTTCTTTTTCTATAAAAAATATACTATGTTGCTTTAAACTATACACCAAGATGCCTGAGCTTGGTATTTTATACGTTTACACAAGAACAGCCTCTTTTGTGTGCTTCTCCTGTGTTGATTTGATGTGCCCAACATAAAGATCACTCCCATGGGAATCAGATGCCGGAAGTCTCTCTGTCCTACCACCTTCAGACATGCTTCTTACAAAATCCACTAGGTGCCGCCAGTTATCACCTTCAAACAACCTCTTGTTCATTCTTAGATAAGTGAATGCTGCCAATCCGTTGCTAGATTCCGATTTACTTGTTGACAAAACTTGAGCATATGCATCTGCATCATATCTCTCCAATGCGTTTTCTCCAGCAAGTTCTGCTCTGGCTGTTGTTGTTGCCATCTTCACCTGCCGAACCAACCCTTCAGGTGAGCAGTTAGCAAAGTCAGGCTGCTCTCTGTCTTTCATTTCCATGCAGGTGAAATTGAAGACAACTCCATGTTTTGCCAGCATTCTGGCTATGGGCATATACCCATCGTTATTCCGCGTGTTATAGTAGCCAGCAGTTAGTTCAGCTGCGTGTGACCTTGCTCTGTAGTGCCAATGGATTCCAGCAACTTTCCCTGATAGTTTGACCCCTGATGTATGGAATATTCCTTGGGCTGATACGAGAATCTTCTCACCATGTTCTAGCAATTTGCCAGAGTACCACTCTAGAAAGAACCGTCCATATTCAGTGTTCCATGTCCCTTCCCTTTTGAAAAATCCAGTATCCTCAGGAAATTGATTGTACTGGCCAGAGTCATGGGGTCCACCTCCTCCCCATTCTTTCTTTCCAATGGCCTCGGCTGCTGCTGCCAAGGAGGCTTTCATATACTGCACGACAAACAAGTCATTTTAGTCCCTAGATATTTTTCAAATTTTTCTATCTTCAGTGTAATATCCTCGTGATAAGTTCATTGGGACCAATGGTTACGAAACCTTGCCAACAAAATCATGCTTTTGGATTAATGTACAAAAGAAGTTTAAATTAATGCCTATTTAAAATACCTTGTCATAACATTGGAATTCTCCAATTCCGGGAAACCTCCAAGTTCCATTTGTTTCTGGATATGATGGATATCTCAGTTCTCCACATGGACCCATGCCAACTTGTATTTCCTGCAAAAATATTGATTTTATATATTCAATTTTCGTTTAATGCAGAGTGATGCGAAAAAATAAGTGGAAATGGCAACGTATCAAACATCAAGTTCCAAGATCCCCTTTTTACGTCTATTAACTAAAACCACCTGGATAGGCCCCAAATGTTTTCAAGTTTACACCGTTGTTATTCTAAGACTCTCTTTGAATAAGTTTCTCTGTAAGTATTTATAACAGAAAAAGAAAGAAAGAAAAAACCTTTTCTCATAAAGTTAAAATTGCCTCAAGCGAAACATTTAACTAGTCAAAAAAATAATTTTAACTCGGGCAATTTTAATTTAAGGGGGTTTATCTTTTTTCATTCTTTCTATAAGTGCTCGTAAAACCTCGAAACAAATCTTAACATTTCTAACACGACTTAATTGTAAATCTCTGTATGTTGCCTGACTCCGAAATTGTTGAACATGGATCACGCATTTTAAGGAATGGCAACACAATTTTATAATTTTATTATACGGCTAATTCTGTATTCTATATCAGCAGTATCTATTTGTAAGTGCAAGAGTTCGCAGCATTAGTTACTGAATTGCTTACCACGATAACACTGCCTAAGTAATCTTGGAATCTGTCACGAAAGCTTCTCATGTAGTCGGCGTACACTTGGAGGGGAGTCCTTCCTCTTAGAATAGGAACTGAATCACAGCCTAATGAGATGTACTCAGGATTCCTCCTCCCTGATCTGTCTGTGTAAACCAGGTCAGGGTTCTTGCTGATTTCTTCCTGCACCCATGGTGGTAGAGGAATGCTGAAAAATAAAATGCAACACAAAAAGATAATTGTCACACTTGGCCTTGGTCCCCGTAACAGACTAAATTAGCTCATATCATGTTCAGATTTGAAAATGTAACAGTAGCGCTTCCTTTTATTTAACCTTTAAATGTTTTGCTTTCCTGTCACTCACTGTTTCTCCACAGCACGGAATAATTGAAATAAATTAAAAAAGGATTACGCGCTTGCTTGATTTGAAAACATAAATTTACAACTAGGAGGGGCAAATAAAAAAAAATGAACTTTCAAAATCAACACATAAAAGCAAATAATCTGGTACCTGCAAGTGTCTCCAACATTTCCCCCACACTGATGGAAAGACATAACAACTTGAAGCTTCAAACCATGCATTTGTACCATCTGCACAAGCTCAGCATAGGGTTCCCAGTTGTACTTCAAAGGCCCGTCCTTTTCCACCAAACCCCACCACGCATCCACCATTACGCCTTCCACTCCTGCACTCTTCAGGGCCATCAAACTTGCATTCATTGCTCTGGGTTTATTCAAGCTTCCTCCCATTGTTACAGTGTCTAGTGGCAGCATCACATACACAGGTACTCTCTTCGAACCACTCTGACTATGAGCCACCGAAGGAGCATGCACCTTCTCCCATTTTTCGTTTCTCCTTGCTTCAGAGTTGAAGCTATTGTCGCGTGCGTGGTGTGCTTCTTGCATGGAATTTTTCACTCGGAGACGAAACGATGGTTTAAGCTTTGCAAAACTAAGAATCGCAGGGACATCATCAGAAGTTTTAAGGATTTTGGTTTCCTTCTGACTAATAAATGAAATCGAAGAACGAAGGGTTAGAGCCATATTTTGAAGGATATGTAGGAACTGCTGAGGATTGTGTGGGTGTATTTATAAGAATGAAGTCGAGCTGGGGAGTTTAACTCGACAACATTGGTGGGCTCTAATTGAAAAGTGGAAAAAGTGCAAAAAATCAAAACTAGTCTGTTCTGTTTGAACCTCGCTGACGTGTTTCCACCTCTTTCAATCTTATCTAACTCAAAACGTATGACCCCCAGTTTTTAGCTGTTTTTTTTATTAGGTGTTTCCTTATATGAGTGCTGTTTGGACCATATTTGGTGTATTTGCCTCCTCATGTTAGTAATTTAGGTTTTTCCTTACTATGTATGACTCGTTAACGCGGAGGATCTAAAAACATATACATTTATTTCATACGTACTTTTTTAATTTATAAATTGTAAGCTTAAACTCCAAAATTATAAAAGCTTAGGTTGGTCACCGTTTCGTTGTATTACGAAGTGAACTTTAAGCTTAACTCAACCCCATAAAATCGGCTCATGAGGTTGAGGTTTGCACCCACTTATATACAATGAAAAGGCTCTAATCTCTAGTCGATGTAGGATCTCCAACACACCCCTCACGCCGAGAATGCCAACTCGTGTGTGAGACTATATATTATGGGTGGTCTGATAGCGGCCCGATAGTGGGTGGCACGATAGGCCGAACACAAACACTCGCTAGGATATACTCGAAATGACTATGATACCATATTACGAAGTGGACTTTAAGCCTAACTCAACCCCATAAAACCGGCTCATGAGGTTGAGGTTTGCACCCACTTATATACAATGAAAAGGCTCTAATCTCTAGTCGATGTAGGATCTTCAACACGTTGTTTGATTTTTCACTCATGAATTTTTAGAAGACATTAAGCTTATTTCTATGGTAGATTGCATGTATAAAATTATAGGAAAGGTCTGGTAAAAAGAATTAAAAGAGTGTTCCTTTGTTGATTGATAATAAATTTAGTGTATAGAGTATTGATGGTTTATAAAGTAGTAGATGAAGTTAGAAAATTAAAAAAAAAGTATTTGGTGTTTAAGATACATTCTGAGAAGATATGATTATGTAGCTTTGGGGTTCTTATTTTATATCCTAAGGAGATTATATTTTCGCTAGAGAAGGGTTAATTAAAGCTGGGAATCCATTAGTGCAGGCTAATTAAGTGTGTCTCGGAAGAACTTCTAATTAGAGCTAAATTAATAATAATTTTAATGGCAAAATATTTGAATGGTAAGATGTTATATTTTTTGCTTTGTATAAATAGGGTGGTAACTATGGGTATCAGATTGAGTCAATCTGACTCACATAAATTAACTTATCATGTGTTAAATTAAAACAAGACAACTCAATTCTCGAATAATTTTTTTAAAATAAATTTTGTTGTAATTAAGTAAGTTGATTCATTTGAGTATAATTTGCTCTCCCAACTTGATTTTATATATCTATCATTGTAAAATAAAAATTGATTGACTTAAATTACTTGTTTACAGTAATACGATGAGAACTTTCACCTTTTCCACTGAAATCACAATTAAGAAGTGATATTGCAAAATAATAAGTCATAACTATTCAAATACTATTCAACAACACAATCCAGTTTTAAAAAACAATGGTGTCAACCACACAACAGCAAAACTAAAAATAGTAAATAATTATGATAAAATATAATGAAAAATAATATAAAAGATTAGATGATAATTACAAGTCATTCACATGTAACATGATTCGACCTTTTAAATGATCAAGATTTAATTTAAATCATATTTAAAATAATTATATTTTTTCAACCTAACCTAACCAGAATGCATTACAAATCTGCTTAGTGGTTTGAGCTTATAGAAGCAAATTGAAGAATAGTAAATACATGTAATCTTGAAAAAAAGATACGATTGTATTTTGGTATGAGGGTTTGTGTAATCATTTCAATGTTATCTCCTTATTTTTATTAAGTTTTGTATTTAATTTCTTACTTGTTTTTGGTAACAATGAAGTAGGAAGGTGAAACAAATTTTATGTCAAAATATTGATATGCTTAATTGTTTATTTTTGTTGCCATGTTGAACGATTTTTTAAATATTTTTAAGGGGTTAGTGTTAATTTTCTTTTATGGTGTTAATTTTTATATTAATTTTCTTATAATTATTTTATAAAGTAATATATTTAAAAAATCATATTTTAATTTAAAAAAGTAATAAGAAATAAATAAATAAAATAATACAGACTATAAGAGAGAGAGAAAGGAAGAGAAAATAAAAATTCAAACAAGCATCATTAATTTTCCTTTATTATCAACATAAAACACACTGTATTCACAAGGTACTTGGAAAGGACCATTCTTCTTTGATACCCGCTGTAAATAGAATGTTTAATTATTTATTTATTTTCCTTTTATGTTATGTTGACATATTGGTTGGTGTGATAATTGGTGTAGTTTTGTATTTCTGCCATATGACAAACACCCTTGTCACTGGTTTCTGTCCTATGCCTTTTCCTGCAAACTGGGTTTTCGTGGATGAAAATGTCTCATAATTCAAATATTTTCTTGGTTCTGCTTCACCTTGTTCAGGATAAGAAAGGTTGAATGCTCCTTTTGTTGTGAAAACATGTGGTTCAGAGGAAGTCTTTGGTTTCATTAGTCTTGAACCGTTCTTTCCGCGTGTTTATGATAACTATTCTCAATTTTTTCATATCATTTCAGTTTAACATGTGTTTGAGTGATGGACATTAATAGAATTTTAATGTTGACCAATTATGTATAGCCTTTCAAAGTGAATGAGATGTAATACTTGTCATCTGGTAACAATTTTTCTAAGACCTACCACGGACTTTTAATTTTGTGGCTTCATAAAAAGTCCAAAATATGACGCCTAACAGGAAGAATTAAAATGCTCATGAGATTCTCCTTTGTTAATATGTTGCACTTTGATGGATTCCTACATTCCGTGTCAGATGAGACAGAACAAAACAATGTTTTGTGGTACCTATTGGGCAATTTTCAAATTGCTTCATGTTTTATGTCCAGAAGTTAGTGTGATTATGTGAATGTGTGCAAATTTGATCGCAGTGAATTGGGTGTAGAATTGGCTAATAAGGCATTGGCAATATTCAAAAGCTTGCACTGTTTTTTGCCTAATGATTTTGGGGAAGTGAAGAGTAGTGAGGTTCATTGCCTCCTCCTCCCCTATCCCCACTTGCCAGATCAAAACCATACAAATCTTACACTGCTGATAGATTTCAGATAAAAACCAAACAAATCTGAAAGCTAACCTGTGGTAATTCTAAGGATTCCTTATGAGAAAAAGAGAAATGTCTGTGGTAATTCTAAGGATTCCTTATGAGAAAAAGAGAAATGTCTCTTACGACCACGTGTGCACATCTCGCTTTATAAAAATTTATAAAGTTAAATTAGATTTAAAATCCATTTCTTAATAAATATTATTAGTGGGGCACTGAGACTACATGTTATGTCACGAGGAAGAACTTGGTTAACAAATGTACATTGTCAGATGGAACGTGGAAGAATTCAAGTTTGATTTGGAAATCGAGCAAGTTGATCTTGTTTCAGAAATATGATTAGGAATCTTCCAAAATGCTTGATTTTTGATATTTTGTACTCTGCTGTGAAGGGTTATTGAGATGAGCTGTGCGCACGTAATTCATACGACAAAATTTGTGGAGGAAATAGAACCTTATCTTTACGTTTGTCACATTTCCTATATATCTCAACTGAAACAATATTAGATGGAAAAAAAATTGATTAATCAATGACCAAGGGAAAAGGAACATGCAAACAAGTTAGACTTAATTCTTAGTAAGAAGTTAGCATTTTAAGATATGGAAATCTAACATAACATGACAGAAGCCATCGACGTTTGATTTGAAGATTGTTTTTTTAGCACTAGCTTCTCAGGGAGTAAGAAAAAAAGACAGCTTTCTAAAATCCCTCGTGGTGAAATTCACTGATTTCACAAGATTTCTATCCGAAGTTGTCCAAAAGGAAGGGAATCTCTCACTTTCAGAGTAAGGCATTTCAGTACTAATTTTTTGCATGTGCAAGTAGGAACCATTCTGATTGGTGATGAAGCTAATAAGTTCAGTTCAAATTTAAATGGCAAATTCTGTGAACACGTGGAACCTAACTTTTTGGTCAGTATAATCAGTCTCTTTCTTCAAGAGAACCTAATTTCATTGTCGTGATACGAAAAGCTCTTTCTTATGGACAATACTTATTTTACCTATACCCAAAATCGTGGCACAAGCTGCACTCATTGATTACTAGCTACCAGTGAGGTGAGGTAAACCCTATATACTTGTTGTTCTCCGTTTGCTCTACGTCTACACCTGCTTCAACACCTCTTTATCCTTCATTTAGTCACACTTGATTTTATACAATTTAATAATCCAATAACTTAGCAATGATTGTTGCTGTACATGGGTGAGCTAATGAATTAAAACTTGGAATTTTCAGAACTTATCATGAAGTTATGTGTAAAATGTAAGGTGGAACACTTTTCAAAAATATCTAGAGATCTTTCTAGATATTTCGTAAGACATGGTACGTCAATAATATCTAGGAAATTGAGATATCTTACGAAAATATCCAGTTCATACATGTATCCAATAAAATTTTCTAGATATTTCAATGTATCATGCATATATCCCCCTCTAAACTTACGCAAGCCAGCAGAATCTGACATGTTAATAAATAACACATAATAGCATATCGTTAAGGGCTGAAGGAAATAAAATAGTTCTACAATAATGTATGTACTACTTGATCTAATTGGTATTGGTGTCTTTACAGCCATGAACTGTAAGTTCTCATACTAACAAACAATTTCATTGGGAACAAATATTATCATTGCTGGAAACTGAAAATTCAAGAATCTGCAATGGGGAAAACAGATCCAATCTTATTGCCAAAACGATAGCACTTTATATTAACTGCATATGGACCGAGCTGAATGTGGTTATCCTCCCTACCAACATAGAAACACAGGGTATACAAAGCAATTTCAAATTCAGGGCTCACTCCAACTAAAGTGCTTGATAAAGATTTCAGAACACCATTCCATTCAAACTGAATAGTCAGAAGCTGAGATTCCGAGTCAGGCTGCAAGTTATGATGGCAGAGAGCATTAAAAATGAGGGGGTTACAGCATAAAGTATAACAAATGTTTACCAACAAGCCAACATAATCGAGCTAAGTAAAAGATTTTGTGTAATGAAACAGAAAATGAATTAAGGCTTACACTGTTTTAGGAAAAATACTAGTTGCTGTTGAAAAATATTTTCAACATGCTTTGATGTCTACCTAATGATGAGTTTATTACTTTCATGTGATTGGTGCACCAAACTTCTATTTCTCTGCTTGGATTATTGCCAATAAAATAAGCTTAACAAATAGTTACTCACAATTTGTCCCCGTCGACGGGGCAAAATATAGCCCTGATAATCAACTTTCCCCTTTTCTTCTTCAAGGTAAAACTGCCAAAATACATCAACATGTGAGATTGAAAAAGTGACAGAATTACAAGTTCAAATTACAAATTAAAGAAACAAAAAATATCCTTGCAGGCTTCATCTACTTATCAGATTAATGACTTCACAAATAGCAAGAGAGAAAAAACTTAATTATCGGCAAAAAAAAAATAAAAAAAATTGGCAGGTCTGAGTAAGTATTTATAGTTACAACTTGTTATTGGGCAAACTATTGACTATAGAAGACTATTGCAAAGTATTCTTGGCAATTCCAACTGTTGAAGTTATTCATCAAGGAATAACACTAAACTGTGCAACAGTAAACGAATCCACAATAATACAATATTGGCTAGTCAGTGAAACTGGTAATGTCAGAATAATTGCAGAAAGGAGCACCAAATATGACTTCCAATATTATAAATTGGTGCACCTTCAATTTGGCATGAATATGAACAGATAAACAGGTATTAGATATACAAAACAGGCAGAAGAAACATATGAGGTCATACCTGCAGCCAGTTATGGAAGCCAGAAACTTCGTCACTTTGTTTGATTTCTCCAACAAAAACATGTTCAAAAGCAGAAGAGGAGCCAGAGGTGCCACCACGGCCATAAAGGTCAAACCACAGATTGGTCATCATTCTTTTGAAATCTTGGAAACTCCCTGATGCAATTCCCTTGGATGCAAGATACTTGTAAATATATTTAATCGGTGCTGTTCTACTGATTTCTTCTATGAAAGAAGCTTGCTCTTGTCTCTCTTCAGATGTGACTACTTCCTTACATCCTTGATGTGGATTGTAATTATCTAAAAGTGAGACAAAACGAGCAAATGTAGGCTTTCTGAATACATCATCACTAACCCAAGTAAACAAGTTCCCCTGTGCCATGTCTTCCTTTTGGAAAGCCTTTTTCCCTTCACCACAGTCGATTTCATAGTCTTTGCCAGGTATCAACCGATTTAAATCAAGATCCCAGAGTTTATCACAAGCTCGTGCTAGATCAGCAAGTTCATCTTCTGAGGGCTCCAAACTAGAACCAACTTCAGCCTCATTAGAGTATTCTTGTTCATCAGAAGGTCGCTTGTAGCTCTGCCAATTTTCCTTCGGAACCTACATCAACTTAGTAAGATCCGTCATTCAGATTCAGACAGGGATTAAGCATAAAACATCCAGAACTGGTTAGGTCACAAATTCAGTAACAAAGTTAACATACAGTAGAATTCAAAGAAGAATACCTCCAACAACAATATCAACAAAATACAAATTAAAACGATTCAAAACACTGGAAAAACCACATAAGCTTTTATATTAGACATATTGATGAAAATTCAAAAGAAGAACCTTGTGTGTCCGCCTTGGAGGTTTTCCAACAGTCTGCCATCCATCTTGATCTTCATCCACCTGCAAAAAGTAAAAAACGAGTCTCACCTTAATATTTCAATTCAATTTAATAGAAAAAAAAAAAAATACTTCGCATTGTATACGGCATCACATGGAAAGAAGGCAAAGCCTATCTATTGTCCAGACTTTCTCAACATGTTCAATGCTACCATACTCTCTCTCATGAAGTCACATTCTCAACTACCCAATTCAGTGGAACATTTATCTTATTATTTGAAGAAGAAGAAAAATCTCCCAGGGTCTTTCTCCAACAACAATCTTAAACTGTATCCAGAGACAGAGATAGATCTGAATGAAAGCAAGTGCCAACGGAATGACCATAAGAGCTTAAATTCTTTACATACCGAGCACAAGCAATGCAGCACCAAAATGTAACAAATCTGATAGCACAATCTTTAAAATTTAAAAGATTTAGCACGATCTCTTGAGATATTCAAACACATCATTCATAAACTTTAAAGCTAAGACACAGGCAAGCCATAACTTTCTATGTTCAAAGTGTTAATATTGCAAAGTTTCTACGAGAGGAGGGAGTTACCTTGTGGACAGTGTTGAAATTTTGAGATTGGCTCTCCTCATGCTGAGGACGGTATTGTTCCTGGTAGAGAATAAGTGTAGTTATATGAAGGGTCTACATATGAGAAGAGTATGGTATTGTGTTTAAGAATGGAGGACAAGTGACTGACATTCACCAGATGAGGCCTGTTGGAAGGTCTGTAACTGTGACTATCCTCTTCTCGCCGTTCTTCCTATAACGATCATAACATTAGCAAACGAGTAAGATTACATATTTTTTGGGGGGTGAGAACAAAGATGAAGAAATGTGACCTTTTGGGGTGAGTTGGACCACTGTGTCTGTTGCTGGTGGTGGTGCTGCTGCCGGTGATGTTGAGGAGGAGGGTGATCCTGCAAAAATAAAGATTGAAATTTGATATTACGAGATCCTGACAAAATAAAAGTTGAAAAATGGGAATGTTGAATTGTCATAGTCGAATAGGAAACCTGATCCTGATCGCCGGAGACAAGGTCGGCCCAGGAACGTTCACCGCGTTCTTCTTGGCGATCGTTGTGATCGGCGGCACCGAGAGCAACATCGACCAAGCCCTTGATGAGACCATCCATGATGATGTTGATGATGCTGAGGTTGTGGAAACAGAGACTCAGAATGAATCTGAAATGAGTTGGTTGGATAAGACAATTTGAGTTGTCACTGACAGTGGCGGGTGATATAATCATGATAATAATATCAGTAATGATAGTAAGAAGATATAAAACATTTTTTTCTAAACAACTAAATAAAATAATTTAATTATAATTTTGTCCGTAAAATTTGAAATGATTTTATTAGTTCTTTAAATTATTTTTTTTAATAAAATATATTTTAGTTATTTAAATTTAGTAATCATATATTTTAAATTTTGAAAGAGAAAGGCTTTTTTAAAAATCTGAGAAAGTAATAAAAAGTAAAATGTGACGAGGATTATCCTAAAGACTAAACCTAAAATCCTAAATAAAAACCAAATTATTCGTATTTAAGCATGATTAAGGGAAATAAAATGAAATAAGGGAGATACATAATTATTGTTTTCTTGAGTTGCCGACATGGATGAGTGGAAGTGGGAGATTTAACGTGATGAAATGAAAGTCAAAGGCCATCCTCAGTCACATGACATTACATAATTTTTTCTTTCATAAATAAAAATATCAAATGTCATCAGGGTGATAAATGATGCCAAAAATTAAAAAAGGAAAGGAAGAGATAGATAGATAAAAAAAAAATGGGGAATTAAATGCAAGTATGAAAAAATTATGAGGTTTTTAACATTTTTATATAAATGAGAAATGTAATAAAAGTTTAAGGGTAAACTTTACGGTGATGGTGATGCACCAACTAACTCTGTAAGGTTGTTTCACCACACTTAGTCATTCATGTTAGTGATAGGGTGCAGGTTGAAAATTATTAGCTGCAGGAAGCAATTGCCAAAAAGTGCTCTGTAGAAAACTTGAAGTGGATCAAGCCCAATGGGCTGTTTCTTCCTGCTCCTCCATAACTTCTTTTAACACTCATATTTTTAAAATACCAAATATATGTTTTATTCTATTGCTTTTTTTTATGTTGAGATGAGTAATTTAAAAAAACTTCAAATTATAAAATCCAAAAGATATTTTAGAAGTTATAATATAAAATACAGATTTCAAAATAGATTTTCGAATTACAAAATTCAAAAAGTATTAATATATTCTTTTAAAATAAAATATCTTTTCACCTGAAGTATAGGTGCAATAGAAGGTACGAGGTGCAGGAAGAATTTGCAAGCCCAATGATGCGAGTGGCCCAGAACCGAAATCATTCCCAAAAATAAGAAGTGCCTCAGCTTCCCCTTTGTTCCCTTCGCCATTTGTTTTTAACTTTTTATTATTCAGTTCTGTTTCAGGCTTCCAATTTTCATTTTCAATTTCAAATTCGCGCGAAGAAGAAAGGTGAAGGTGGGTGTTACCGTATTCTATGGCGGCACCCAACAGCAACAACAACGTGACGCCGAAACCCGGAACCCTAGGCGTTGGTGTAGCCCCTACTCCGCCCAAGTCCCAACGCGGCCACAACAAGCCCAAGTGCAAACAGTGTGGCAATGTTGCTCGTTCAAGGTGTCCCTATGAGTGTTGCAAGAGATGCTGTTCTAGAAATCAAAATCCCTGCCACATCCATGGTCCGTTCTATTTCTCTCTCTAATTACATACACACGACGCAAACTTTTTAGCTTTTCTTGGCTACCCTAAATTGTCACTATCTCTCTCTCTGTGTTGCATTGGCTGTCTATGATAAATATATTGATTTAACGGGCTCTAACTTTGCGTTTTGTTGTTGTATGTTATGATCTCACCTCTAAGCTATTTGTTAAATAAGGCGAGAAGCACTGTAGTTAAGGGGGTAAGAATATGTTGTTTGCTTATCATTTCATTTAGTTCAGAAAAATTAGGGTTTTGTTTTTCCCTGTTTTAGTACTTCCCCGCTGTTTAGCCCCTCTGATTTGCTTTACTCTTTATGTCGTTTGGTTCTTTGTTGTAGTTCTTGCTATTGTTGACTTGTTATAGTTATGCACGCCTTAGATTAATAATGATCATGCCATTAAGCTATGAATTCAGTGTTATTTATAAAACTGAGTTCAGTTTTGTACTTTTATGTTATTTGTGCTGTATCCAAGGTATTAAATTGCTGTTGTGGTTTTGCCATGATCCTCAACATTGCCAAAATTGTAGGCAAAAGTGGCTGCAATTGCGGTTGTGGTGAGCCCCAAAACGTTGATGCACGTTGGCACACTTAGCTTATGTTTGGAAAGATGTCTCTAACGCTAATTATCAATCTTTGATAGTGGTGTAGTTGTCAATCATGTGTGATAGCACTGCAGGCTAATGGAGTGGAGTGACACCCTGCTACTCCTCATAGAGCTGTTGTCGAGAGTAACTGGCCTTTTGTGGCACTTTTTGCGATATTTTGTGGCCAAAGAGGCGTTGATTTTCCTTGTAGTTTTCTAGTGAGGTAGAGGTGGTCTGCAGTTTGGAGCGAGGCAACCTCTATGGCTCTTGGTTCCTTAACCAAGATTTGGGGTTCGATTCCCCGCATGGGCAAGGAGTCATGACTAGAGAGACCACTTTACCTATTAATTGTTATATAGTTGTGAAGGTGAATTAGTTGGGTGCTAAATAGAAGCCTCTAATACCCTCTGATTACCAAAAAAAAGTTTTTTTCTGTCCTAGTTTAGGTTTTAGAAGCCACTGATAGGTTTCCTTTTTCTGAGAGAAAATGGAGTGAGGATGGGGTGGCTGATGGGGGAAAGTGGCTTGGTCTTTTTCTTTCTTGGATGGGCGTTGGTGTTGGGCCTGCATCCAAATTGGACCACAATCCAACCAAAATTGTCTGTGTAGGTTGTGGCTTTGTTTTTTTTATTAATTGTGTATTATACAATTATGATTTGTGCAATTGACAATATGATTTGTACAATATAATTCAAGTGACTGTTGATGCAAATTGGATGCTGACTTGTTTTGGTGCTTCAGTCACTGCTAAATCGTAGGAATCATGGTTTTGAGGCTGAATTGCATTATTCTACCACAACTGAGTCAGGTCATGTGTGATTTGATGCTGAAAACCCTAATTAGTAGAAAAGAGAGGGAATTGGCTGGTTCTTTCCTAGTTTCCCACTGATCAGACCCAGGGTACCCCATTCTTCATATGTGACTCTTGCCTCTTTATGCTCTATTCTTTTTTGTTCCCCTATTGTGCTCTGTGCGTTTCTCTTTTTTTCCACAATATTTTACTATGAGTTCTGATCTCATTATGCCACTATACTATATGTGTGTTTTGAGAAATATGTTTTTACTTTTGGTATGTTTCTTAATGATAAAATGCCCCTAATTTTGTGCTTTTATGTCTTTGTTAGCTGTATACGCATCTTTATTTTATTATGGATAATACATTTTACAATTCATGATACAGTTCAGTTTCTGAATCAGAAAATTACACATGAATGGTTAGCAATAAATGCCCTCTTAATTTTGAAGCAAGATTACCTTATAGCTATGAAGCATGAATACTCTTAAATGGTCTCTGTACCTGTACCCGTATTAGGTACTGGTAGTCATTGGGTAATGGCTACACACATTATACACAATACTAGAGTTGGAAGTAGACCGAACTGGGCCAAGTTTTGGTAGTCTTGAGTTTGGCATCCTTTTAATAAAAGGTTTGGGCCTGGTCTATTTACCTGTCATAGGCCTTTTCTAAAGGCTTAACCCGGCTTACATGAAAGCCTAGTTTGACATAAAAGCATATTTGAAAATTTCTTTTGTTATAAGGTCTTTAAAAGGCTAGTAGGCTTAATGTATTGTTGGCCTAAATATGTCTATTAGTAATTACAATTTTCTTATATTATTTATGTAATATACCCATTGTGTGTATATGTTATATATAATAGAACATAATAAGTTACTTGTTTAAAAACGTGTTTTGTATTAAGGCCCTTAAAAAAGGTATAAACTTATCTTTGAGTAATCTTATAATTTTGACTTTTTATGTGGGTATGCTTAACAATTAAAGATAAATAATATATGATTTTAATAATTACAACCAATTTAATATAATAATACTAACAATTTTTATATTTACTTAAATAGGCTGATCTGTTAGGTTTACTGTTTTTTTAATGGCCTAAGGTCTGTTCACACTTCACACTGTTTTTTTTTCAATGTTCACTGTTATGTTCATAAGTTTCTGTTCAATATATAGTTTCAATACTCTCAGATTTTCCTTTATTTATTTTTTACTAATTGTAAAATATGAATCTCTTTGTAATTTTAAAGTTTCAAACATTTTTATATCTTTAATACGTAGTTTTTTTTCTTGTATTTTTATATCTATATTATATAGTTTTTATATCTTGTACCTTATAATTTTGCTTCAGTAGCTATCCTGGTATTTGCTATTCCACTGTAGCATTTTCGAGGTTTTCTTTTACACACTGGTCTCTCGTAACCTTGAGGGAACTTTGCCACAAAAGCTAGCCAATATTATGAAAATATACCTGGCCGAGTGTGTCTGTTATTCCCCTATAACATTTTCAAGGCTTCCTCTTTCATGCTATCTGATAACAATCTTGGTAGAACTAAAATTGTGATATCTCTCTGTATAATACATAATTTTGTCTCGAAACGTTGTGTTGAGAGTTCTTATCATAATTTTAGTGTAACTTGTAGCCGTGCAAGTTAATAACCTTTTTTTTTCCTATCTCTCTTCATGTTCCTGTGCCAATGTGTATACCCACATTCAGATTTGGTGGAGGAATGTAAATAATGTTTAAAAATGCACGTGTTCTCAAAATCTACAGTTGGGTTCAGAGTTCTTATGATAATTTCAGTGTAACTTGTTGAGGTGCTAGTTGACCCCCTTTGTGTGTTTCCTTGTTTAGAAATTGTATTGTACCTCTGTTCCTGTATCAATTCCAGTACTCACATGTGTTCATACTACACAGCTTTAGTGGGGCTGTACCCTTAATAAGAATTAGTGAGGGGAGTTGGTTACGTATACATTGTTTACCTACTAGTAGCAGTAAAAATAAGAAGTGAAATAAGAAAATGATTAAAAAAAGATGAGTGTTTGTTCTGTCAATCTATTCCCAAGATTGAAATTTTCTGATGATAAGTTTCATATTTCCCATAATATAAGATCCTAACAGATTTTTACACTCCTGATCCTTCACTCTGATGTCTTATGCTGAATGCAGTGTTAAAAGCTAATTCGACGTTTCCGGATAAGACACCCTCATCTGGTACCTCTCCACTTGATCACCAACCCTTAGAACCACCTCAATCAACGTAAGTTATAAGCACCAGCACCCTACACGTGCATTGCATAAGTTTTTTTAGTTTATGTTTTAAACATGTTGTGCTTCACTGGAAATGTCTAATTTATTTGAAAAATAAAGGTAAGTTCTTTACTCTTTTTTTCCTCTTTTGAAAGCCAGGCTGGACTAAATAGTGCGCTTACAATTTTCTGATATTTTACCTCACACGAATGGCTCAATATTTTGTGTTCCTTTTTTGCATTATCCGGTTATATGTTATCACTTTCTTAATGCAGTACTTTTCTTGAACTTCCAGTGACTTGTTAATTCAATTATACAATCAGCTCTTAAAGCTTCTTTCAAATTCTTCTATTTCCCCCTGAGCAGAGGATTTTATTTTGCCTTTTATTTCAGAAGTGCAGGAAGAGTTGCATCACTTCGACAACTTTCTAATAGTTTTGCTCAGTTCAATAATTTACACCTTTCACTTCGTTCGAAGAAGCCATTGACTAGAAAGGTTTACCATACTTAACAATGCTTGGTTTAAGTGTATTACAGTTTTGGTGACCTGTATGTTGTGTGAAAGTAATATCATTGTGATTACAGGATGCTGCAGCTATTAACGAATGGAGATTTGCCAAGTTAAAGGAATACAAGGAACGGAGTGTTGAAGTGGAAAATGAAGCTTTTGACCGATACATGCAGAATGTGGATTTACTGGAAGAAGTATTAGCTGTGAAGACGTTGGATACCGATGTATCCTCTGCATCGGAGTCTAATCCTAGTCCAGCAGAAAGCAATGAGACAATGATCCCTGGGTTAAAATTGCAGCTAAGATCAAGCTCTATGAGAAGTGATGGTTTGAGAACGAGAATACAAGAAATTGTAGATGAGGGATTAAAGAAGCTTGAGAGAAGTTCTGTAGATGGTGACATGAATGAATCAATTGATGATGAAGGTAATAAAGCTTCAAAAAGGGGAAAGGGGACGGAAAGGTTATCAGCTATAAGTGATCTTATGGATAAAATTAATAAAGCCCGAAGTGAGGAGGATTTAAAGTCGTACTTGGAGATGAAGTCCCAACTCTTCAATTTGGACGAAGGCTCTTGCGTGATAGATCTTAAAGACAATGAAATTATTGAGAATCAAACTGCTGAAAGTGAGACGGTACCAGCAAAAGAATTGGATTATTCTTTACCCAAATTTGTTACCACCGCAGAAATTGATCAAGAAACTCTCAACACCATAGACAAACACTTTTCTTCCCTAGAGGATGTAGAGCAGTTATGAGGCTAGATTTCTTAAACGTTGAGATTTACCTTGAAAGAAACAAATATAAATGTTGTGTTCTAGGAAAAGGCTCTCTAATTAGAATTAAGCGTCAAATGCAAGTAAGAAATGTTTTAAAAGTTAATCTGGACACTTAACCGGTTGAAGTGACATTATATTCAGTTTCAGCATTATTCATATCAATTGCGTTTCTGATTAATCAAATCATGACTTTAGCTCTCTCAACTTAGTCTTTGTTAACTTCTAATTCCATAGACATCGACTAAAGTAATTGAACAAATGAGTAGTTTTCACTATTGCTATTCCAATATCCTTATTTATTTCTACCCTACTTTCTGACGCTGTCGAAACATTGTCACGATGCAGCTGTCTCATTTTATTTGGCAAAATCCTGTTCATATTTCGGTATTTTAGCCTTGTTAATGTCGTTACAGGGCGATATCCTTTCACAATAAATCGAATATTGTCACTGATGTTATGATGGGATGTTATAGGCTAAAAGGACCATGAACCATCAACTCTCTTTATGGCATATTACTGTCGGCAAATTATCTAAGATATTAGAAATTGAGAGATAGCAGTGCTCATCGTTTTCAAGTAGCATTCCAAGTTTATGTTGTCCTGTAGTTAGTTGCAGAGTTTGAGTAGAAAGCACAAACATCTGGGTGGGTGGGTAAATAGGGTGATTGTGGTTATAGGAGCGAGGGATTGAAGTATTGGAGGAGTTGAGGTGCAGTAATTTCCACCAGTCAATACTCAAAGGATTCTCTGAAATCTGACTAGTCTGATTTTAACTTTTGAAGGGAATAAGATAAAGCTGCATAATAGCTTACATTGGTTAGGGCTGCCACATTGTGCGAAGATAGTGGGTCAATAGCTTAAAGCTAAGAAGGTGATCAAAAGCATGCCGTACATATTCCTGCCCCTATGGCTATGGATGTTTTCCTCTGTTCACCACCTTAGAAGTGAAGAAACCACTGAGAATATGTGCTCTTGCCCCTTCAATAATTAATGTTCAGGGCAACCGACAAAAGAAGGGCGAACTCTTTAGTTTTTGGGATATCATTTATTTGTGGTAAAACATTGAAACAACGTATACCTAATTACCACCATCACTCACTCCTTCAAAGTGCTACTACACGTGCAGCACAGCACAGTGGTTTTAGAACCAAAAGTTCTAGTTTCAATGGAGCAATCAAATCAAATCAAACACTTATCATTATGCATAGTTTATTTATATTTGAATCAAAGACTCATCCGTTGATTAGATTAGGCTTGTTGGTTCTTGCGTCAAAAGAATCCTAGATTGGTTTGGAGGCTCCAAAGGCTAATACCGTTGAGACACACAAAAATTCCCTCTTTCAGCATTTCTCCTCCCAACTTTTGATATACATGGGTATAGCCTTTTAGGCTATGTGTGTTTCTTAATGTAGAATAGAAGACCTTTTTTTCTTGCTTTATTCTCTCACATTCTTCTCGATCCACAACTACTTTCTTGGTGGGAATGAAACTTTGAAGGACGTTTTTCCACCCTTTACACATGCTCTCAATAGTTCTTTCAAGTTTCAATGGCTATACTCATCTCAACATCAACTTTTTAGAGTCTCTCTGCTAATTTATCAAACCCATTATCATGTCCCGTGTTCTCAACCCCTTGATCTTCGTAATGATTCTCTATTATAAGATTTTGATTCATTATAGAGTATCTTATTAGCCCACCAGAAGTAAAAAAGAAGCAGACATTAAAAAAGAGCCTATCCAAAGTGGCAAGTGCTTATCACATAATCAACGTCATCTCACTTTTACTCAACTTTTGAGCATGGGTAATTTGTGGTGCAAATAACTCTATCAACACTCCAATTTTATATTTATATAGCTTGTTGATAACATAAACAAAATATATTAAATCTCACTCAAATCCATTTTCTAGATTCAACCAAATGTACTGTTCGTTCCAAGCCACAGATCTATAATCTTGTTGGGTGGCAAAGGATAGAAGAAAGTTAAGACTTGGAAATGGTGATTTGACTTCCCAGAGATCAAATATATATATATATATATATA
>Ga0123342_1004193_pt1 | contig 22290 bp, 17 predicted proteins | sample Turbeawhitnodule_FD_89960 | JGI IMG/M metagenome (GOLD analysis project Ga0123342, IMG submission 89960) | Root nodule microbial communities of legume samples collected from Mexico - Turtle bean Mexico white nodule | ecosystem: Host-associated > Plants > Roots > Nodule | place: Mexico: Nepantla... | reverse complement strand
TTCAAGAACTAAGAGTTATACTATATTGCTACACCACATCTTTCTATCTCTTTATGTATTTGAATCTTTACAAATTCATAACTGTTGAAATAAGACTACACTTGTTTATTCTAGTTTCTTATTCTAAGGTTTCTCTTCTTCTTACTAGCCAAAACAAAAGTTAACATAATTATTATAGATGTATATTTCATCATTTTAATAAATAAATTTAGCTGTTGAAAATTCTTTCACTCTCAAAACTTCAAAATTAACTTATTATTCAACTAGTCTAAAATAATAATTTCTTCAAAAATAATATAATAATAAATAAATTATTCACAAAGCTTAAAACATTTATTTCAATTTAACACTTCAATAAACTTATATTAATTAAATACATAAGAAAAATTTAACGTCTAGAAAATTCCCAAAGTGAAAAATTGTTTCACACATAACCGATTTTTCTTTTTCAATTTTAGATTAACCAGAGAAACTGATTTCTCACCATTAACTATAAAAGGTGATATTTTGATAAATAATATAAAAATTTATTTGGGTAGTTATTTTATAAAAAAGGTGATTAACACTAAAAAAAAATATATTCACTTTCCATAACTCAAAATAATAATATTTTAATGATATTTATTTTATCAATTTAAAATTTTAATATATATTATTATCTATACCTATATATAAAAGAGATTCTTCTTCAAAATGATTGGTAACTGTTTTTGAACGGAGTTGGAACTAAGAGAACGATTAAAACCACTCTTTCAGTTCGTCGATTGGTTTGCACTTCACTCCTTTATCTCAGATGAACTCTCACTTTTTCGCTCTTCCACTCCTCCTCCTTGCTCACTTCGGTCTCGGATGGTGGCATACTTGATCCATTGGGATTTGTGCTAATTATATGATTATTGTGGGCTCATTGTGGTTAATGGGCCTAATAAAAGGAGATTAATAAACACTGGGTTATTAATCAACCTTGCTAGTGATCATGTCAGTCAGACTGAACCGGATGTCGAGTCAAGATCTCGGTCGTGCGGACCGTACCAGTAAAGTAACCACATGTGCACAACTTTTTTTTCCATTTTACCTATCAAATATATCTTATTATATTATTTTATATTTTAAAATTCAAAATTATCAGAAAAATTATTTGGTCATTTCGTCATTATTATTGTCATGGAGTAGTTTTGAATTTGATTCACAAAGCAATTTTGAATTTGATTTTTTGGATTTAAATAGAAATGGTGAAAGAAATATACAATGGTATCCTTTATCATTTGCAAGATCACTTCTTTTCAACCATTCAACCAATCGTTTCTTTGGTCCCTTCAAATCTCATTCTTCTCCCTTTATTCTATGTGTATCTGCCACCTATATATTTAAAAAATGTAGATATATTTAAAAAATGTAGATACACATAAGTGGTGTATCCACATTTTTTAATTTTATTATAAACTTGTGTGTATATGCATTTTTAAATTTATTATAAACTTATATGTATCTGCAGATTTTAATTTTATCACAAACTTATGTGTATCTTCTACCTAATATATATTTAAAAAATGTAAATAAATAAATTTTGCACTTTTGAGTTTCATCACAAACTTATTTGCATTCATATTTTTTTTATATTTTACCATAAACTTATGTTTATCTTATTTTTCAATTTTATCATCCACATTTTTTAATTATATCATAAATTTAATTTATGTTTATGTACATTTTTAATTTTATCATAAGCTTGTGTATATTTGTATTTTTTAATTTTATTATAAAATTATGTATTTTTTTTAATTTTATTATAAAATTATATATGTAATTTATATTAAAGAATGACACACTACTTTAGAAACAACTTTGAACAACGATTAAAAATAATATTTGAAGATGATTTTTTAACGATTGTTAATGAAGGTGTCATTATAAATTAATGACTTTTAACGACGATTATAAAACCATGAATGCTAGCTTAGTTTTAAAAAATTTTACTCTGGGATCGTCGGTAAAAGTAATTCTGAGAGACTTTTAAGGATGGTTCTATCTAAAACCATCGTTTAAAGTAACTTAGTGAGGTCTTTTTAAAGAAAATTTTGGTCCATAATTATCGTTAAAAGAGTTCTTTTTTTAGAAATTTTCCAGTATTGCTATATATGCTTTCATTTTGCATAATGTATCAATATTCCAGACAAAATCATACATTGTAACAAAATTCTGATTACATATAACATCTTAATTTAAATATAAAAGACTTATAATGTTATTCTAATTATTCATCTATTCTAAGGTGTTATACATGGTTACAAAATATTTTGATTATATTGTATTTACATACCGTGGGTCATTAAAAACCTGTGACATTTGAAATATTTTTGAGTTAGTCCATAAATAATAAACACCAAATTTTAATGTCTTTGTGTATTGATGTATTACTTGATCCAAACCTCCATCAATTTCAGATTGCACAATAGTTGATAGCCATTTCATGGCATAGTAACCACACTCATAATTTCCAGATTGCTTATTGCACTACTAGAAGTCAAAATAAATGTTATTAAATAAATCAATAACACACATTGAAGTGAGGGAATAAATATACATTATATAGTTTATAATTACTAACGACATTACGTTATGCAATGCAAACTATATGAATTCTTCCACCCCTCACAAACTTGTAGCATGTGTGGGGAGAAAGCGGAAATAACGTCACATCTCTTTTGTATATGCAGGGTAGCTTGGTTGGCGTGGTCTAAATGCTATGAATGGGTGAGTATGGCATCGACGATTCATCATCAACCAAAAAAACACTTCGCACAATTCCGGATGATTAAGGAAAGTGAAGTTGTTAATCAAATATGGTCTTACGTGTGAATAGCAGAAGTAGGAGAACTGTGGAAGCAAAGTTATAAGAAGATTTTAGGAGTGGAAGAATAGATCATCATGAAATATTCACGATGACACAACTTAAGGTCTGGTCGTAGGTAACTGCGAAGGTAAAAGTAACATGTTTTTCTTATTCTAATTGATGTCTTGAACCAGTAGGCTGTGTGAGGTCTACTGATAAGAGTAAAAGTTAGATGTGCGAATGGTTAAATAGAGGTAAGTTTGGAAGAGCTTGGTCTCTTTAGTTTGAGGAGTCAAGTTCAGGGCTTTTGTGTGAGGTGGAGTGTTTGACTTCTTATATAAGAGTTGAGGTATCCCTGAAATACCTTCATTATTTCTTCTTTTTTGGCTCATAAAAAAATCAGTTGTGTTGGAACAAAACCCACAACCATTATACTTGAAGCCTTTATCAACCATCATTTGTCGTGAAGGACCATAAATAAGTAAGAAAAACACTCCATAAATTGTTTGAAATATGTGACTTAACAAGGTTTAATCCACTATCTGACATGTTCATACCAATTTGAAAGTAGAACGAACTCAATTTCAAGCATAACTATAAATTTAGAATGTCATAAAGACACCTTCCAAACAATGGTGCTAAGTCACGTAGTTATTTAGTGGCTATAGCCTACAAGCAAATAGGGGAAGGATGTAAATTATAGAATGTACAGGAGATGGAAAACATAGTCTATACAAGTATATCTATTAAGGAAGTAAAAAATTGTGGCATATTCATATTTTGGGCGTGGTAATGTAACTCGACAACTGGATGAAATTAAAGATCAAGATGATCACAAATAAGCATATTATTTACTACATCTTCTACGTAAAGGTAAGAGAAACATATACATAGTCCTATAGGCTATATGACTTTAAAATCATAAAATTTTAAGATTTGCATGACTTCTTAGCTCATAACCAATGTGTTCATGCAGTAATCTTGCAATTGTAATTGATAGTAATCACATTACCTGGTACTATGTTGATAATGTGTGAAGGAGACACCTTGTTGATAAAAGCATAACCTACATTACACTTATTCTGCAAGAAAAAATAGGCATTAAGAAGAATTAAGTCATCCAGGGATGAAAAATCCCCCAATCTTAATAAAAAAAATATGTAGCCTGGTGATTCTCATCAATTGCAGCAAGCAACATCTTTGAGTATACCTTAAAACCAATAAGAACAACCCAAAATCATCAAGAAATTCTCCAATTACCATCCTTGTTAAATTCACTAATATTGTGCTGCTCCAGGGCAGTTTCTAAGGTTCCAACACCTGATGGATCAATTACAGTGGTCTGCTCATCAAAAAGGAATTTGTTACATATAAAAAACAAATCTATAATGATAATGGTTATGCATACCTAGGAAAAAGGTAAAATCTACCAAAAGTAACCCATTACAAGCATCAAATCAAATGTCCAACTTACCACCGTGTACCACAATGAATTACTTTTGCCCATAAACATTCAAGCCAAAGCTCACATATTATCACTTTGGAACCTAAAAAATATTAACTTTTTGCTTCAAACCATAAAATAATTACTAGCATTGTTGTTGCTCCCATCATAGTTTATCACATACCCCAGAAAAGAAAAGAGTAAAATCCAATATTTATCGAAATAAAAAACGAAAACAAGTTGTGAAGACTGAAACACATTACTCCTTAAGAACTAGTGCAAATTAATACAAATTAAACAAAGCATTTCAAACTGTCTTGTTCCGAATCGGGTAGGTATTTGGCCGAGCTCACTAAGGGTCCATCTGGAGGAAGTGACGACGTGAGAACTTGGCATAGGCCACGACCGAATGAACAGGCCCAAAAACACGACCTGTTTTGGGCCTTGGCCCAGTATCGCGCGACGCCAGCAAAGAACGAATCTCACTAAAGGAAAGTATAACGTTTGTCCTGCAAACACGTATTCCCGATAGTGTAATAAATATAAATGCTCATATCCCCGATAACGTAATAAATATTATCCTCAATATCCCTGATTATGCCGATTAACTATTCTGATTTACATATTTTATATCCAAATTTTACAGAGAGTTACTGAGAAATGACACATTAATGCCGGGAAAGATCCAGGTCTGAAATCCAAACCCGTGGACGCTTATAAATAGACGATCACCCACAAGGAGTATCTTAACTTGCATCTTTGCAGTATATTTTATCATACACCTTATATTGAGTGCTCTCACTGACTTGAACATCGGAGTGCAATCACTGGTGAAACCCTCCTCATCACCCAGGAGATCGGTCTGTTGAAGCCTAGAGGCCATTCACCAAGCGTCTCATCCATTAGGCAATCGAACAATAAAAAGAAATCCGAAGAAAGTTCATCCTTACTCCGACCAATGTCGAGCCGGCGAGAACAGAAACCAATGAAGCATTGGCTCCAATTTTATTCTGATACCTCCTGCAGCTTTTGGTCTAACAACAATTATTTTTGGCCAGCCAGGAGGAGGAGCAAGTTGAAACCCCACACCACTCTCAGTTTCAATCTTCACCTCAAGAGGAGCAGGAGCATCGTCAACAACAAAAACAGTGAGTGACCAAGATTATATCAGAAAGAAGCTAAATCAAAAGTTTAGACAATGTAAAATTAAAACAACAAAAACCTAACAATACTTTAAAATACAACATTAGGAACTCAAAGATTATTCACAATGCATTCACGTATGACGGAACAAAAAAACGAAACCAAACACATTCCATTATTCCTAAAACAGAATCAAAGAAAATCACTAAGCCCCTACCTCCTCAGCAGTGAACGATTGTCTTAAATACCTCTAATTACTTATTTCAAATAATTTTATGTTTTTTTTACATTAAATAAAATAGTGTAAACTAACATTATACGTCATGGCGACGCTAACACAAATATAATTTATTTATGTAAGCTAAACCTCCATTTAATTATATGATACTTAATTTAATTTTCAAATTTTAAAAATATTGTAGTGTGGAATAAACTTTCTTTTATTGTTCACTTCTATACACCCATAACGATCGTCCTTTATGTGGATGCTATTTTAACATTTGACTCTTTTTTTCTTATATTTTTTAACGTGAATTTAATGTTTTTATGATCAACGCTACTTTTAATATTTATTTTCGTTTTTCTGGTGTTGATTTAGTGGAAGTTAGTCAATTTCCTTTTTCTTTTAGCTTTTCTTATAGTGTATTATTAAAGGTTATAATAACTTTTATTAATTAAATTTCTAGTAAAATTAAATTTTTTTAGTGAAGTATTTTATAAAATGTATAAAAAATATTTTAATATCAAATTTTGAAATTTAATATAATTTTTAGAAAACTATCAAATCTTATAATTGTTTATATAAATACTTGTATCTTAACAAACATGAGTATATGAGTATCTGAGAGGTGACAATGTAAAATTGAAACAAATTAAAGATAAAAAAAAGAAGAAATGTATCCTAAAAATGTTTTAGAAGCACGTCATTTCTAACTTCAGTTTTACATATACTATCATATACGTTATATACATATAACCCTATATAATTATAAAATATTAAACTTCAAGTACATAGCCTTTTAACTCTTTAAATTTAAAAAATTATGTTAGTAATTTGACAATAATTTTTTTATATTTCTTATATATGGACTTAGTGTTCTCATTTTAACTTATGAGTTTAGTTTTATGACTGATCTTAAAGTTAATCAAATTATAAGTATTATAAATTTGATTTGGAATAAATAACAAAAATATTGATCAGATTATGTTTTTTAAGGAGTAAAGATATTTGTACATAACAATTCTCCTCCATAAGAACACAAAGTGTTGAATGCGTTTTCTTTGGGTTATTGTGTGGTTGATGACCCAAAACCAACCGTTAAAGCGATCACCACGCACCATTAGTCTCCCAAACATATCAACTTATGCCTCATTACGCATATAAATACACCCTTTAGCAAATCAATTAAGCAAAATAAAAAAGAAATTAAGCAAAATAAAAAAGAATAAAACACAAGCTTTTCAAATAAATTCCTAAGAATGGAAAACTTAAACATGAAGTTCGTTATTGTGGTGGTGTGCCTTGCCGTGTGCATTGGAGCGAGCTGGGGCGATAGTCATGATAGCGCCAAAGCCAATGAAGAGAAGGCTAAGAAAGTCGCCACCGAGACGGTCAAAGCTGCCAAGGACGCCAAGGACTCTGCCAAGGACTCTGCCAAGGACTCTGCCAAACACTCTACCAAGGACTCTGCCAAGGACTCTGCCAAACACTCTGCCAAGGACTCTGCCAAGGACTCTGACAAGCACTCTGACAAGCACTCTGGCAAGCACTCTGCCAAGCACTCTGCCAAGCACTCTGCCGCGTCAAGTGACAAATCTGACAAGGACGCCGACGCACCCGCTGCTGATGCCGCTGCTCCCGGACCTGCCACCGAAGAGTCTGAGACTTTTGGCGAGTGGGCTTACGAGAAATTTGCCGGGTAATCTTCTTTCTCATACTTTATAGTTTCGACATTCATCTGTGTTTATTTGCTTACTGATGAAAGTTTACAATTGTTGTGCCAGTCGTAACTGAACGCTGAAGACGTCTGAACCTGCAAAGGTGAAGCTGCCGTCCTCCGAGAATATGTAGGAAAGTGATGTGTCTGAATATGCCAACCGATTCAAGAACTAACTGCTATACTATATTGCTACACCACATCTTTTATCTCTTTGCGTATTTGAATCTTTACAAATTCAAAACGGTTGAAATAAAACCAATGTTGTTTATTCTACTTTTTTTAATTCTAAGGTTTGTATTCTTTTTACTAGCCAAAACAAAAGTTAACATAGTTATTATCAGATGTATATTTCATCATTTTAATAAATAAATTTAGCAGTTGAAAATTCTTTCACTCTCAACACTTCAAATTATCTTATTATTGAACTAGTCTAAAATAATATTTTGTTCAAAAATAATATAAAAATAAATAAATTATTCACAAAGCTTAAAACATTTATTTCAATTTAACACTTAGAATTAATTTATATTAATTAAATACATAAGAAAAAATTAACATTTCAAAAGTGAAAAAATTGTTTCACACATAACTGATTTCTTTTTTTCAATTTTAGATTATCCAGAGAAACCAATTTCTCTTTTCCAGATAAACCGATTTCTCACCATTCACGATATAAAAGGTGATATTTTGATGAATAATATAGAATTATTTGGGTAATTATTTTATAAAAAGGCACCAAAACATATATTCACTTTCCGTAACTCAAAATAATAATATTTATATTATTAATTTAAAATTTTAATATATATTATTATCTATATCTATATATAAAGGAGATTCCTTTTCGAATTGATTAGTAACTGTTTTCGAACGAGGTCAGAATCAAGAAAACGATTTGAACCATTTTTTTGTCAATCGGTCGGTCTGCACTTCACTCCTTCCTCTTAGTTGAACTTTCACCTTCTCGCTCTTCCACTCCTCCTCCTTGCTCGTTCTGGTCTCGGATGGTTGCGTACCTGATCCATTGGGATTTGTGCTAATTTATATGATTATTGTGGGCTCATTGTGGTTAATGGGCCTAATAAAAGAATATTAACAAATGTTGAATCATTAATTTGTCTCCCTAACTAGATGCTGAGTCAAGATCTCATTATATATCTCATTATATTATTTTATATTTTAAAATTTAAAATTATTAGAAAATTTATTTGGTCATTTCGTCAATATTCTTCTCCCTTTATTATATCCATAAGTCAAAATAATAATATTTTATTTTTTATATATTATCATCTATACGTATATATAAAAGAGATTCCTCCTCAAATGATTGGTAACCAAATTTTAGCGTGCACAATTTTTTTTCAATTTATCTATCTAATATATCTTATTGCACTATTTTATTTTGAATTTCATTCACCGAGCGATTTTGAATTTGATTTTGCAGATTTAAAGATAAATGGTGAAAGAAATACACAATGATATCCTTTATCTTTTGCATGATCACTTCTTTTCAACCGTTCAACAAATCCTTTTTTTTTTCTTCAAATTTCATTCTTCTCACTTTATTTTATGGGTATCTGCTACCTATATATTTAAAAAATTCATAAGTTGTGTATCCACATTTTTAATTTTATTATAAACTTATGTATATGTGCATTTTTAAATTTATCATAAATTTATGTGTATCTGTATATTTTAATTTTATCACAAACTTATGTGTATCTTCTACGTAATATATATTTAAAAAATGCAAATAAAAACAAGTTCATAAACTTATGTGTTTATCTATTTTTAAATTTATAACTTATTTGTATTTGCATTTTTGAGTTTTATCACAATCTTATTTGTATTCATATTTTTTATTTTATTTTACCATAAACTTGCGTGTATCTTCATTTTTCAATTTTATCATAAACTTATGTATATCCACATTTTTTAATTTTATCATAAATTTATGTTTATATACATTTTTAATTTTATTATAAGTTTGTGTGTAGCTGTAATTTTTTAATTTTATCATAAACTTATGTATATTTGTATTTTTTTTAATTTTATCATAAACTTATATGTAATTTATATTAAAGAATGACACACTATTGTAGAAACAACTTTGAACAATGGTTAAAAATAACATTTGAAGACGATTTTTTAATTATTGTTAATGAGAGTGTCGTTATAAATTAATGACTTTTAATGACGATTATAAAACCATGAATACTAGCTTTGTTTTCACGATTTTTCTACTCCAAGACCGTTGGTAAAAGTAATTATGAAAGACTTTTAAGGATGGTTCTATCCAAGAATCATCGTTAAAAGTGACCTAGTGAGGTTTTTTTAAAGAAAATTTTGGTCCAGAGTTGTCGTTCAAAGAGTTTTTCTTTTAGAAATTTTCCAGTATTGCTATATATGCTTTCGTTTTGCATAATGTATCAATATTCCAGACAAAATCATACATTGTAACGAAATTCTGATTACATATAACATCTTAATTTAAATATAAAAGACTTATAATGTCATTCTAATTATTCATCTATCCTAAGGTGTTATACATGGTTACAAAATATTTTGATCAGGTTGTCTTTACATACTCCAGTGCTTCTGAATCTAGCGACAGTGGGTCATTGAATAACTGTGACATTTAAAATATTTTTGAGTTATTCCATAAATAATAAACACCAAATTTTAATGTCTTTATATATTGATGTATTACATGATCCCAACCTCCATCAATTTTAGATTGCATAATAGTTGACAGTCACTTCATGACATAGTAATCACACTCATAATTTTCTGATTGCTTATTGCACTATAAGTCAAAATAAATGTTATTAAATAAATCAATGACACACATTGAAGTGAGGGAATAAATATACTTTATATACCTTATGATTACTAACGACATTACGTTGTGCAAACTATATGAATTCTTCCACCCCTCTCTCGTATGCATCACTTATACACAATGTATAAATCCAACTCTGATAAACTAAGAAAATCTAAATTAAAATTGTCGAAGGTCAGACACCCGTGGACTCAACATCAACACGTTTAATACATATAATACTATCTAATTCATTATAAAACTAAATCCAAATTTTCGAAGGTCGAACACTCCCGGACTCAGCATCAACGCGTTCCATATATACAAATACTATCTAATTTATTAAAACCTAAATCACATTACCTGGTATTGTGTTGATAATGTGTGAAGGAGACACCTTGTTGATAAAAGCATAACCCACAAAGTCATCCTGGGATGAAAAATCCCCAATCTTAATAAAAAAGATATGTAGGATGTGTATACCATAAATTCAATTGGCAAGTAAAGAAAGTCATAAGTACTATGGTGATTCTCATCAATTGCAACAAGCAACATCATTGAGGTATACCTTAAAACCAATAAGAACAACCCGAAATCATCAAGAAATTCACCAATTACCATCCTTGTTAAATGAGTAGTCAATAACATTTTCAGAACCCCATCTGTCTAGACATTATACTGCTCCTAATTTGCTATGTTTCCATCTCCATATTTCAACACCTAATTGGAACAACAAGCCGATAACGTTTATGGAAACCTTATTTGAAGTGATCTCCTAAGTGATAGTCACCTAATCACACAATGAACTCACTCAAACACACATCTCACTTCACTCTCAATCGCTTGAGCAGCAGAAAACACTTACATGCAACCAAAAATTCAAACTAAAATAAAACAAAATAAATGCGATTCAATTAACTAACATCTAGTGAGAGATATCTGTGAGTGCGTCAGAGAGGAAGAGAAAGGCAAGCCTAAAGACCATAAGTGGGAGGTATTGCCTTTACAAACCCCTTAAACTTATGGGTGAGTGATTACAAACTCTAAGTTTAGCCTTGCATTTATGAAAAGCTACACCTGAAACTGGTTTCGTGAGAATATCAGCTATTTGAAACTGGAATGGGAGGTGAACCAGAGTGAGACGTCGATCTTGAACACGATCACAAGTGCAAATCAAGTTCAAAGTGTTTGGATTGTGAGTGCATGACAGGATTTGCAGCAAGCTGAACTGCACCTAGGTTGTCTGAGTAAAGTTGTGGTGTTGGAGATGTTACACGAAGTTCATGCATGAGAGATTGGATCCAAATTATGTCAGCAAGAGCAGCAGCAACACTTCTATACTCAGCCTCAGTACTACTTCGAGAAACAACCTTTTGTTTCTTTGAAGACCATGAAACCAAGTTATTTCCAACAAAAATGCAATATCCAGTTGTAGACTTGCGATCATCCAAGTCAGTAGCCCAGTCAGAGTCACTGAATCCGGTGATGGAATAAGTAGAAGATGAAGAGAAGTGAAGCCCATCGGTGGAAGTTCCAGCGAGATAACGAAGAATCTGTTTGACAGCCTGCCAATGACTCAACTGAGGTTTGTGCATGTATTGACAAACTTTTCTCACAGAAAAGGAAAGCTCAGGACGAGTAATAGTGACATATTGAAGAGCTCCCACAATTGAGCGATACAGGGAAGGATCGTCAACAGAGACAGATTGATCTGCTGTGAGACGTAAAGAGGACACCATGGGAGTAGGTTGCGGCTTGGAGTGAAGCATGTTGGTTCGTCGTAGCAAATCACGAATATACTTGGATTGAGAGAGGTGAAGAGAAGTGTCGAGCCAAGTTACTTCTAGTCCTAGAAAATAATGCAAGGAGCCTAAGTCTTTTAACGCAAAGTGAGAATGAAGATTACTGATAAAGTCCTGCACTAAACATTGTGAGCTACCAGTAACCAAAGTATCATCAACATAAATTAAAATATACAAAGTGTCATTGTTAGAAAAACGAGTAAAATGAGACGTATCACTTTTGGAAGGAACAAAACCCATGCAAAGAAGAGTGTTGGTGAGTTTCTGAAACCATGAACAAGGAGCTTGCTTGAGCTCATAAATCGCTTTATTTAAACGACAAACAAGAGAAGGGTTTGTAGAAGAGAGTCCCGGTGGTTGTTGCATGTAAACTGGTGAGTCCAAGTCACCATGAAGAAAGGCACTATTGATGTCAATATGATGGATAGGCCATTTTGAGGATAAGGCAATTGTGAGGACAATACAAATGGTAGTAGGTTTGATCACAGGACTAAACGTGTCAGAAAAATCTTCTCCCTCGCGTTGATGAAATCCTTTTGCAACTAAACGTGCCTTATAACGTTGAAACGAGCCATCTGCATTGTATTTTCTTTTAAACACCCACTTACATCCAACAAGATTGGCACCAGAAGGTAAGGTGGTTAGAGTCCAAGTATTATTTTGCAAAAGAGCCACATATTCAGCATGCATAGCTTGAAACCAGTTAGGATCTTGCAAAGCTTGTTTGTAAGATGCTGGTTCAAAAGATTCATTAGAAACAAAAGTTTGAAAAACTTTAGCTTTACGAATACCAGATTTAGCACGGGTGATCATTGGATGAGTGTTGACATCAGCCAAGACAGATGGAGAAGAAGGTGGTGAGTGGCTCGGTGGCAAAGAAGCTGTAGAATCAGAAGACGTGTCATGAGATAAAGAAACGATAGTTAAAGGTGAAGAGAAAGTGGAAGTAGTATCAACATTGATATCATGAATAAGAAAAGGATTATGTGGCATAGAAAAAGGAAAACTATATTCATTAAAGATAACATGGCGAGAGATAATTCTTTTACCGGAAGGAGCTAAACAAATATAACCTTTGTGATCATAGCCAAGAAACAAAAATAAGGAAGAATGAAAATCAAACTTATATTGATTGTAAGGACGTAATAAAGGATAACAAGCGCAACCAAAAACCTTTAGAAAGTTATAGTCAGGTTTAAGAAGGAAAAGTTTTTCATAAGGACTGATGTTGTTTAACATAGGAGTTGGCAAAAGATTTATTATATGAACAGCAGAATTAAAGGCCTCACCCCAGTACTTTAGAGGAAGAGATGAAGAAGAAAGAAGAGCCAAACCAGTATCCACAATATGACGATGCTTACGTTTATTGGAGCCATTTTGCTCGTGAGTGTGTGGACAAGTGAGTCTGTGAACAATACCAAAGCTGTGGAGAAACGCGAGTGAGAGATAAGAATTCCTTTGCATTATCGCTTTGGACACTCTTTATACAGTGACCAATTTGTTTTTCCACAAGAACTTTAAAGCGTAAAAAGATGTCAGTGACTTGAGATTTGGATGTTAAGAAATATATCCATGTGTACCTGGAAAACGCGTCAAGAAAAGCAATATAATAGCGAGAACCAGCGGGGGAAGTAGTGTGTGAAGGCCCCCAAATGTCAACAAAAATAAGTTGCAACGGAGTGGTGTAAGTGGTGTGTGAAGAAGAGAAAGGAAGTTGGTGAGATTTAGCTTGAACACACGAGTCATAGAAAGAAACATTTTTATTAAAAGGAACATTATTAGTACGCATAACATGGTCAACAATTCGAGAAGAAGCATGACCAAGGCATTTTATGCCATAGGTCATAATGATTTACAATATTATTCAAGGAACATGTAGTAGCACAAGAAACAACACGGTGCAAGTTTGGAAAATATAAGCCATCACAAATTTTGCCTTCGAGAATTATTTCCTTTGTAACCTGATGTTTTACAAAACAGTGGTTAGGATAAAATTCAAAGAAAACACCACTATCATTACCATTATACGTGTTTTTCTTGGAGAAAACAGAGGAGTCAGGGGTGATGTGGTGAGTTGCTCCCGTATCTGGATACCACAGAGGATCAGTGACAGTGGAGGGAGTCCAGCAATGTAAAGTAGTGTGACCAAATTTGAAACAGAGTTGACACTGAACGAGTTGCTGCGTAGATGAAGACGATGGAGAAGAGGTCCAAGAACTAGTGTTGTTATTCTTGAAGAAGGATTGCCGGTGATTATGTTGATAAGATCTGGAAGAACCACGACCATCGCGAGAATTGTTGGTGCGAGAAGAAGACCGCGATGAAGATGAAGGAGTCTAGTGAGTGTAGTTAGCATTGGGTTGAATAAATGAGCGCTCAACAGATTTGTGCTTCTCAAAACGTTCCTCTTGCGCCAAGAGAAGGGCTTCAACATCTTCAACATTGTACGGATCAAGCCTGGAAGTGATAAAAGTGTCATACTCCTCCGATAAGCCATCAAGAATAGTATCAATGTGATCATCCGACGAGATTGTGGCTCCAATAGCAGCAAGAGAGTCAATGATCTTCTTGATATCAAGAAGATAAGCAGAGATGGTGCGGTCACGTTTTGGGGTTTTCAGTTGAAGTTTGAGTTTACGAACCTTAGCTCGGGTGTCAGATACGTAGTAAACAATGAGTTTTTCCCAAATTTGAAAAGCACTTCGGAGCCCAACCATCTGGGTAAGCATGGAGGAAGTCATTGATGCAAGAAGCCAGGCAACAAGAAGGCTGTCTTGTTGTTTATGCAACAGAAACGCTGGATTGGGTGCAGACGGATCAAAAGAAAGAAATGGGGAGGAAAGGAAGAAGATTCCAAGAAATGAAGAAGGTTGAGTCCTTCAACTTGAGCAACAACTTGTTGCTGCCATACCAAAAAATTAGTGTCATTGAGTTTGAGAATGAGTGAAGTGGGAAAAGTATGAAGTTGAGTGGAAGAGGAGGGCAGAGAAGAGGAAGAAGAATTGGCGGTGGTGGTGGAGGAAGAAGAAGACGACATGATGAAAAAAAAGTCACACTTTAGATATCATGTGAGTGTGTTAGAGAGGAAGAGAAAGGCATAGGGAAAGCGGAAGCAAAGAAGTATTATTATATCACTAAAAGCCTGTATTTACAAAGAGAGGGCAATAGGCTTATATAGATATACATGAAGCCTAAAGACCATAAGTGGCAGGTATTGCCTTTACAATATCGTGCTGCACAAATTTCCCTTGAAAATGATTTGCGCACACTTAGATCTTTTTTCCCACTCTTGCTATTCCTAGTCGGTCTGGGAATCTCATAGTCTTCAACGACTACCTTGTTGACATCATCAATATTAATTGCTTCTCGACCGCTGAACTAAGAGATTCTACCAAGAGATCACGCCGAGGTAGAAATCGCGGTCGCTGACTCTGACGAGGGACGACTACCACAACGTGAGGAGGAGCAGCAGTGGAAGGACTGTTCACCGCGACCATGATCACAACCACGACCACAATCTTGACCTCTGACAACAGGAAAGGAGCTAAGGAGTGCGATGGACGATTGGAATCAGATTGGTTTCCTCGACGAGACATTATTGCAGGTGACAAGTTTTAGGTGTGTGTATTGATTGCATTACAGGAAAGATAACCAGTTGGGAGATGAAAATCAGTTGAAATTATTTACCTCTAAAATGGATTTGCCTCTGAAACAAAACACTCCCTCAGCTGAAGTTTCTTCAAAAAAAATTGAAATATGTCTAAATAAGATTTCAAAAAATATACCTCTGACATAAGTTTGACTGTCAAATAACCTTTGCTAATGATAATATTAGCGTCTCACAATCCTACATAAAGTTCACCCAAAAGAGTATTTTATTTTATTTTATTAATTTATATTAGGAGTAATTAGGTGTAGGTTTGGAAGACTATGGACACTAAAAAAAAATTTAATATTAGCGTCCTATAAGTCTACACTCATGCAAAAGGGTATTTTATTTTATTAATTTATATTAGGTGTAGGATTCCCAGATATTATGTGTACACTAAACAAAAATAATTAAATATATTGCATTTGTGTAGGCGACGCATAAAAAAATGGATAACGTGGGTGCAGTGGATGAAATGCATATATATTTTAATTAATTTGTGATTTTTTTTTTACAAATTTTAAGGCCAAATCCAATATTTCAAACCCAACCTGTGCACCTAATATTTCAAACCCTAAACCCAACCTGTTTAATATCGAATAATAACTAATTTATATACATTAATTATAAATTAATATACAATTTGAACTAATTAAACTAGTAGTTATTAATGATTATATACTCAACTAAAATATTAATATTGAGTAATTTATACAAACGTTGGAAGTTGTAAACAAAATCCAAATGGTAATTTCTGGAAGTTGTAAACAAAATCCAAATGGCAATTTCTAATCAATATGCATTTTCAGTTATAAGTCACCAACCAATTAATGTAGTCATAAGACATCTAATTGGTTTAGAGTTTGAATCCCATTTACAATCTAATTTTTCAAATTCAAATAAATGGATAGTGAACCAAAATACTTGACATAAAGAAGACCTTTATGTGCACGTTCCGATTTACCATAGAGGAGTATGTGCTTATAGAAGATCTTGTTTACTGTATTCAATTTCAAAGTTAGCAAGTAAAACAGTAATGGAATAGCTAAATGATGAAATATCGGTGAGCCATAATCTAAGATTGTGGATGAAATCCTCCAAAAAAAAAGTGTTAGAATAGCAGTTGTGAAAAGATACATTTGATGTGCGTAGAAAGCTTAGCCAATAGAACTTTACAATTTCCTTGTACATTAATGAATGCAAATACCAAAGAAAGATGTCAAGTTCTTGATATTGTTGTATAGAAAAGAAACAGTAGTGTATAGAGGTATAATATAAGCTGAAAATGAGTTGAAAATGAGTAAAAGTCATTTATTTAAATGTTCACTAGTCTACACTTGAAAATAAAAAGTGTCTCATTGCATAGCAAGCATTTATTGGATGAAAATCTCTTTGGATTTAATGTTGCTTATGAATAACGGGAATGTAAATACTAGTTTCATTCCCTTGCTTATATGTATTGTAATGGAATGAAAATAATTAAATAAAATAAATTTGATTTTGAAAAGCTACCCAATAATCTAATCTAAATTGAATGTATACACATACTTATTTCTTAACTTCCCTACTAATTGTTCATCCTTTCATAAGCAATGCAGAAAGTTTTTATTTTAGTTTTCAAAATAATTACTCCAAAGTCACTGTAGGTTTAGTTGAGATAAATCATATGAACGAGATTTAGAATGAAAAAAAATCGAGATTATCTGAAAAAAGACGGATTTAAATTCAAGTTTTATCATTCATGCTCTTATCTTGTTATAAAGTATGTTTAAATTTTTTATTTTATTTATGATAGGGTTATTTTTTTTATGATTGGGAAATGATTCAAATTCACATCATTTTTCAATTCTTAGACTCTTCAAATGATTAGGGTGCCCCTGCAATATCATCTGTAACCATTTGTGTTGTTTTCAATAAACTAAGTTTTGAAGAACACAATGACTTACATCATGATGTCCACTCATGTATTTTGTTAAGGAGTGCAGAATCAGATCAGCACCAAGAGCAAGGGCCTTCTGGTTCAAAGGTGCTACAAATGTACCCTCAATGCAGAGTAATGTCCCCTTCTTGTGGCAAAGCTCTAAAAACAGCTTAATGTCAACACATCTGAGGAATGGATTGGTAGGAGACTCAGTGAAGAATGGAGACACCTGCACAGTTATATAATACCATATTAACTCTAGACCATCTATTAATTTAAAAAATATCATAGAAATCCATAAAATGAAACCAACAACTCTCTCCCACACTACTATTGTGCTGCACCAGGGCAGTTTCTAAGTCTCCAACATCTGATGGATCAATTACAGTGGTCTGCTCATCAAAAAGGAATTTGTTACATATCATCAAAACAAATCTATAATGATAATGGTTATGCATGTTAAGAAAAAAGGTAAAATCTACTATTAAGAAGTGTACTTTAAACCTAACTCAACCCCATAAAATCGACTTATAAGATGAGGTTAACACCCACATATATACAACGAAATGTCTTCATCTCTAGTCGATGTAGGATCTCCAACATCTACCAAAAGTAACCCACTACAAGCATCAAATCAAATGTCCAACTTACCACCGTGTACCACAATGAATCACTTTTGCCCATAAACATTCAAGCCAAAGCTCACATATTATCACTTTGGAACCTAACAAATATGAACTTTTTGCTTCAAACCTTAAAATAATTACTATCATTGTTGTTGCTCCCATCATAGTTTATCACATACCCCACAAAAGAAAAGAGTAAAATCCAATATTTATTGAAATAAAAAACGCAAACAAGTTGTGAAGACCGAAACACATTACTCCTTAAGAACTAGTGCAAACTAATACAAATTAAACAAAGCATTGGACTCAATTGTCTAATGGCTCCAATTTTGTTCTGATACCTCCTGCAGCTTTTGGTCTAACAACAATTATTTTTGGCCACCCAGGAGGAGGAGCAAGTTGAATTTAAATAAAATATAATTTATTTATGAAAGCAAAACCTTTATTTAATTATACAATACTTAATTTAATTTTAATTTTTAAAAATATTGTAGTGTGGACTAAACGTCCGTTTAATGCATACGTTTTTCATTCCATGCATCCATAACTTGTGTCCTTTATGTGAAGGCTATTTTAACATTGTTATCTTCACCTCAACAGGAGCAGAGCATCGTCAACAACAACAGTGAGTGACCAAAATTATATCAGAAAGAAGCTAAATCAAAAGTTTAGACAATGTCCCTAATCAGAAAATTAAAACAACAGAAACCTAACACAATAGTTTAAAATACAACATTAGGAACTCAAAGATTATTCTCAATGCATTCACGTATGATGGAAAAAAAAAAAAAAAAAAAAACACATTCCATTATTCCAAAAACAGAGTCAAAGAAAATCACTAAACTTCCTTTCACCAACAACAGCAAAGCCCCTACCTCCTCAGCAGTGAACGATTTCACCCGAATCCAACTCACTGATTCCAACATGCATAATAGGGTAGAATTTGATTTATGCATTATAGATTGATGATGAATGCGGGAGAAGGGATTTGGGGAGAAGAACGTCCCGCGTTGAAGTTAGGGATTTGGTGGTTGTAAAATTGTCTTAAAAACCTCTAATTACTTATTTCAAACAATTTTATGTTTTTTTTTACATTAAATAAGATAGTGTAGACTAACATTGTAGGTCATTGCGATGCTAACCAAATAAATTTAAATAAAATATAATTTATTTATTTAAGTTAAACCTTCATTTAATTAATTAATTATATATATATATATATATATATATATATTATAAAAAAATTCATGTTAGTCACTATGCTACTTGACATTTCAATTAGGCTGATATTTCAATTAACAACAATAATTTACTATTATATGAAAAAATATTATTAAAAAAATGAGAAAGAAAAAAAAAATACATAATATAGGAGACTAAACCAAAACTCATATGTTAACAAAATCATACATAGGTAGACTATACCTATTAATAACAATTTTTAAGAACAAACTATATGGAAGCTATTATACCAATGAAATGATTCTCTATGAATAAACCCTAAATTAGTCAACTTATCAGTACACGCATTCCCTTCACGAAAAATATGAGTAACCCTAAACCTGATTTTTCAGTTGTTCTAGCAGTAAATGCAACACAAACCAAGGTAGAGTCACAAGACATTAGTAAGTCCCAACTTTTGAGCTTTTTCCAAAACATATATAATTGCATAAAATTCAGCAACCAAAACGTCAAGAAACGTAGAGAAAGTTCTAATAAACTTCACCATACTCTCACAGAAAATACCTCTACAAGTAACAAGACCTTAATAACCCGTGAGAGTCCCATCACATTTAATTATATTTAATTATATGATACTTAATTTAATTTTTTAAATTTTAAAAATATTGTAGTGTGGGTTGAACCTCTATTTAATGTTTACTTTTTTTTTTCCATGCATCCATAACTAGTGTTCTTTATGTGCCAATGTGGGCTGACCCGTCTTGCATAGGTCCACCCTGCACTTGGCCCGTCTCGCATAGAATTTGCGGACTGATTTTTCTAACCCACCCCGCGGGCATGCAGACCAGCCCGCATAAAAAATATTTATTAAAAAAATAATGTTTTAAATAAAAATTTTTGAATTTTTTTTATTTAGATGCATAAGGTAAATGATCTCATAATATTATTTTCATGAAACATGCGTAGTAAGACGTTATTAAGAATTTCAGAATGTAAAATATGACGCTATATGAAGAAAATATGAGGGTGTAGAAAAAAAAAGTATACATTTTAAAGTTATGGGACTTATGCGGACCAACCCGCCCCGCCCCGCACTTGGTCCGTGCGGGCTGCGGGTTATGCGAAATGGGCCTAAGCAGGCCAACAGATTGAAATAAGCAACCCGCCCGCGTTTTTTTCAGCAGGTTGTAGGCCGACCCGTCCCACTTTGCCACCCCTTTATGTGGACCATATTTTAACATTGTTGTTTTTCTTTTTTTTTTTTTTATAAATTTTAACATGAAATTAACGTTTTTATGGTCAACGCAATATTTATTTTTGTGTTTCTCTTGTGCTGGCATAGTGGAAGCTAGTCAGTTTGCTTATTTTACTGTCACTTTTTTTTGCACTTTTTTTTTAACTTTTCTTATAGTGTATGTGTATCACTTCCTAGAGGTTATAATAACCTTCATTAATAATTCTATAGTAATTTTTTTTTTTAGCGAAGCATTTTATAAAATGAAAAAAAAATCATATTTTTATATTTAATATAATTTTTAGAAAATTATCAAATCTTATAATTGTTTATATAAATACTTGTGTCTTAACAAACACGAGTATGTAAAAAGTGACAGTGTAAAATTGAAACAAATTAAAGATAAAAAAAAATATATCCTAAAAATGTTTTAAAAGCACGTCATTTCCAACTTTTGTTTTGCATAAACTATGTGCTTTGAACTTTTTATATTGATTGTGAATATTGAACAATTTATTATTACTATTATTTATAGTTATTATTTATAATAATATTATTATTAAATATAATATTATTTATAATGATAATATTAATAAAAATAATTGAAATATAATATTAAAATAATATTAATCATGTACGTTATATTCATATAATAATATACAACCATAAAATATTAAAATTGAAATACATAGTCTTTTAATTCTTTAAATTTAAAAAATTATGTTAGTAATTTGACAATAATTTGCTTATATTTCTTATGCATGGATTCTTATATTTCTAATGCATGGATTCAGTGTTTTCATTTTAACTTCTGAGTTTAGTTTTATGGCTAATCTTAAAGTTAATAAAATTACGAGTATTATAAATTTGATTTGGAATAAACAATAGAAATATTGAACAAATTACATTTTTGAAGGAGTAAAGATATTTGTACGTAACCATTCTCCTCCATAAGAACACAGAGTGTTGAATGCGTTTTATTTGGGTTATTGTGTGGCTGATGACCCAAAACCAACCGTTAAAGCGATCACCACGCACCATTAGTCTCGCAAACATATCAACCTATGTCTCATTACGCATATAAATACACCTTCCAGCAAATCAATTAAGCAAAATAAAAAAGAAATTAAGTAAAATAAAAAAGAATAAAACACAAGCTTTTCAAATAAATTCCTAAGAATGGAAAACATAAACATGAAGTTCGTTATTGTGGTGGTGTGTCTTGCCGTGTGCATTGGAGCAAGCTGGGGCGGTAGTCATGACGGCGCCAAAGCCAATGAAGAGAAGGCCAGGAAAGCCTCCACCAAGACGGTCAACGATGTCAAGGACTCCGCCGTGTCAAGTGACAAATCTGACAAGGATGCCGGTGCACCCGCCTTTGATGCCGCCGCTCCCGCACCTGCCACCGAAGAGTCTGAGAGTTTTGGTCAGTGGGCTTACGAGAAATTTATCGGGTAATCTTCTCTCTCATACTTTATAGTTTCGACATTCATCTGTGTTAATTTGCTTACTGATGAGAGTTTACAATTGTTGTGACAGTGGTAACTGAAATGGTGAAGACGCCTGAACCTGCAAAGGTGAAGCCGCCGTCCTCCTAGGATATGTAAGAAGGTGATGTGTCTGAATATGCCAACGGATTCAAGAACTAAGAGTTATACTATATTGCTACACCACATCTTTCTATCTCTTTATGTA
>Ga0123342_1004192_pt1 | contig 22295 bp, 17 predicted proteins | sample Turbeawhitnodule_FD_89960 | JGI IMG/M metagenome (GOLD analysis project Ga0123342, IMG submission 89960) | Root nodule microbial communities of legume samples collected from Mexico - Turtle bean Mexico white nodule | ecosystem: Host-associated > Plants > Roots > Nodule | place: Mexico: Nepantla... | reverse complement strand
ATGCTTCTTGTAATCCTTTGAGGTGGGCTTTGACCTCCATGGGCGTCCTCCATTTGTGCCTCTACCTCTTCTTGATCTTGTTGATTGGCCTCCATGTCCTCTTGAGCTTGATCTCCATCACTAGGAGTCCAGGGAAGAAGCTGTGGATGAGCTTCAATGGGGTCGCTGGAAGAGTAGTGTTGTTCCTCTTCCAGCAATCATACAAGGGCTTCAAAGGGAAGTTCTTCAAAATCCGCTACAACAAATTTGACCCCACCCTCTTGGACGGGTTCCCTCTCTACTAGGTGAAAGAACCAAGAAACCTAGGTGCCTCGAGGACTTGACCCCGCAGGAACGAGAAGTGTGCGAGTTCTTCTTGAACCTGGGAGTGGTGTTTAACATCTTCGAGTTGATCAAGCTCGAGTACAACCTCAAGTCCCTTAAGGGCTATATTGGTATCCCCTTTCCCCCTGCTTTTGCTTACGTTTCTCTTTACTTGTTTAGACTCTTATGCATTTTCGTCTTCTTATGTAGGCATGGTGCTCAACGCCGAGAAGAGGAGGGAGTTAGCTGTTGTGGCGCTTCAACTTAAGGTTGCCCCTAGCCCCTCTGTTCCTGCCACGTCTGCCCCTGGTCCTTCTGCCTCAGCCCCCGTGGACCAAAGGCAAAAAGGGGTAGCTGAGGCCGCTGCTTCTGAAAACGAGGACACCTGCTCAGGCCTCGTCTTCAAGAGGAAGCGGAAAGTTGACGCTGCTGTTCCTGCACCCTCGGGCTCGGACGATCGTGCCCCTTCCTACAGGGAGCACCCTCCCAGTGCCTTTTCTCTCCGTGACCTTGTGGTGCAAGAGGGTATGGGGAGAGTGCTTCATGGGGTGACCGTGGTGCACCTCATGCTGATCTGCCTACCTTTCTCCAGTGGGCCCTACAATCCTTCCAGAATCAGGAGAGGCTGGAGAACATGGAGGAGGACCCTCTGCTGGAGCATGCGTCAAAGTACCTTGGGGAGACCCTTGTCGCATCCAACATCATCTTGTCTAAGATGCAGAAGCAGAAGGAGGCAGCTAGCCAGGATGCCCTTCATGTCAAAGAGCTTACACGCCGCGAGATTGGCAGGATCTTGGAGATGGCAGAGTTTTGCAAGTCTGACCTAGCAACTAAGAAGCTCTTGTTCGAGAAGTCCCAAAAGACTCTGGGTCTCTACGCCAAGAATACTGATCTGAGGGTTGATGTGAATGACCTGACTGGGAAGCTTGGCAGCTGGGAAGCAGAGGTGGTCCAACTGAAGGAGGAATCAGCACAGTTAAAGGAGAAATCAGCCCAACTAGAAGAGCAAATTGCCACTGAGGGAAAAGTTAGTCCGCAAGGATGAACACTTCCTTCAAACCAAAGATGAACTTGTTTGTGATGCCACAGAGTCTTACGTAGCGGGGTTCGAATATGCCATAGCCCAAGTTGTCTGCATGCATCCTGGGGTGGATCTTTCCCAAACTGGGTTGACGAAAACTATTGCGGATGGAAAGCTAGTGGAGGCCGATTAACGACAATTCCTCTTGTATTTATTTGGTAGCTTGGTGAACTTGATGAATCTGTACATATAAATATATCTCTATTTATGAAATTTGCTTTCTTCTTGATTCGCTTCTTGTGTTTGTTGTTAGCTGCCTTGCTTGTATCGAATTAGCCTAACAACGCTTTAGGGCCACTCCTACTTAAGTAGCACGCTTCTTTACCACCTGTTTGATCTTACCCTTCTTCAACACATTAAGGTAGAGGCGGTGTTTGCTTGAACTCTTACTTAGCTCTACCCTTTGTCATAAAAAGATAAGGAAGATGTTGTTTTCGACCTTGGCGTATAAGGATAAGGGAGACGTCTCATTTTGAACCATGCCATTCTCGACCAGGACATGTAAAAACAAGGGAGAGGTTCGCCTTTCTGATCTCGACCTTGGTGTATAAAGGCAAGGGAGATATTTAACTAGGAACCGTACTGTTCTCGACCTTGTCTTACCAGACAAGGGAGAGGTTCGCCTTTCTGGTCTCGACCTTGCCGCATAGGGGCAAGGGATATTTTTAGCTGGGAATCATGTTGTTCCCGACCTTGACTTACAAGTCAAGGGAGAGGTTCACTTTACTGATCTCGACCTTTGCCGTATAGAGGCAAGGGAGATATATTAACTGGGAACCACACTGTTCTCGACCTTGGCGTTCTCACACAAGAGGGAGGCTCACTAAGAACCTTAATATTCCCGATCTTGGCGTTTCTATCCAAGGGAAAGGTTCACTTTACTGATTTCGACCTTGCCGTGTAGAGGCAATGGAGGTTTTTAACTAGGAACCATGTTGTTCTCGACCTAGGCGTTCTCACACAAGAGGGAGGCTCACTAAGAACCTTACTATTCTCGATCTTGGCATTTCTACCCAAGTGAGAGGTTCACTTTAATGACCTTGTCCTTGCCGTATAGAGGCAAGGAAGGGTTTTAACTGGGAACCATATTGTTCTCAACCTTGGCGTTCCCACACAAGAGGGAGGCTCACTAAGAACCTTACTATTCCCGATCTTGGCGTTTCTACCCAAGGGAGAGGTTCACTTAACTTCACTGTACAATACATTTGCAAAAATATATCTTTAACTGAAATTTTATTGGGTGACCTCATTAAAAAACCTTGATAAGGGAAAAAGAGTGTCCCCTAAACTGTGTACAATGAATTAATTAACTGAAATAAAACTTTAAATTTGCTCTGTTCCAAGTTCGAGGAATTGTCTCACCTTCTAGGGTCTCGAGCTTGTACGCTCCGTTCCCAAGCGCCTCTGTCACACGGAATGGACCAGTCCACTTGGGAGATAACTTGTTCCCTAGTTGGTAGGGGTGGGCTTTCCGCATTACCAAGTCGGCGCCCTGGAACTGCCCAGGCCTCAACTTGGAGTTGTACTTGTACTCCACCTTTCTCTTCAAGGCTTTAGCCTTGATGCGAGCATCCTCCCCGACTTCATTCAGTAGATCTAGGTTCACCTTTCTTTCTTCGTTGGATTCTTCAGCCACGAAGTTCTGGAAACGTGGTGAGCTCTTTTGAATTTCTATAGGAATCATTGCGTCAGAACCATACACCAAGCTAAAGGGTGTTTCCTTGGTAGTGGACTGGGGAATGGTGTGGTAAGCCCACACAATTCTAGGAATCTCTTCTGCCCAAGTCCCCTTGGCTTTTCCCAGCCTTCTCTTCAGCCCCTGAGCAAAACTCGGTTGGCAGACTCGACCTGCCCATTGGTTTGGGGTGCTCGACTGATGCAAACACCTACTTTATTCCAAGCTCTGTGCACAGCTTGCCCAACTGCTGGCTTGCAAACTGGTTGCCATTATCGGACACCAAGCGTTTTGGGATTCCAAATCGGCATACTATGTTCTTCCACACAAAGTGTTGGATCTTGTGGGTTGTGATTTGCGCAACTGGCTCGGCCTCTATCCACTTTGTAAAGTATTCAATGGCAACCACAAGGTACTTCATCTGTCGCGCCACTAAAGGGAATGGTCCTAGAATGTCGATCCCCCAAGTATGAAACGGCCATGGGCTGTGGATCGATCGTAACTCCTCTAGGGGCGCATTGTGCCAGTCAGCATGTCGTTGGCACTACTTGCATCGTTGTGCGTACCTTGTGCAATCTTCCCTCATGGTTGGCTAGTAGTATCCTGCGTGAATGGCTTTTGACAAGAGAGCTCGGTCGCCGATGTGACTCCCACATATCCCTTCGTGGAGCTCTGTCATGATGCACGTGCATTGTTCACCACTTATGCAGGCCAGGATAGGGTGGGTATACCCATGTCTGAACAAATTCCCATCTACAAGGGTATACCTGCTCGAATTCTTCTTGACTACTCTGGCCTCTGTGGCTCCAGTGGGAGTATCCCGTCAGCCAAGTAAAGTCTGTAGGGTGTCATCCAGGTTTCACCTTCTTCCACTAGGCAAACGTGTAACAACTCCTCCCTTGTTAAGGCGTATGCGCTTATTCTGGGCGTTTTTAACGTTTCCTGGGTTAGCGACCGATGACTTCTCTTAATACTTTACGAGGTGCTTATTTGTTGGACTTGCATTGTGCAACTTGAGGTGGTTCGAGGTGTCCTCAGGGTCTCCTGAATGACTGTCCTCTGCCTTCCCCTTTGCCTGAACTAGCGAGCTTTGCTAGCAAGTCAGCTTGGGCATTCTGTTCTCTAGGGACATGTACTAGTTCAAACACTGCAAAAGTCTCTTTTAGAATCTTGACATACTCTAGGTATGGGGCCATCTTAGGGTCCTTGGCCTGGTATTCTCCCATAACTTGCCCTGTTACTAACAAGGAGTCACTTTTTGTCAGCAAACTCTTAGCACCCATCTCCTTGGCTAGTAGCATTCCCGCGATCAGAGCCTCATACTCTGCTTGGTTGTTACTGGCCTTGCAGGCAAACCGTAGAGCCTGCTCGATCAGCAACCCATTTGGTCCTTCCAGAATGACGTCGGCCCCACTACCTTGTTGGTTGGAGAATTCGTCTGCAGAGAGAACCCATTTGAAACCTGCTTCCTCTTGGTGTGCGGCTCCCGAGGAGAGCTCTACTACGAAGTCAACATAAACCTGGCCTTTGATAGGTCCCCTTGGTTCGTACAACACGTCGAACTCTGACAGCTCAACCGCCCAACGCACCATTCGACCTGCCACATCGGGCTTCTGTAAGACTTTACGAATGGGGAGGTTTGTCATTACTATCACGGTGAAACTCTAGAAGTAGTGGCGAAGTCTTCGTGCTGAAAATACTATTGTCAGGGCCGCCTTTTCTATGGCCTGGTATCTTACCTCAGGCCCTTGTAAATTTTTGTTGACAAAATATATTGGCTTCTGCACATGGTCCTGCTCCTGGACGAGGACCGAACTGATCGCCCGATCTGTGATGGCGAAGTACAAACGCAGCAGGGTACCTAGTTGTGGCTTGCACAACACTGGTGGGTTGGCTAACTACTCCTTCAACTTGAGAAACGACTCTTCAAACACTGAAAATAGGGATGCCCCTTGTCCCCTCCTGCTGACACAAACCTGGACAAAGCGGTTATCCGCCCTGTCAACTGTTGCACTTCCTTCACCAAGATCGGACTCCTCATGGCTATAATTGCAGCGCACTTCTCAGGGTTCGCCTCTATCCCACGCTCAGTGAGTAGGAACCCTAAGAACTTGCTTGCCTCTACCCCAAACATACATTTTTTTGGGTTTAACTTCAATCTTTACTTGGTGATTGTGGTGAATAGCTCCTCCAAATCAGCAATGTGTTGATCCCTCACCTGGGAGGTAACCACCATGTCATCCACATATGCCTGGACATTTCGCCCTATCATAGGAGCGAACACTCTATCCATCAACCTTTGATAGGTTGCACCTACATTCTTGAGCCCAAAGGACATCAACTTATAACAGTAACAAGAGAGCTTTGTCATGAATGTCGTCTTGCGCTCGTCCCTAGGATGCATCTGGATCTGGTTATACCCGGAGAAAGCATCCAGGAAGCTAAGAAGCTTGCAGCCTGATGCACTGTCCACCAAGGCGTTGATACTGGACAGCGGATATGAGTCCTTCGGGCAAGCTTTATTCAAATCTGTGAAGTCGACGCACATCCTCCACTTGCCATTAGCCTTCTTGACCATTACTACATTGGCCAGTCGCTCGGGAGACTGGATCTCCCTTATGTGGCCAACATCCAACAGCTTCTTGGTCTCCTGCCTGATGACCAACTGCCTTTCCTCGTTAAACTTTCTTCATCTCTGGCGCATTGGTCGTACCTAGGGGTCCATGGTGAGACGGTGGCACAAGAAATCTGGGTCGATGTCTGGCATGTCTGAGGCAGTCCATGCGAAGGCATCCAGGTGTCGTGCTATCACCTCGCAATTTGATCATGTGCCTCCTGACTTAGGGACCTGCCAAGCTTGAACTTCCTTCCCCCAATCTCCCTTTCCAACACCTCCTCTGCTGGTTCAGGTTGATCTTCTCGGGCAACCTCTACTCGGGTTACCATGCACACCCCTCTCTTCGTTTTCAGGCTATTCTCATAACACTTCTTTGTTGCCTTCTGATCATATTTGATTGTTATCACTGTTCCCTCAAGGGAGGGTAACTTCATCTTCAAATGCCTTGTTGAGGCTACTGCCCTTGCTTTGTTTAGGGCAGGTCTGCCCAAAAGAATATTGTAAGCTGAAGGGGCGTTGACAACAAGGTACCTTATATTAATTGTGCGTGACGCTGTGCCATCTATGCAAGTGGTCCTTAGCTTTATGTGCTCTTGCACCTCCACCTGGTCCCCATCAAAACTATATAGGCAACCATCGTATGGTCTCAACTTATCAGTCGACAGCTGCAACTTATGGAAAGTTGACCAGAACATCACATATGTCGAGCTCCCTTGATCGATAAGGACTCGATGCACCTTTCTTCTTATTGTCACAATTGAGATCACCACAGGGTCGTTATCATGTGGAACCACGTCCTACAAGTCGGCCTTTGTGAAGAAGAGGTCGGGTTCCGGGGACTGGTCAGGCTTTCCTCCTTCTTCTGGCATCACTTCCCTGACATATTTCTTTCACTGGGAGGCGGTACATCCTCCTCTAGAGAAAGCCCCAGAAATCGTGTTGATCTCTCCATGGACAGGTATCTCATGTCCCTGATCACCTGCGGGGACCGCTGTCGTCGGGGTCCCTCGGTTATCTTGCAGGTACTCCTTTAGGAAACCATTCCTTACCAGTTCGTCTAACTTGGTCGTAATGCCAAACAATTGCGCAGGTTGTGGCCAAAGGCTTGGTGGAACTCGGACCAAATGTCTTTGTTGAGCCCTAACCTTTTGTCGGTCTTCGGTGGAGACTTCAATTTGTCTGCTACGTTTGGGATGACAATCAGCTCCTAGAGGTGCATTCGAAAGTTGTGTCTGGTAGAGACATTTTCCTTTGTACGTGCCCTGGTCTGAGGCTTTCTTGCCTCATATGGCGGCTGCTTCCCCGAGGCTTTCTTCTCTGTCATGGCCTCGTGTACCCTCATGGGCTGAGGACGACCAGTTCCCCGAGGTCGGACAGAGCCGATGCTTCTGCACTTTTCTCTGACCTCTTCTTCTATGGCGATATGGGCTACTGCTTTGTGGCGGATCTCGTTGAACGTCTTTGGGCTACACCTTATCAGAGAATCACTGAAAGGTTTTGGCAGCACCCCTCGTCTGAAGGCGTGTACCGTCATGTCTTCGTCTTTGGTGTGTAGCTTCACCACCAGTGCCCCGAACCTATTTAAGAAGTCTTTCAAAGGCTCTCCTTGATATTGCTTTACGTCAAATAGATCGTAAGAGACAGGAGGGGGAGCCTAGTTGACGATGTATTGCTATCTGAATAATGTCGAGAATTGGTCGAAGGAGGTAATGTGTCCATCAGGGAGACTGATGAATCAGTCCAACGTTGTGCCTGAGAACGTACTCATAAACAGCTTATAGTGCATGGCGTTGGTGCCTCCCGAGATCATCATCTGGGTGTGGAAAGCTGTGATGTGGGCTTCTGGGTCCTCTACGCTTGTGAAGGCGATCTTTGGTCCCATGAAGCTGGCTGGTATCATAGTGTCCATGATTGCTTGCGAAAACGGCATGGGGCGAGCCTTAACTAGTATGGGCGGGGTTCGCTCATCATTTGTACACTCACCCATGCATTGCAAATCTCTGCACAGTTCTTCGTTGGCTCTGCGCAGTTCCTCATTGTTTGCGCGCGACGCTGCCAAATCATCATGGAATTGGTTATGGCTGGCTGCCTGTTCGGCTTGAACCTCATCCAGAATCCTGTCCTGGTCAGCCTTGGACGCCGCTACAGCCTATTGGAGAGCGCGAATGGTCTCCATGAGTTGTTGCATGGAGACGCTGTCTCCTCCTTCTAGTGTTGATGCACCTTGCCTTGTATTCCTCATGTTGCTGGATGGCTCTCAACACGATCGTGAATGAAACCTAGTTTTATTAGGCCTCACGGTGGGCGCCAAATGTTCTCGCTGGTTGACTCAGTCACCATTGACTTCAAAGGCAGATGGTGGCTCCTCCTATTTCCTGGTGGTTTCTGCTCTCTCCTTGGGTGTTCGAGAGTGGCTCCGTTGAAACAGAGGGGGCCCTACCTGTTGATTGCACTCCGACAATCAATTCAGTACTGGGCTAAGAAACAATAAGTATGTAAAGTAGTTTCAGTCTTAGAAACAACGTACCTTTCTAGGGTTCTTACCACCCTTTATATAGGTTGTATCTAGGTCAACTCTCTGTCCCACGAGGATCTTTCCTTAAGTGGAAATAGGGTTACTGACGAGGCATCCTATGACGTGTTGCACAAGCTTAGCGCAGCCGCCGCACAAGACTTGCCTCTTCTGGAGTGCATAATCTTACAGTATGGCTGTCAGGGTACCAACTCGTGTACCAGTGCGGCAAGGCCATCTGTTCTATGGGTGCCCTAAGTATTCACATACCATGCAAACAGTCTTTCCTTAGAAACCCTAACCCTTACGGGCCTTAGCGCTTCCAAGGATTATTTACTTGTGTTAGACCTAAACGTACTATACACACCACATGCATGAACCCTCCCGTGACTTAGGTCCTTCTTACGTCTGGATGATAACTCATTATTATCTATGGGGCCCACTTACGTGGCCCATTATTACGACCGAACCATCGAGGTCCGATGTCACGTCTGATGCCGATCTCTACAGCCGATGTCCGAGGTATGGCCAATACAACCTTTAATACTCTCTTATAAAAATCCAACGGTTGCTTCTTCCTACACAACTATAGGTTCTTGCCATAGTATTGTGTAATTTCATTTTTTTTAGTTAAAAAATAAATAAACACTAAAACCCCATCTAGGTTTTTTACCTTATTCCTTCTTTTGATTTCTCTCATAGTGCACCCCAAGCACCTCATCCACCCCAGCACCCCAAGACACCTCCAGAACACAATTTTCACTGGTTGAAGGTTTTTTGTGGTTGTATAAAGAGTTTGAGAGCATTTTATAGTGCGTTTGTGGTTGTGTGGTAGAAAAAAGTTACTTTTTCACTCTTCTTTTGCACTCGTTTCAGGTCACAGATTTTTATTTGTATTATAAGAATATTTTGGATTACGTAATTTGAAATTCATTTTAAAAATAAAACATATTTTGGATTACACAATCCATAAGTTTTTACTAGATTCTGAAGACTTCCAAATTATGTAATCAAGAATGTATTTTTTCAAAAAATGAATTCTAAATTATATAGTTCGAAAGTATTTTTCAAATCCGGGATTAGTTTCCAAATTACGTAATTTATAATACATTTTTTGGAAAAATAAATTACGGATTACATAATCCCTAAGCTAATCCTGGACTTGAAAAATACTTTTGGATTGTGTAATCTGAAAGGTACAAAACTATGAAAACACTTAAAAAAATTAATTATTTTACATAAGGGTATTTTTAGAATTACAAGATTTGTGGGGTGCCGCAAGAATCTATGGGGTGCAGGAAAAAGCAGCCCAATCCAAATACTCAAATTCAACTCGAACCCAAGTACTCAAACTGAGGGAATTTCTTCCTGCACCTCTTTGTTTTTCTTCCTACAGCCCCACAATGTTATGCAAAGATAAAATTATCCTTACCATTTTCTAAAAATCCTAAAACACACTATCCACATTCTTTCTTCTTCTTCCTTACACACCACAGACCTACATTTCGTACATTTCTTTGTCTTTGCACGATGAATTCATCTCATTGCACAAAAACTGTGAGGCGCGTTTCGCTTGGTGGTGGTTCAGTGGTGTCTCCGGCGAATTGGTGTTGGCTCAGTAGTGTCTCTTCATCTCATCCCTGTTGTTTTTGTTTTTTGGAATTATGATTCCACAAGATAGTCCCAGATTGAGTGATCCAAAAAAATTTCTGATGAATGTGTCCGAAAGTTGTCCGGATTGAAATGCTTTCTGGATCCACCAATCTGTAAGCCAAAAAATGCATTCTGGATCTACCAATCCATAATTGGAAAATTGCTTCCGGATACAACAATCCGTAAGTCAACAAGATGTTTTCAGAACACCCCTTCATCCAGAAAACATAAAGCTTTACTTATGGAATGGTCAATCCGTAGATCATATTTTCACTTCCAAATTGATCCATCCATAGCACAATCTTGGATCCCGATTTCTAAGAACCTAAAATACCATAACTACCCAATCTCTTTAAAAAAAAAAGTTTTTACTTCTAAAAGCTAACCAACACTTCGACAATGCAACCCACTCCTCCGCCTTGCTTTGTGCAGCTAAAGTGAGCCTCCACCAACACCACCGATGAACAAAGAAGAAGAACGGTGGCAAAGCAACTTATCCACTATGCCCTTTTCAAATAAAAGATCAAGGCCATTTTGGGAATTTTAAAAATTGTGATGGTGCAGAAAAAAAAACGTAAAAGTGCAGGAAGAAACTTTCCAAACTGAGAATCGACCCATGAAGCTAAACGAAATCTAAAGTTCTAAATTCCAAATTCCCGAACACCACAAAGGTCTTTTGCTAAAGCAAGAGTTCTTTCAAGATGAACCAGTTTCCAATTCTTGATAGAATTCAACAATGAAGATAACTTGTACCTGAAATCTTCTACCATAATTCAGTTAGATAAGATAATTACGTCACGGGAATTATCTTTACATTCTTCAAGACCTAAAAAGAAAAATTCAAGAATTTTGGAAGCAATCGCATCTTCCTTTTTTGACATGTTCGTGGAAGCTGCAAAAGATTAACATGACAAGAATTGTTCAAAACTTGAGCAAAACCTTTTGTTTTGAGCAGAAGAAAAAGATGAATCGCATCCTTTACAACTATTTTACCATCAAGATTTTCAGAAACAATAACTTTAGGAACCAGACCAATAGAAATAAATTTCTAAGAAATAAAAAAAATCTTTGTATCAAGAGAATCATATTTTGTTTATATAAAAACACTATGTAGAACATGCTAAATTTTACTAATCAATATAATAAAATTAAAGTTCACATATCAATTTTTTGTAGAGATATTAAATTCTAAGGATCAATGGTAGAAACCCGATTATTAATCCTTATAGGTCTATTACGCTCATATTGTTCTTTCTAACCTATTTTTCTCAGTGTGGAGTGTACTTAGTAACTGTAGAAGCGCAGAAAGCAAAAGCTTAATGACCTTCGGTTCTAGCAAAAGGCCCATTTAAGACCCATAGGCCTAAAACTTATGATAACATTTGTTAAGACATTATCACAAAATGAACAATAGCATATACTAAGTTTTTTATTTATCAAGTGTTAAACATTTGAAAGAAAAAATAAATTATTATCATGTTTAATAGACACTATAAATTACGTGAGTTTAAATTTAGATTCTTATAATTTTTGTTTCAATTTAAATCTCTTTAAAGTTTAAAATTATTATTTTTAGTATTTATAAATTGAGTTTAAACATGTTCATTTAATTTTTAACCTTTCAAAATTTAAAATCTATAATTATATTCATTAACGTAAATTTTAAGACTTATTTTAGGAATCTTAAACTTTTTTTAAAGATTGGCAGGTTAACGATGTATTGCATACATCAATAAACATAATTTAATATGTTCAAATAATTTTTTATTTAATAGTGTAATTCTATAGACAAAATGGGCTAGATAGTACTTGTGATTAGTTGTAACAATTGTTGCGGTGTTGGTCGCTTTGTCGCTTCCTTGCCCTTCAATGCTCCACTTCAGACTTTAAAGCTCACACCCTCCTTAATTCCTTAGCACTTGGTCGGGGTTGACCGACAAAAGTTACTCCGATGATCAAGTAAGTACTATGTGTAAATAGTATATACTGAGAACTGATTAAAAACGTATCTTACTCAATTGTAGAGGGCTTATTTGTAGCATTGAGTCATAGGCCATCTGAGTGATGGGCCTAATCTAAAATGTATCAATGTTAGCTGATTTCTAGGGCGGTTAATCTGATTTCTCGAACATTACCCGAATTTGATGGGATATCATCTTGATTCATAAGGAGTTTCCATAACTACCTTAACTGTCATTTATTAAAAATATGGTTTAAATACGCTTTCGACCGGTTGGTTGGTCCCCTTTACCTCTTCCTTCAAAAACTTCAAGGAGAGGTATTACAAGAATTTTGTTGAACCGGACGACAAACCGTATTTTTATGATTATGAGAGGAAACCTAAGTTCCCATTTCATTGGACCCGATCACCAACACGTTATATCTCATGGTCGACGTCTTCGATGACCCCTCAGGATAAAGAAATCTTTTGTGTGTTTGATCAGCTTCGGAATAGGTTACCTACTCGAAAATTTTTGATCATACACGAATCGACCCATCGATGGGAAATTTTTACTGGTATGTTACGTTTAATCTATTTGTAGTTTTATTCAATATGTTGATCAAGTGCTTAATTTTTTCTACCATGGGATCCCTATCAACGATTAATGTTATGATGAAACTAAAGATGTCATCAATGGCAAGTTGGTCTCGATCGACGGAGAAGATGAAGAAGAAGGCGAGGGTGAGGGCGACTCGACTCGTTGTAAATTTGTTTTCTTTTAGTTTAAATATCCTTCGGGCTCGGGTTGTGGGCCATAAACAATTTTAACACTTGTGTTTAATTTATGCAATATCTATCTTCATGTGTGTGAAATGCTATTTCTTGTTTTCGACCAAATGTTATTTTGTTGACCTCGAACGCTCATATAAATTTGAATAAGGTTGAAAATAATTAAAATACCAACCGGATGTATGGTGGAATAATCTTTGGAATTTTTCTTTAAATAACTTGTAGTCAAATAATCGTTTAGGATTAAAGGAATGTCGTTTGGGCTTTATGATAGCTCTTTCGTTGTTGAGCGCTCGCTTTAAAATTGATTTACCTTTTAAAAGAGACCGGGGATAATCTTCAAACAAGCTTTTAGGCTCAAATGAATTTTTTGTCGAATTGATTAGACATTTGATTAGTCGCATCACACTATCGTTCGGTTAGGGTTGCTAATTGTTAAGCGAACTACCTTAGCCTTTATTCATAGGTTTTGAAAGCATGGTGGTATAACCCATTTTAAGGCAATCTCCACGACCGTGTCGATATGTTTACATGTGCGATCGACAAGGACTACTAATTGTTAAACGAATTGCCTTGATCAACTTAGTATGGTGGGATAGCCGTCTTTAAGGCATTATCCCTGACCATGTAGGCGCTTTTAGACATGCGGTCGGTAAAGGATGCTAATTGTTAAGCGAACTACCTTAACCAATTATGTTTACATGGCCTCTTCCCTTAAAGGATAATATAGTGCTTTCGCCATAACTAAAATAACAACATGTAAATTTAAAGTGCCTCACTAAAATCTTCTTGGTCGAAAACCCTCCTTAGGGATAAAACAATCGACCGAGGAAAGAGTACACTATTTATTGTATTAACTAGAATAAAACTTGAGATGCGTGACATTCCACGTTCTTGGTATAATTTTTCCAGATAAAAACTCTAAATAATAAGCTTCGTCGGTTGCCGTATCTTTAATTCGGAAAGGTCCTTCTTAGCATTATTTTGTATTTGCTAGACATAATCTCCTTTTTGAAAGCTTCAAGGTGCAACCTTTTTATTATATATTTTAGCCGCTTATATCATACAAGCTTTTTCTCTTATTCTACTATTGTCTCTAAATTCGTTGATTAAGTCGAATCTGATCGATAAGCTCTCTAGGTTGAGGTTAATGTCAAATAGATGACGTCATAAAGAAGGTTCCCCGACCTTTACAAGGATCATAACCTCAATGTCGTACGTCAAACTGTACAAAGTTTCCTGAGTAGTAGTCTGAGGTGTACAATGATAAGCCCATAAGACTTCTATGAGTTTCTCAATCCATTTTCCTTTTGGTAGGGCGAGTCTTTTCTTTAATTCATTGAGAATTACTTTATTGGCAGCTTCGGCTTGTCCATTGCTTTGGGGGTGTTCTACTGAACTGGTAATGTGCTTGATGTTGAGCTTTTCGTAAAACTCTGCAAGTTCAGGGTCAAAGAATTGTTGACCATTGTCAGTGATAATAACATGTGGTATGCCAAAACGACATATTATATTTTTCCATACAAAATTTTGAATATTTCGTGTTGTAATGGGTGTCAAGGGTTCAACGTCTATCCATTTAGTGAAATAATCAATTCCAACTAAGAGAAACTTAAATTGGCCTTTACTTGAGCTGAAAGGCCCAATGATGTCCATCTCCCATTTTGCCCAGGGCCATGGGGAGAGAATGTAGTGTAGGTTTTCGGGTTTCTGATAAGATAATGTGGCATACTCTTGTTACATCAAACATATGCGCACAAATTCAGCGCAATCACCCTGAACGGTTGGCCAGTAGTATCCTTCCCTGAGTATTTTTGTAGCCATAGTTCGTGCTCCTGAGTGACTACCACATACACCCTCTTGTATTTCCCACGTGATGTAGTCGACTTGATTTGTTGAAATACATTTTAATAATGTTCGAGTGTACCCTCGACAATAGAGATCAGAACCAACAAGGACAAACTGAGCGGTCTATTGCCTTATTGTTTTCTCCTCTTGTGCTCCACATTCACCATTTTCTAGGAAGCGTTTGATAGGTGTCTCCCATGTTTCTTTTTCAAAAATGGCCATGCACTCGTCCGTGCTGACGCTAGGATTCTTGAGAACTATGCAAATGACCAAATGATGGAGCCCTTTCTTTTTAGTAGTCACGAACCTTGAAAGCATGTTGGCTTTGACATTATGGTCACATGGGATGTCTTCAATTTAGACATCAGATTTAGTACAAGGTGATAATAATTTTGGAGTAAAGACTCTTTCACTTTAAATTCTCCTTTAACCTGTCCAATTACTACCTGAGAGTCGCTTCTGCAAATTAACTGTTGGGCTTCCATGTCATGTGCTAAAGTAAGCCCGACTAAGATGGCTTCATACTCTTCCCGATTGTTTGATGTTTTGAAGTCGAACTTCAATGATTGTTCAAGGAGGATACCGCTCGGGCCTTTAAGGACTACCCCTGTTCTACACGACTTATTATTGGACGAATCATGCACATGTAAGATCCACTAAAGATCTTCATCCTCGGTTGGTTTAGGGCTGAGTTCAACCATAAAGTCAGTTAGGGTTTGGGACTTGATTGCTCCCATTGGTTGACATCTAATCATTCCTCTAGCTAGATCGGGTTTAGGTAAAATCTTAATAATATGATAGTGGGTCTTGACTACAATGTCGTGATTTTGAAAATACATTCACATCCTTCTTGAAGTAATAACTAGTGTCAAGGCTACCTTTTCAATAATTTGATAACGGACCTCTGCGTCGTGTAAGACTCGGCTAATGGAATAAATTGGTTGTTCTTCCTTTTTAACTTCTTGTACTAAAGCCACGTTGACTGCTTCTTCTAATATTGTTATATATACAATAATTGGTTGTCCGGTGTTCGATTTTCGTATGACCGGAGGAGCTTCCAAGAATGCTTTTAAGTGGAAAAAATTGTTCACACTCATTGTCCAGTTGAACTTTTCCGTTTTTCGCAAAAGTTGGATGATGAGCTTAGTCTTTTCTGCTAACTTTGGTACAAATATGGATAAGGTCATTATGAATTTCTTTTGTATTCTAAGGGCTTCTCATTTCAGTGATAGTCCTACACTTATCTAGATTCGCTTCGATGCCACACTGGGTGAGCATGAAGCTTAAGAATTTTGTCTTCCACTCCGAATGCACACTTTTCAGGATTAAGGCGCATACTATAATCTCTAAGAGCTTTGAAGACTTCTTTGAGATATTGGATGTGCTGTAGGCATGAATCATATTTGACAATTATGTCATTAACATAAAGATGTTTCAACCGAGCATCCCTTTGAAAATTTGGTCTATTAGCCTCTGGTAGGTTGCAACAACATTCTTAAAACCAAACGACATGACTTCTTAGTAGAAGTTATCAGAGTCGATCATGAAAGTTATTTTCTCTTTGTCCCTCGGGAGCATCTAAATTTGGTTATATATGGAGTATGTATCTAGAAAACTCAAAACACGGTGACCGAACACCCTATTAACTAGGCGGTCGATGCTTAGCGAATGGTAGGTATCTTTCGAACAAGCCTTGTTGAGATCGGTGTAATCTGTGCACATCCTCCACTTACCTTTTGATTTTTTAACCATGACCACATTTGCCAACCATGTGGTGTATTGGGCTTTTTTTATGAAGGCGACTTTGACAAGTTTGTCGGTTTCCTTGCATGCTATATTGCGCTTCTCTTCAACCATTTTCTTTTCTTCTGGGCGATTGGTCATGCCTCTTTATACACTGAAAGGCGATGTGTGATAACGTTCAGACTTACCCTAGCATATCAGAGGCCGTCCAGGCAAATAAATGCTAGTGTCTGACTTACCAACTTGTTGTCGACTTGCTGTAGTGATGTCCCATTGTGTGTTGTATGTTCTTCATCACGCAGGGGCAATGGCCGAAGATTCTCGCCAGGCTCAATACGAGCCTCATTCAATCGGGGATCAAGATCTACCAAGGCAACCATATGTTCTTTTCAAGGGGATCTTGATACCCGAGACTGATCTCTGGTCGGTCCTCGTGATCTTGGTGACTGTCCTCTTCTATATTCCCAAGATCGTTTATAAATCAATATATCCACGTGTGTCGACTCGTTCACCAGAAAAATCTACTATTTAATTACCATGTGATTGGATTTCTGATTCTGGAATCCTCATTTTTTTGAAGGTTTTCCAGTATAAAATATCAATCGAGCTTCCTTATCTACCAAGAGTTTGGTGATGACAAATTTGTCGATTTCAACCATTATGACCATTAGGTCGTCTTGGGTTGGATGAATGGCGGTGAAATCATCGTCTGTAAAAAGTATTGGGGGAATCCTCGGTCAATCTTTGACTTTTGTTGAATGGATTGACTAAATAGCCCTTAAATGTTTCTTGTCGGCAGAACTTGAACATCCTCTACATGCGAATCCTCCTTCTATCGTGTTTATTACTTCACAAACACCTCTTCTTGAGCGGTCACCCCACCTGGGGCTTTCACTCCTTCGTTGTTGTTTTGAAGGATGTCGATCATCCTCTTGGTGACGTGATCGGTCAATGTCACGACCATGTTGAGGATATGTGATACAAACCGACAAATAACTAAGGACACAACAAGCACTTCCCAAAAGGGTCAGTCATCTCAAGATACAAGGTCAGGCCCCATAAGCCTTGAGAAAGAATTAGCAAAAGAAGAAGTTATAAACCCGAATATCAAAAGTCCTTCCTTTTGGTCTTCTTAAAAAATAGAATATGTTTGTAAATAATTTGGACTCACTTTAGGGGTCCAAATAGCAAAGATAGGCTAGAATAAGGTGCCTTTAGTATAATAGGGGGTGTCAGTAGCATTTTAGCTTGTTCTTAGCCCTTTTGGAAGGAATTTTGACCTAGTTTCTAGAAGGACAAACCTATGATGCGGGTTTGACTTAGTCAAACCCATAGGCTGCCCATTTTTTCCCTTTTCCCATCCTACCCCTTTAGCTTGTTCTCCAAGGCTCTTCACCTATAAATAAGAGGCTTACTTAGTGTATTTTACAAGTTGAAATTAATAGAAGAAGAGTTACTCTGCACAAATTGTGTGAGGTGTTAGTGAGGTTTGAATTCCTCTTAGCATTTAGGTCTTATCTTGTGAGTAATTGAGAGCTCTCAAGTGGCGGCTAACAACACTTATCTTGGAGGCCATTCACACTCCAAGGGCGTGTTCCATTCTCAAATCCATCACATAAGCTTTCTCCTTCCTTCATCTATTTTCCCATTATCATTCCATTTTTACTCTTTGTATTATGTTCTTATTTTGTTTCCTTATTCCATTCGGCAATTCTTATTGGCTTTCCTTTTCATGCTCTTTAATTCCGCACCTATTAGCATCATGTTCACCTTATAATTGTCTTTTCCTTTTGCTCTTGTGAAGTGAACCTTCACACTTACTTAACCACTTGGTTAAGTTCGTGTCCAGTGGGAATCTTCTTAGAGTTCTCACCATTTTCTTGCTTAAAATCCCAATCTAAGTAAAATGTCATTCAAAAAATGAACAATCCTAAAATCAACTCATCAATATGGCTCCCTTTGTTCCTCCATGGATGGGTACCTTTCCCTTTGTTGAGATTTCCTACTTCTCGTTTGGATGAATATGGCAAGTGACCAGCTTGGATTAGTTCTTCAATATTTTATTCTAATGCCTGACATTCTTCGTTTGTATGACCAAAGTTACGATGATAATGACATTGTTTGGACATATTTGCATCCCTCGAATTGTGTAGCTTTTTGAGTGCCGAAATTATGTCGACATTTAATGCTTTGTCCATGATTTTTCCATGATCAACATTTAAAGGAGTATAGATATGAAACCGAGGGCCTCTGTTTTCTTTAAATTTATCGAACCAACGGGCACAGATCTGTTGCCGCGGTCTTTATCTTTTCCTTTATCTCTTCATATGATAATCACACAATTCTTCAAGTTGCATGAACTTGTTTGCTCAGTTTCTCAATTCATCCAAGATTTTTGTTGGTTTTTTTATTAGACTATTAGAGAACTGACCGGGTCGGAGAGCCAAGATGAAATTATGCATGACTACCTTTGGGATGAGATTTATGATGCTTAGGGACAATTTGCTAAATCTTTCCATGAATGCCCGTAATGGTTATCCCTTCTCTTGCCTTATGTTGACAACAACTATAGATATTATATGGTGCGGTTGACTAGTTGCGAATTGGGTGCTGAATTTGGCTGACAAAGTTTTGAAGCTATCCACTGAATCAGTTGGGAGTTGAGTGAACCAACTGAGTGCTCCTTTTTTCAAAGAGGTAGGGAAAAACTTGCACCATACTGATTTATTTGTGGTGTAGAGATTCATATGCGTTTTGTAGACATTCATGGGTTCATCCAGATCTATGGTGCCATCACAGATCTTGATGTTCAATCCCTTCCATTTAGGAGGGAGTTGCGCTTCCATGATTTCTTAAGTGAAGGGATGTCCCTTCGGGTCATCCTCCTCCTCAATGACATGAGTACGTTCGGTATGTTGTCTAGACGACTGGTGAGTTTGAGTCTGGACAATAACTATCTTTTCCTAATTCTGAGTATGTTCGCTCGGAGGAGATTGTCTTTTGTGTAAAGAGTATACTATGTGTAAAGAGTTATTCCTAATTGTTGATTCAAGTAAGTACTCTGTCTAAAGAGTATATAGTGAGAACCGATTAAAAACATATCTTACTCCATTGTAAATACGTTTATTTATAGCATTAAGTCATGGACTATCTAAATGATGGACCAAATCTAGCATGTATCAGTGTTAGCTGATTTCTAGGGTGGTTACCTTAATTTATCAGACATTACCCGGATATGATGGAATTTGACCCTAATTCGTAGGGAGTTTCCACAACCGCCTTAACAATCATTTAATACAGCTGTGCTTTAAATACGCTTTCGATCAATTGGTGTCACAGAGACCGAATGACGTGGCTCGTTTGATATCGACAAGTACAAATACATATAATTCAATAAACCATAAGAAGTGATTTTTTATTTTTATTTTAGAGAGATAAAAAAAAGGAAGAATTCTAAAATAAATAAATAAACAAACTAATTTATGAGATGTAAAAACAAGTTGTGAGAAAACTTTAAATATACTAAACTTTTTTTTAACTAAAAAGATAGTACATCTTGAACGGTACTGGGGTTTCTAAATAAATATAGGTAAAATTATAAATATAATAAAAGAAAAATATCACTATTGTTAAAAGATGAAATCTGTATTAAAAAATTATAATAGGAAATATATTTATTGCGAAATGATTATATAAGTTGTTTTTTGAGATAAAATTAAATTAAATAGGTTAGGAAAATTTTGGGGCGAAAACTATGAAAACAAATTGTGAATATGAAGACTAATTCATCTTAAAAATTAACGTGGTACATCATATCTTTTTTCAGAATTCAAATTTAATTTCACGATAGTTACTATATTTTATCTATGTAACATTACTTATTGGTTTTGATTTTGGTTTTATTTTTTGTACCTATTGAAAATGTAAAACTGAAAATGGTATAAAAGTATATAATATCACACATTATATTTTTTTCTTTATTAGTTTTTATGATGTAAACATTTTCTATATGCACGTGAATATAGGCGTCGTAAATAATATCCATTCAAATATAATCAATTTATTTACAAAAGATTGCATTTTGAAATTTATATTCAAATGATTAATAATTCAAGTAATATAATTATTATTAGTATAAAATTAAAAAAAAAATCAATAGATGGAATTTTTTTTACAGTTGTTTAATTATATGATTGTGATATGTCATATATACCTTTCTCCCTTGATTATCTGAAATATATTATAAAAACATGACAGAGTTCTAAATTATAAACTAAATAATATTTTACATAATTAATCCAATAAGACCATCTCAACAAATTTAAGATCAAAAGATATCTTAAATATGATATTTCATATTTAATAAAAAGACAAATAATTATAAATTTCACATTTTACAACATAATTATAATTTTTTCTTAATATTTCCAAACACACATGTAATGTATTACGCTAATGCTTGTATATATTGATTCCTTACTTGCATGAGACGCATTTTTGGACCACAAACATTGGTTAATTTTTCTAAAAATGAGACAAAGGGAAAGACACTTAATTATTATACCCTGAAGCAGTCTATTATTCATGTCAGACTTACCTTCAGATAATTTTGATTTGTTCGACAATGGACACCTTTTTAAGTACTTAAAATTCGATAGCCATACCTAAGGAAACCCCAAACACCAACAATGAAAAAAGGATTATTGTTGGCAGTTGGGACATGTGAAAATTTATCCAAATGTCTCACAGTACTGAATGGGTATACGACATGACAGCCGGAGCTTTTGAAATAGATACACTGCACACACTTTTATGGAAAATCATGTCTGCACACTATTTATTTTTTCAATTTTTTTATTATAGCATTCTTGTTAAGGAAAAAAGGTTTTTGTCTGGTCAAATGTATGTTTCTCTGTTTTAATGTAAGACTGATATAACAAGATAATGTACGAATAATGTTGTTGGAATTTTATTGTAAATATTATTTTATAAATTAAAATATTATTGATATTTAAAAATATTTTTTATTATTAATAAAAATTTATAAAGTAATTTTGAAATTGATATTTAATATTACTTATAAGGTTTTATCTACTAACTATTTTAGATTTTAAATTAATCATTAATTTATAATTAAAAATAATTTTACAATTTAAAGTAATTTGTCGTTAAAATTTTGGTAATTAGTGGTAGATACCAATTTAGAGACTATTTTTTAAATGTATACAAGCAGTATATCCATTGTAGATCTAGCTAAAGAGAGAGAATGGAAAACAAATAGTCAATCAATAAAGACTAGAATTAGAAAAGACAAAATAAAGGTTATACACATGTACAAAAAGAAACAACTAAGAATTAGAAAAAACACAATTGATATTAACTTCCTTCGATAAGCCTTGTATCTATATCCTTTAATATCCCCCACAAGCTAGGGAGAAAATATTGATGAAACCCAGCTTGGAACAAAATATTATATTTAAATATCACCTCAATACATAAGAGTTTGAAAGAATTACTCTTAATTCTAAAGGGTAGAATTATCCACTTATATTGGCCATTACAAGAATGGAAAACAAGAAAAGAAGATCGAGGAAGGTTCTCCTTGACGACTACCTCCTCCAGGATTTTCTATCACCTTCTATTCTCCCAATGACATCTAGGGTTGTGCCTCACGCCTCGTATTTAACCTAGTCGTGCTTGGGATAAGTGACTTCTCGCCCGGACGAGTTGGACGAGAAAAAACCCAACTTCTCTGGAGTGAGCTCGCCTGGGTGATATTGGACTCGCTTGGAGGAGTTCCTTTAGAGTGCTTACTGTTTTAGATGGATGAAGCCTCTTCTCTACCTTGTTTTAGTGTGTGTTTGATGTAGAAAATAGCTAGTTTGTTTTGAAGTTTGTAATAGGTTTAGATGATCTTGTATGTAGGCTTGTGTATGTGTAAGGTTGCCTTTTGCTACATGATCTATCTTAGATGCCTAACCAAGCCTAGAATAAGCACATGAAGTGATTAAAAGTTTTTCCAAAAGCTTTCTAGAGGTTTCTTCAAAAATCAGGATACTGCACAAAAATAAATTTGTTTCTCTGTAAAAGAACAAGTTTATTCTTTGGTCTGCTGAAAGGATTTTCGAAAGT